>ERZ1031449.574-NODE-574-length-9358-cov-6.168118_pt1 | contig 9358 bp, 8 predicted proteins | sample MGYA00516705_ERZ1031449 | MGnify/ENA primary metagenome ERZ1031449 (study PRJEB33719, sample SAMN04261152) | wastewater metagenome | biome: rural village; feature: human; material: feces | host: Homo sapiens | place: El Salvador | collected 2013-01-14 ... | reverse complement strand
AGACACATGAAGATCGTTCGTATGGAACATTATATGGAAATGCTCAATCAGTGTGGTTGCAGTTAATGCATTTTATAACAAGCTATTTGCCATTAGATTCGAAATTTCATACACATAAATGGTATGATTATCCGCCACATATCAATAATTTTATACTAAAAGATGTTTCCTCTTCCAATTTGTCGGTGCAAAATGATGACGAAACGGTTGTTGGCAAAGTACTAGACTTCTTTGATAATTTAATTTTTGATATAAAGTGGAAGATTAAGTATAATTGGAAATCCTTTATTTTTTGGTTTTTAATTGCTGCTTTATTTCTTGGAGTTTACAAATCTCCTCTTTTCCCGAGTGGACGAATTAATGGCCATTCTTATGTTGATTTAGGGTTAAGCGTGAAATGGGCGGCAACAGATATCGGTAATTGGTGTTTTTGTGAACATGGTGCTTATTTTAAATGGGGAGAGATTAATCCTACGGATATTACCAGTAGGGTGGATTCTGTGTATTCTATCGACATACCAAATAATGATATTGCTGGATTAAAAAGATATGATGCAGCAACTCTGCGGTGGGGGGAATCTTGGCGAATGCCTACTATTTCAGAAATTAAAGAACTTAAAACAAAATGTAAATGGAAATGGATATCCTTAGGAGCTAATAGTGGATATTTAGTAACTGGCCCAAATGGAAAACAAATTTTTCTTCCAATATCTTATGAGGAAGGGGGCTTTATATGGAGTTCCACACTTTACCAAGAAAATCGCACCCAAGCTTACCTGTTGGGATTTGATAAAAATAACATAAATACAGAGCATTATAGTCATTCATGGTTTTGCCCAATTCGTCCTGTAACCAAGTAGGTAGGTAATTTTGACAATATTAATTTATTAAGAACATCTTATGAACGGAACGCTAAACATATACTACCCTTGTAAGATTAAGGACTCTCAGATTGTGCAAAATTTCAATAGCGTGTGGAATACGTATAGAAAAATGCAATTGACTGAGATTCGTCTTAGGAATAAACCTTTGACCGATTTGTTAGACAAGAAGAGATACCGAGAAAAATATAATCAGTTTTTATTTTCAAGGTTTCCTCCTAATAGCTGTCATATAGCTGATGGACCATATGCAACAAAATGTTTGCAGATGGAATACGAAAAGTCAAGGGAAAGTAAGGCATATTCAAAAGAGCTTAGTTTCATCGTTTCCCAATTTGACTTGGAATATGAAGAAATAAATACAGAGGACGCAGATAGGTGGATAACTGGTACTGTTTTGTTCTGTCTCAATCTTGAAAATCGTATAGGAACCTATGTCGTAGTATTGAATTTCAATGGACTTACCACAGATGAAGTAATATTACTTAAACATTTGTTCTATAAACGAGCGGAAGTAGTCATTAGGGAAAGAAAACAAAAAGGAACATTTACAACTCTATCTATGTGTCCAAACTGCCCAAAGAAAAGAAACACTCCCTTTTTTGCTAGAAGTAATCCTATAATAACAACGATACCAGACTATATAATCGCTTTAAATGTTTCTTACCTGTGGCAAAAGGAACTGGATTTTGATTTTAGGGCTAGATATTCCCTGTTAGAGATAGATGGTGAAGGGAATGTTCCAAAATGGGAAAAATATGGCTTGTTGAAATCCGATGAAGGATATCGATATGCTTCTTCATTCCATATTAAGCAAAATATCAGTAGAAACTATTCTTCAAGGAAATCATACGACATATACTATTCTGGTCTTAATGGGCTGATTATAAATCGTTGCACAGATTTGCAAAAGGAAGTAGCTGCACGAAATGAATTTCTAAAAAAGATACATATTCCAAAAACGGATGTGGAAATTGTAGATGCTATAGAAAAATCATGCATTGCTGGTGTTGGCAAAAATTACCCAAAGTTTTTGCGTGCTGTCGAAATACACTACTTGGTGAATAGTGTAAAAACTAGTGAAATAGAGGAACGAAAAATTAGTTATTGGAATCCTGTCGTCTTTTTGGCGAGAGAAAAGAGAATTTGGGATGTTCAAAAAGATTGGGAAATGAACCGTTCTCATGTTGATAGTAACATAATAAATGCTTTTGGTATAATGGGAGATATACAAGATTTAAAGGATGAGCACAAAACTTTAATGAGTCATGCAATCGGCTATTTGGGAGCTGTTTTCGCTGTAATAACTGTAATATGTACGATTGTGCAAACAATAAGGCTATTTATAACAAATTGATAAATGTATTATGCATAAAAGTGTATTTGATTTATTTGAACGTGATGCCTTTTGGTATTCGTCAGCTATAGTTCTCACATGTTTCATTATATGTCTTTTTTGGTTTGGAAACAAGTGCTTGCAAAGACAGCATGAAAATGCTATATTTAGATTGCCCCAACCGTCTGTTATTGTAAAAATAATACAATGCTTGAAAAAACATATAGAAAAAGAAAAGGACAGTATAATATGAAGCAAGAAAGAATATACCATATTTTGATAGACCGTTTCTTCCCCATGAATGGCGAAGATGGTAATGGTAATTTTAAAGGTGGTTGCATTAAGAGTATAATCGAGCATCTTGATTATATTCAGAATCTTGGTATGACAGGAATCATGCTAACTCCTTTTCATAAAACTGCAGCTTATCATGGTTATCATGTTATAGACTACAAACAAGTTGACCCTCATTTCGGAACGGCGGATGAAGTGGGGGAATTAGTTAACGAAGTCCATGAGCGAGGAATGATTATTGTGGCTGACTTTGTTGCCAATCATTGCCATAAGTCATGCTCCTTATTCACAGATGGAAAGCATAGAGATTGGTTCTGTTATAATCAAGATGGAAGCTATAAATGCTTTGCAAACATTAATGACTTGCCAATGTTCAACACAAAGAATAAAGAAGTCCAAAGTTATCTGACACAAAGAGCAATGGTCTTGTGTGAAATGGGATTTGATGTTATTCGTCTTGACCATGCAACAGGCCCATGCTATGCTTTCTGGAATTATTTTAGAAAAACAATTAAGAGAAAATATCCAAAGGTAAGATTGATAGGAGAAGTTTGGGGCAGCTTAGACTTTAAACCTCATAATTATATTCGCTATTTTATAAATAAATTGCGATTTAATGCACAGGAAGCACGCCAACTTGAATATGTCGGTGTGTTAGATGGTGTATTAGACTTTTCTTACCAACAAATTCTTTGTGATGCAGTAAACAAGAAACAGGCTATTATGAATAATCCAAAGCTAAAAGAAAAAGTAAAGTCGCATTTTGCTCGCTATCCAACAGATTTCCAATTGTGGCTATTCCTTGACAATCATGACTTGAATAGATTTTTGTATGAATGTGGGGGAAGCGCAACATTATTACAAGAAGGTATTGAATTCTCCAAACAATGGAATATGCCATGGTTAATGTTCTATGGAACAGAAAGGGAATTTATGAACAAAAAATCAATATTCGACGGTACTCCTTATGCTGACGAAAGAGTAAGAATGTGCTTGGACTAAAATGAGGTTGTGCCCGACACAAGTTTAGGGTATAAGATTATGATTTCTTTAAAAAGTAGAATAGTATTAAGTTCTATTTGGAGCTTATTCTTTTTAGGATTTATGTTACAGACTTTTGTGTCATGTAAGAAAAGACAACAAAATATAGTAGTTGCTGTAAAAGATTATATTATTGAAGGTTCTTGTGGAGAGAATGCTGAGTATATATTGTATAAGAATGGAACATTAAAAATTTATGGTAAAGGTCCTATGGATGATTATGATTATCGGTTTGAAAAGAAAGCAGATATAAAAGTTGTTCCCTGGATAGAATATAGAGATAGAATCAAAAAGTTAGATATTCAAGGGGTTTCTACAATAGGAAGTAATGCCTTTGATAGTTTACTCCTTGTGAAAGAGGTTGTTGTTCCATCATCTGTAAAAAGTATCCACAAAAGTGCTTTTGCATGTATGGAACAGTTAGAGACGATAACTTTTCAAGGTGACTTAGAGTATATAGGCGAATATGCTGTAGCTGTATGTAAGTCTTTGTTGAATATAAAATTTGAAGGAAAAGTAAAGGCTCTGGCATCAAGTTGTTTTCAAGAAAACAAAAGCATAGAGGTGTTGACTATTCCCAATGGTATAGAATATTTGCCTTCTTCCGTTTGCTCATTTTGTGACAAATTGCGTAAAATAATATTGCCAAATACATTGGAAATGTTAGATGCGGCTTTCTATAATTGCCCCTCGTTAGAAGAGGTAAAATTACCAGAGTCGTTAAAACTGATTGATTTGGCTGCTTTTGCAAATGACCCTAAAATAGAAACTATAGTAATCCCCCAAAATGTATCAAAAATTAAAAATTTGGGAGCTTCAAGGGACTTAAAGAGAACAATTTGTATATTAAGTGAAACGATGCCAGAAATAGATTGTGCTTCTACAATTGATTATGGGGCTTCTTTTCAATTATATGTACCTTCTCATTTATTATCAGATTATAAAAGGCATGAAAAACTGCAATACCTTGCAGAGCAGATTCACTCTTTAAGTTCTTCTTCTGACTCTAATAGTTATACTAATAATGATTATTATTATCCATCAAATGGCTCTTATGATAACCAAGACACGAACAATGGTTCATATAGACCTAAATGTCGGGCTTGTAGAGGTTATGGATATTGCCCTGTGTGCAAAGGGGTAGGATATACACATACGAAAAGAGTCTATAATAACAGTTTGGGCTGTTGGGACTTAGTGGACGAACCATGCCGCAGTTGTGGTAATACAGGAAAATGTATTGCTTGTAAAGGAGATGGATTCTTGGATGAAGGTGTTGATTATTAATAGAATGTGCTTTTTGGAAATAAATAGTACTTTTATATTCTATATATTATTGATAAATAACTAAAGTTGCACCCGACACGGATTAGGGTATTAATAAAATGAGAAAATACAAAAAAAAGGATGCAACACTAAACTATAGTTGGTTGCGCAATTTACTGGGGATATTTCTGCTGTTTCTGTCATGTCAGACGGCTTCGGCATATATCACCTTGCCATCTTCCTCGTACACAATGAAAGTTGGGGAAACAAAATTCTTGTCTGCTCCTAGTGCTAGCAAAGGTTATATAGATCATTCTGTGTGGTCATGTTCTAATTCAGCTATAAGTTTTGTGAAAAAAGACGCAGTAGGTGCGGAAATCACGGTAATAAGAGACTTTACAGGTACAGCTACTATTGAATTGGTTAGTGTAGAGAAGTATGTTGATTCTTATGGAAGGACACAAGCTATAACTTATTATAAGGAATTTAAGATAAACTGTTCCACGGCAGGTGTTGTCAATCCTACATCTATATCTTTTCCTAATACTGAAATTAAGATTGGGGATGTTGTGGAGATTACGCCAAAAGTTACTCCTTCCAATGCTACGGTAACATATAAATCATATACGCCTGATAGAAGTGGTGCTGCTGGTATTTGGGTCGATTTCAAAAGCAATACGGTAAAGGCAAGAGGGCTTGTGCCAGGAAAATCAACATGTACTATAGAAACGACAAATGGAAAAACGGCAATAGTGGCAGTGACAGTATTAAAGCCACAAATAGGCACTGGGACAACAGATAATAATAAGTTGTTCAATAAGGTAAAATTAAAGGAGGTTATTGCCAATATGAATAAATTAGTGGATGCAACAATTATCTATAAACAATGAGTATTATGAGAATAAAAAAACTTTTCAATATAGCTATCATATCATTATTAGCTGTATTCTTTAATTCTTGTTCTAAGGAAACAGTATCGTCGTCAATTGATATTACCATTCCAACTGGAGATTTAGTCCTGATGCCAGTCGTTGATTGGAATGCATCTTCCAAAGAAATAAAAAATGCAACTGGTGAAGATTTCTTGTTTAGGACAATGCAAGGTAATGCTTGTATTTTTGAATATAAGGGAGAAGAGGACATAACAATATCTTACCTTTTTAATCAAAGTGACCAGCTTATAGCTTCCAACGTTATGTTACTAAATAATACGGAAAATAAAGTACGCTTAAATAACCTATTAAAAGGTTATTCCTATTATGGTAACTATAACGATTATGAGAAAATCTACATGAACGAACAGAAAGGTATGACTGCAATGTTAGGGGATGTTTATGGCGTAGATGGAACAGCGTATGCTTCTCTAACTTTTGCTCCTTATAATTCTTCTGAAGACGAAGAGATAACAGAGGATGACGAAAATCTTGACTATGTGGATTTAGGACTGAGTGTAAAATGGGCAAAGTATAATGTAGGTGCTTCATCTGTAGAAAAGTCTGGGGATTTTTATGCATGGTCTGAAACTAAAACAAAATCTTCTTATTGGAGAGAAAATTATGCCTATTGCAACAATAATTCCAACAAGTACATTTTTGTATATACTAATCCTTTGGCAAACATAAAAGGTACGAAGTATGATGTTGCAACTCAAAAAATGGGGGATGGGTGGCGAATGCCTACTCGTGATGAAGCGTTAGAACTTATTTATGGTTGTACTTGGGAAAAAGAAGAGATAAACGGTGTAGTTTGCGCAAAAGTAACTGGACCTAATGGAAAAAGTATTTATATTCCACAAACTGGATACAAAAAGCAAGATAAGGATGCGTCAGGTATAACACATCTATGGACTTCTGAGACTCAAAGTACATCCGACGAGGAAGCTTTTGCAATTTACGTGACACCTAAAGCTACAACAAAAGCAAAAGTTAATAGTATTTGGAAGGCATGGGGGCTTCCTGTAAGAGCTGTAAAAGAATGAAACATTATTCCAAGAAGGTATTGAATTCTCCAAACAATGGAATATGCCATGGTTAATGTTCTATGGAACAGAAAGGGAATTTATGAACAAAAAATCAATATTCGACGGCACTCCTTATGCTGACGAAAGAGTAAGAATGTGTTTAAACTAAAATACTTACAAAAATGAAGAATAAGATAATAATTTTTCTGATGATGTTTTTATGTGTACAAGTCTGTGCTCAACAACGTCGATCACATTCACAGCAACGTCGCACAACAACATCCGTAAAAAGTAATTTGCAAATAACAAAGAAAATCCGAAGAGTTGGTGAAGATGGTTTTATTTGGTATGAACTTCAACAAGGTAATCTGTGTGGAGCAGCAGATATTGAAGGCAAAAATATTATACCGATAAAATTTAATCGGATTTCCTACATTGCACTTGAGAGTGCTGATACACATTTTTTCTGTGTTAGTACAGGGGATTTTAAAGGTGTTTTTACGCGTCGTGGCAGATGTATAATACCAACAAATAAACATTTTACAAGTGTTTACGTTGACTGTTGCAAGACAGATAAAGGTAAAATATTATTATCTGTTCCTTGTGAAAATAATTTTGGAGAAAAGAGTCTTTATGACATAAGGGGGAATGAGGTTATACCATCAGGAAACTATGAACATCTGTTTATTACAAGTATAGAAGATGAACTCGCCCATATTAAGTGTGAAAGAAATGGCTTAGAAGGAGCATTTGATCTAAATGGTAATTTGTTAACCAAGCCTGTGGCGAATTCTTACCTCCGAGTCTATGATAATAAAATTGAGGTTGGTAATAGGAACAGTTCTGGTAATTATGAGGAAAGGTATATCTATGGCTCATATTCGGAGGATACAAGATTTGATTATAATAATTATGATGGGCTGTACAAACCTTTCAAAAGTAATGAGTCGAGTTCTTCAAGCAATTCAACTTCATCAGACGCAAGCACTTCCCCTTCAAAAGCAAAGACTTCTTCAGGTTCTATTAATAATAATCCTTCACGTCAATTGCAACCAATGCAAGTATGGGTCAAATGTCTTGCATGCAATGGAAGTGGACAATGCCATATATGTTATGGCTCAGGAACTTCTATGTCAGGAAGCCTGTGTTACTTGTGCAATGGACGAGGCAAGTGTACACATTGCGCAGGCAACGGCGGCCATAACGAAGTACAATACAGATGATTTTTACAGTCTGCCTAGAAATATTTTAAGATGAAACACAAAGAGTTCAATGTTAGAAGATTAACCTTAGCTTTAGTAAGGGTAATGTCATTTACTGTGGTATTCTTGTTCGCAAGAACATCTGCCATGTCGCAAGAAGCTTCACAAGATTCTTTGGCACATATAATCCAAAAGCATAATTTGCCATTGACAACAAGAATAGCTGCAGTAGGAATGCACTCTCTGATTTTAATGAACACGGAGAAACTATTTACACAATCGGACGATAGTTGTAGGACAACTCTGTGGATTTACAAAGAAGAGCACAAGCAATTAAGGAAAATAATAACTACTGTTGGCTTTGATAGTCCATGCTGGCAAGTTTCCGATGGCAAAAAAGCATCGAAATTCAATAAAGACTCCATCCCTAACATTTATAATGTTCTGATGAATGCTGAAGAAACTAAGATAATGGTAGAAGGAGGAGATGATAGGAACTCTTTCTCTTACATTATCGACTTGGATAATTTTCACACAATCCAACTACCGTGTAATGCCGGTGTCATGGGACTAACTTCCGAAGAAGAATTACTTGTGTGCCAATCATATAGGTATCTTAAAAAAGGTGGACGCTATAATGTGATTTCAATCTTTGACTGGAATGGCAGATGCCTACTTCAAAACAAAATTCCTCTCATACAATAATCCATTTTCTAAAATAAGTGAATCATGAAAAAGAACATCTTCATTTTCATTCTCTTCTTGATTGGAACTTTAAATCTATCAGCACAGATAAAGTCTTCTGTTGAGTATCCAGATTCCGTCTTTAACGGAAAGATAGACATCGTATATGTTTTTGAAGTAAATGACGACATTGACTCTATCAAGAGTTTGTTTTATGACAAGGACAAATTAGAAAACCTCCCAGGTTCCAGCATAAACACGATAAAATCTTATGTTACAAGAAATGGAATAACGACACGTAGTGACACCATTAAATTTACGTATTCGTTTAAGTGTTTCCAAAAAGGAGTTAATCATGTTCCTGTTCTCACTATAGTAGATTCACATGGTAAAGAATTGTCATCGCCTTCCAATTTGAGTTTCACCGTTGTAAAGAATAGTGAAACCGTTGGTGATTTCATGGAAGCAACCATTTCCACAGACAAGAAGACTATTTTGCTCGGTGATAGTGTAAAATGCCAGATACTGCTTTATACCAATATGGATGCAAGACAAATGAAATTGCAAACGGAAAATATAGACAAAGCTGTTTTGCATGGGGTAAATATATCTACAGTTATCAATCGTGAAACTGTTTTTTATTATTGCTGTCCGATAAAAAATCAAAATCACGTTTTTGGCTCTGCAACTTGCT
>ERZ1031449.573-NODE-573-length-9372-cov-4.701943_pt1 | contig 9372 bp, 12 predicted proteins | sample MGYA00516705_ERZ1031449 | MGnify/ENA primary metagenome ERZ1031449 (study PRJEB33719, sample SAMN04261152) | wastewater metagenome | biome: rural village; feature: human; material: feces | host: Homo sapiens | place: El Salvador | collected 2013-01-14 ... | reverse complement strand
TGGGACTGGTCGCGACGAATGATTTCCACTATACGAAAAAAGAGGATGCGAAGAGCCAGGAGATCAAGCTCTGCATCTCCACGGGAAAGACACTGGATGATCCCTATCATTTCCATTTTCCGAATGATGAATTCTACTGCAAGAGCGGGGAGGAGATGCAGGCGATCTTAGGCGAGTATCCGGGCGCTATCGAGAATACGGCCAAGATCGCGGAGCGCTGTCATGTGACGTTCACCTTTGGCGACCACAAGCTCCCGTCCTTTGACGTGCCGGAAGGTGAGACGTCGAAGTCGTATCTGAGGAGGCTCTGCGAGGCGGCGATCCCGGAGCGCTATCCGCAGCCTTCGGGAAAAGAGCAGGAGCGGCTGGACTACGAGCTCGGTGTCATCAATCAGATGGGATTCTCGGACTATTTCCTGATCGTCATGGACTTCATCCGCTATGCGAAGACGCACGGCATTCCGATCGGGCCGGGGCGTGGGAGCGCGGCGGGGAGCATCGTCGCCTACCTCCTGCACATTACGGAAATCGATCCGCTGCGTTTCGACCTTCTCTTTGAACGCTTCCTGAATCCGGAGCGCGTCTCCATGCCGGATATCGATACCGACCTCTGCTATCGCGGACGCGGGCAGGTCATCGCGTACCTCGCGGAGAAATATGGCGCCGAGCAGGTGGCGCAGATCATCACCTTCGGTACGCTCGCGGCGCGTGCTGTCATCCGTGATGTCGGGCGTGTCATGAATCTGCCCCTTCGCGAAGTGGATAAGATCGCAAAGATGGTGCCGAGCGGCCCCGGTGTCACGCTGAAGAAGACACTGGACGGCTCGAAGGAATTCAAAGACCTCTATGAGTCGAATGCGACCGTGCACACTCTGATCGACCACTGCCTCGACCTCGAAGGGCTTTCCAGAAATTCCGGCACGCATGCTGCCGGCGTCGTCATCTGCTCGAAGCCCGTCGATGAGTACGTGCCGATCCAGCTCACTGCGGACGACTTCATCCAGACGCAGTACGAAAAAGATCAGGTCGAGCAGCTTGGCCTTCTCAAGATGGATCTCTTGGGGCTTAGAAACCTCACCGTCATCCATGATGCGGTCGAGATGATCCGGGCGAACCGCGGTGTCACCATCGACATCGACCGCATTCCTTCTGTCGACGAGAAGACGTGCGAGATGCTCTGCGCGGGCGACACCACAGGCGTTTTCCAGTCCGAGTCCTCCGGCTTTACGAATCTTCTGATGAAGCTCCACCCGGACCGCTTCGAAGACCTCATCCCGATGGTCGCACTCTACCGTCCGGGACCTTTGGGCAGCGGCATGGCGGAAGATTTCATCAAGAGAAAACATGGAGAGATCCCCATCGAGTACCCGCATCCATCCCTGGCTCCCATCCTGAAGGAAACCTACGGCGTCATCCTCTATCAGGAACAGGTCATGCAGATCGCCTCTGTCATGGGCGGTTTTTCCCTCGGCCAGTCCGACATGCTCCGCCGCGCCATGGGACACAAGGAGCCGGAGATCCTGCAGAAGAATCGCGATACCTTTGTCACAGGCGCCGTGAAGAATGGCGTCGATGAAAAGACGGCGAATTACGTCTTCGACCTCATGGTCCACTTTGCCGGTTACGGCTTCAATAAATCTCACAGTGTCTGCTACGGATGGATCGCCTGGCAGACCGCCTACCTCAAGGCGCACTACCGCGCTGAGTTCATGGCTGCCATGATGACCTGCTACAATGGCGATAAGAACAAGGTCAGCCGCTACATTTCAGATACCAGAAGAGCCGGTGTGGAGATCGCCGCACCGGATGTCAATCTTTCGGAAGCCTATTTTTCTGTCAGCGGAAATAAGATTCTCTTCGGACTTGATGCCATCCAGAACGTCGGAGAGAATGCCGTCGAAGCCATCATCAAAGCCCGGAAGAAGGGCGGCCCCTTCACGTCCATGTCGGATTTCTTAGAGCGCGTCGAAGGCAAAGGTCTCAATAGCCGCGCCTGCGAAAGTCTCATCCGCTGCGGTGCGATGGACGGCTTCGGCTACAACCGCTCTCAGCTCCTCGCCGCACTCCCGCAGGTCATGAGTGATGTCGCCGCTGCGAAGAGCGACCGGGAGAGCGGACAGATGTCTCTCTTCGGCGGGGACGAGATGAAAAGCTCCGTCGTCTATCCTGATCTCGAAGACATGGACGCGGATGAAAAGATCGACTGGGAAAGGAAGCTCTTAGGCTTCTACGTCAGCGGTCATCCGCTCGAAAAGTACAAGAAGCAGATGGCCGCCTGCACGCCCATCTACCAGCTCGAGACCGAAGGCAGCCGCTACGACGGGAAGACGGTCACCTTGGGCGGCACTGTCACCCGTGTGAAGGGCATGGTCACCAAGAAGGGCGCGCCCATGGGTTACGTCACCATCGAAGACTATGAAAGTGAGATCGAATCCGTCCTCTTCCCCTCCGTCTGGGAAGCTGCGCGTCCCTTCCTCACCGAAGACGCGCCCATCTGTATCCGCGGTCGCGTCCAGTCGAACGAGCGAGAAGTCAAGATCTTAGCCGACAGCATCATACCGATGGCCCAGTTCCAAAAGACCGTCCGCGTGCCGGTCGATGAAGTCCACCTCTACGTCGATCCTCGTCATGAGACAGACAAGGTCAGTGCCGCCCTCGCCAGAGTCCTTGCGAAATACCATGGCGGCACACCCGTCATCCTCCACCTCATATCTTCAAGGCAGGAGATCCGCATGGTGCCCAAATTCTATGTCGACTTTTCCGAAGAAGCCGAAGAAGCGCTGAAAGGGCTCCTCGGCAATGCGGCAGTCGAGGGGAGAAAAAATTAGGGATTCCTTACTTGTAGTGCAGATTTTAAGGCGATAAGGGAAAAGAATGAGAGGCGAGCGGGAAACCGCTCGCCTCTTTTTGGACAGGGCTGAATAAAAGAAATATAATATATATCGAACAGGTAGATTTCTGATGAGAGAGACACCGTGGAGATGATGATTTCCTGTCATATCGGAAGAATCAGTACGCTGTTGATCTGGTGCATCCATACCGTTGGGTTTTATTAAGAATGGGAAGAAAATACAGCCGTAGTAGGATAAAAGAATGGCAAAGAAACATAGGGTGCATTGGGCGAATGCGGGAACTTGATGACTCCGTAGTTGAAATAGAAAGGGACGTGAATCAATGATGGTATACGGGAAGAAGATTGAGCTATTTCTGGTTAATGGTACGGCGGATAGTTTAGTGCTGGCTGAGTTGCGGAATTGGAGTGGAAAGGCCATTAAAATTCCTCGGACGGAGGTCGCTGGATGCGGTCGCAAGGATTTCACTAGGCCAGGTGTTTATTTTCTCTTTTGTAAAGCTGAAAATGAGGACAAAGATGCGGTTTATATCGGGGAAGCCGAAAACATCAAAGCACGTCTGGTACAGCATTTGTGAGACGCATCATCAGGAAACGAAGAATACTATTGGAATACAGCCGTTGTTTTTACAGGAGACGATTTGGATAAGGCGTTGATTCGTTACTTGGAAGATAAATTGGTGAAAGAAGCGAGGGAGGCGAATCGCTTTACTGTATTAACGAAGAATACTTGTGGAAAGGCAGTTATCAAGGAATCGGATCAAGCAGTGATGGAGGAATACATCGATAAATTGAAAATTCTCATCAATGCGCTGGGATACAAAGTGCTTGAACCGGTGGCTGATCCATCAGAAGCAGAAAGCCAGACGGCACTGCATCTCGCGATTGGAAACGCAAAAGCCGAAGGCCTGCTCACTACGGAAGGATTTGTCGTAAGGAAAGGCGCAGTGATCAATGAAAAGACCAATGAGCCTTCCTTAAATGCCAATATGTCGGACTTCAGAAGAAAGGTGATGGAGTCTGGCAGAGTCGAGAATTTAGTAACGACCGAAGATATACTCTTTTCAAGTCCATCTGCTGCGGCAGATTTTGTTTTGGGATATGCCGTAAGTGGGCCGAAGACATGGAAAGATAAAAATGGCACACCGCTTCGAGAGTTAAATATTGATTGAGAGATCGGTATAAACAAAGCAGCTTCCTGCGCGGAATGGGATGCTATTTTACTGCTTTGAGGTAGTTGGGTAAACTGGGAGTTACACATCTTCATCTTCGGCGCCGTGTCGGATGACCTCGATTTTGAATTCGATCCCGTATCCGAGCCATCGGATCAGGAACGCGCTGATCTTGCAAAGTGCGGCACAGATAACATTGTTACGGCCTGCAATGCCGGCCTCATTAGCCAGCGCACCGCGCTTAGAGAAATGAAGCAGCAGAACATCCGTACTGGCACATGGACGAATATCACCGACGAGGAAATCATGAAGGCGTCGGACGAAATCGAGCCGCAGGGCGAGATGGGAGGATTCCCTGGCATGGGCGGAGAGGAAGACGGCGCTGGAGGCCCGGATTTGCCCCATACAGGCCGCGGCGGGGAGGTGGGCGATAAACCCCCGAGGCTCCCGGAAAGCCGCCACAGGCTCCAAGATCCGTAGGGGATAGCGATTGGGCAGAAGATAAGCACCCGCGGGACGAAGGCGGCCGGTTTACTTCTGGCGGGGGTGCGGCTCGACCACGTAAATACAAAAAGAAAGTTGTAAAACTCCCTGCGCAAGAGAAGAGTATGCTTTGGTTATGCACGAGCTGAACACTCATTTACCTGCTGGGCAAAAAAAGAAGAAATTCGTACATAAGGCGATCGGAAATTATATGTATACGGTTAGGGTAAACGGGATTGATGATTATGAGATTGTAAGAAAAGTGCCGATAAAATAGGAAAAGGTAAAATGTGGGAGAAGCTGGAGCCAATTCTAAGAAAAGTATGCGACGATAAGGAATACCTGCTCGGAATCAGGTCACTCTTACCGACTGAGGATAACAAAAAAGAATTGTTCGAAGCGATAAAGGCTGGCCTCGTCGCTAAAGATGCGGATGAAATCACTATGTATGCATTAGCTATCAATCAGGATGACCCATTCGAGGAGTGACCATTATAGATAACATCGATATCAGCGTACTCCTGAAGGCGAAAGGGTGGGAAGATCATGAAACACGTAATCAATGTTCGGATTCTTGGTAGAATGAAGATAACTTAGAGGGGGCCAATCATGTGGGATAGACTAGAAAAGATTCTGAAGGACATGTGGGATGACCACGATTTCATCTTGGGTGTCAAGCTTCATTTGCCAACAGAGGAAAATAAAAGAGAAATGATTCATGCTATCGAAATGGGATGGGTAACTAATCCAGACGAGGCAGTGGAATATTCGATGGCTATCTACCAGGATGACCCATTCGAGGAGTGACCGTTATAGATAACATCGATATCAGTGTACTCCTGAAAGCGATAGGGTGGGAAGATCATGAAACACGTAATCAATGTGAGGAAAACTGCGTTGGAGATCGTGCAGGTGCTTCACCAGAACAAAGTCCCCATCGCGTCCATGCAGTTCGTATTCCAGGAAGCGGAAAGGCTGGCATCCATCAAGACGGTGCCCTATAGCCCGAGCAGCGACGAAATACAGGAGGCTGTTACTTGTGATACGACGGACAACGGGACAGTACCCAATGGTTGAAGATTTTTCTTCGTTTTCTCCCAAACCGTATCGTTTCGAACGTGGTCAAGGTAATCACGGCCGAGTGGGGTGATGTCAATAATGGCATCACGAGTATAAGTTCCTTCGATGAGCCGTGCATCTTTCGATTTTTTAATGAGGAGGTCTCTCAGCAATGGAAGGGAAAAGAAGTAAATGCCCAGTTTGTGGACACGAAGATAATTGGCTCCCTTATGATATTTGCCCTGTATGCAATTGGGAACGCGAGCCAGCGCAGGAAGAGGTGCCAGATTTATCCGGAGGAGCCAATGTTATGTCCTTGAACCAGGCAAGGAAAGCTTGGAAAGAGGGACGTGAGATTGAGTGAGAAAAATAAAGAAAAATGATAAAAGGCCGCTATTGCGGTCTTTTATAGAAAAAACGATGGTGGATTACTTACTTTTTACGCTCTACATGAAGGGCATAAGAAATTCTTAAACATGAGAGTGGAGGCAAAGAAACATGGAGCCAAATTTAGGTAAATGTCCTGTGTGCGGAAATGATGATGAGTTTATAACGCGTCCATACTCCATCTGTGAAAAATGTGGCTGGGAAAGAGACCCACTACAAGAATTGGAACCAGATTTTTCCGGTGGAGCAAATCGCCTATCCTTAAATGAAGCAAAAAAGGAGTGGAAGGAAGGGCGCACTGTTTGGTAATTAAAGTAAAGAGAATTTCGCAAGACCGCAGCCGCGGCCTTTTTTTAGCGCCAAAATATGACTAGATTTATAGCTACTACAGAGCTATGATGTGTCATGCAACGAAAAGTAGCGTGGTAAAAGCAGTGGGGAATGAGAAGAGGCTTTTAGGAAAACACGGATTCAACCGTTATCAGATCTCATTCTTCCCTTTAGCCACAGTGTATTTATTGATAAATTTACCAATAAATAGTACAATAACGGCAGGAGGATACGCTGATGGAAAATTTAGTGTCGGCTTTAAGAAACACGATCCCGATCAGTTTATTTAATAAAGGGATGGCGGGGGAGATTTTCAAAAGTGTCAAAGAAAACAATGTACCGGAATGGGTTCTCATGTCGCCCGAGAGCTATCTTGCAATGACTGAAAAACTGGAAAACGCTGAACTGCTTGCACTCGCGCTGCATCGGATCGAGAATGGGGCTTTTTCGCAGACCAAAGACTGGGATGAAGTACGAAAAGAACTTGGGATTTCATCCGAAGATATTGCGGATGTTGATGATGCTGAGGTGGAATTCGAATGATATGGCATGTTCGTTTTTCCACTTTTGCAGAAAAGGATTGGAAAAGCTTTGATCGCTACCATCAGAAAGTCATTGATAAGGCCATCCAGAAAGTGATGCAGAACCCGACGGCGGATGGTTATGGAAAACCACTGGCGAATCTGAGCGGGAGCCATCTGCATGGTTTGTATAAGATCAAACTAAAAAAATCCGGCATTCGGATCGTCTACGCGCTGATTGAGGTGGAGGGTGAGATGCTGATTATTATTATCGGTGCGAGAGCGAATGATGAAGTGTATGATCTTGCGGCTAAACGCTATGCACGAATGAAAAAAGATGAAAAAATCTGAAGACAACAACGGCAGAACAAAGGAGGCAAGCCTGGCGGGCAGCCTCTTTTTGTTATGCTACATTTCGGAGCAAGGGAATAAGTTTTCGCAACTTTCTCACGCAAAAAGCTCCCAATTATGCTATACTTGAAGCAAATATAAATCATGGGGACAACAGGCGCGAGCCGCGTCTTTTGGCACCCGTTTACCCTGTGGCGCGGCGTTCGTGCCGCGTGGCATATGATTTCGACCTCACAGAAGGGAGACACTATGAAGTTTCTGGTTTGTATCAAACAGGTCGTCGACACATCGAAGATGGAAGTCGATCCGACTACAGGAAGACTGAAAAGAAATAATGCGAACAGCATCATGAATCCGCTGGATCTCCATGCGCTGGAAGCGGCATTTTCGCTGCGCGATGAAGTGGGCGGCACGGTGACGGTCATCACCATGGGTCCCCCGCAGGCAGCCGCTGTCCTGAAGGATGCGGTCGCTATGGGCGCTGATGAAGTATACCTCGTGACGGACCGCGCATTTGGCGGTGCGGATACGCTTGCGACGAGCTACACGCTGGCTAAGGCGATCGAGAAGCTGGGAACATTCGATCTCATTTTATGCGGGCAGGAGTCCATCGACAGCAATACGGCACAGATCGGCCCGGAGATCGCTGCGACGCTCGGCATCGCGGATGTGAGTGCAGCCGTAGGCATTTCCTATGAGAAGGAAGGCTTCCTGACCGTGAAGCGCCAGATCGGTGGGAATATCGAGGTGCTCGAGCTTGCTCTTCCGGCGGTCGTCACTGCGACAGAAGCGCTGAACCATGCGAGATACCCGAGCATCAAGGGTCTCCTCAAGAAGGATGAAGTGGAGATCGGAAATCTCACGGCAGCCGATCTGCCGGTCGATCCGGCGCGCATCGGCATGAAGGGCTCTCCGACGCAGGTCCGTCAGGTCCGTCCGGTCGTGCCGCCGAAAAAAGAAAATCTCCGCATCGAAGGAAAGACGACGGAAGAAGCGGCAGATCTCTTCCTCTCGGCTATGCAGAAACTGAAGGTCATCTAAGGAGGGGCGAAATGGATTTTTCTGAACACAAAGGTATTTATGTCATCGGAGCGCTTGCGAATGGCAAGATCCAGAAGGTCACCGGTGAACTGACCGGCGAAGCCCGTGTACTGGCTGACCAGCTGGGAGAAGAGGTCGCAGTCGTCCTCATCGGTGCCGATCTCAAGGATCCGGCATCCTCGCTGATCTCCCTCGGCGCCGATAAGGTCTATGTGATCGATCATCCGCTCCTTGCCCACTATGATGGGAAAGCGTACCAGAAAGCACTGGCGCCGTTCCTCTTGGAGAAGAAGCCGGATACCATCATCTTTGGTGCGACGCCATTCGGCCGCGATCTCGCCCCGCGTCTGGCGGCAGAGCTCGTCTGCGGCGTCACGGCAGATGTGACGGAGCTTTCGGCAGATACCGAGAAGGGGCTGGTCATCTGGTCGCGTCCGGCGATGGATGGGAATATCATGGCAGACATCGTGTCTCCGGACTATCGTCCTCAGGTCGGCACGGTCCGCCCGGGCATCTTCAAGTACCCGCAAGCCGATGCTTCCTGCACGGGCGAGGTCATCTCCCTCTCCGTTTCCCTTGAAGAGAAGGATCTCGGCACGGTGCTGAAGGAGATCATTGCCGGTGAGAAGGACAGCCATCCGGTCGAAAATGCGAAGGTCGTCGTCGCAGGCGGCCGCGGCATCCGTACGGAGGAAGAATGGGCGAAGCTCCATGAGCTCGCTGATCTTCTGGGGGCAGCTGTCGGCTGCAGCCGTCCGATCGCAGAGCTCGGCTGGGAGCCGCATAGCCACCAGATCGGCCAGACCGGCAAGGGCGTAGCGCCGAAGATCTATTTCGCACTCGGCATCTCGGGCGCGATGCAGCACATGTGCGCAGTCAATGCGGACATCGTCATCGCGGTCAATAAGGACCCGAAGGCGCCGATCATGGAAATGGCAGACTACGCTGTCGAAGCGGATCTGAAGGATTTCCTCCCGCTCCTCATTGAAAAGATCAAAGCACTGAAAAGCAAGTGAGGGATGAATGGTCAGGAATTGGGGACTGGGAGTCTCGAGTGACTAGTGACTAGTGACGGGTGACTGGATTAGAAAAATCTTTTCTCGTATCGTCATTTCGAGCGAAGCGAGAAATCTTTGTTGTTCGCGGTCAAACGAATCCTGTCAGAAAAGCTCAAACG
>ERZ1031449.572-NODE-572-length-9373-cov-9.851900_pt1 | contig 9373 bp, 5 predicted proteins | sample MGYA00516705_ERZ1031449 | MGnify/ENA primary metagenome ERZ1031449 (study PRJEB33719, sample SAMN04261152) | wastewater metagenome | biome: rural village; feature: human; material: feces | host: Homo sapiens | place: El Salvador | collected 2013-01-14 ... | reverse complement strand
TTACAATAGGAATAAGGAACTATGTAGTCAACTAAATATAGGAAACTACATTCTTTGTCTGTGCTCGTCTGATGGGCACATACGGACCAACTGATGGGCATCGATGGATCAACAGACGAGCACTCACTGCTCGTCACGTGAGCATTGAGTGCCCATAGTATAGAGTGATTTTTGGGCACTTTGTGCAAAAAGAGCATCAAAAGTACGTCATTTATCAGAAAAAATAGAAAGGAAAAAAATAATCTCTTGAAAGCTTGCCAGTCTCATTCCTTTTTATTATTTTTGCAACCATAAATATCAGTATATTGAAGATAAAGGCTGATATAAAGGGTAAATATCATTATAATGATAGATAAATGAATAGAAGATTATGGCAGATTTATATGAATATTCTACTCCAGAGTTGGTACGTTTACTGGGAGTAAGATTCAAGGAATATAGAATGAGATGCAATCTCACCCAGAAAGAGGTTGCCGAGCTTACGGGGCTTGGCTTGACCACCATCCACAAGTTTGAGAATGGAACAGCGGGCAATCTTTCGCTTTCTACTTTTCTCCTCTTGCTGAAGGTGGTGGGGCAGATTGATGCCATCAATGATGTGCTTCCCGAACTTCCTCCATCACCTTATCTGATGAGAAAGGATGAGAAGAAGGCACAGAGAATACGTCATACAAAACGATGATAGATGGATCAGTTCCATAGAGTCAGCGATAAATGCTCATCTCGTTTCATGGGGGTTGGAGGATAAAGACAACAGTTCTGCTTCTTTTGAGATAGATGGCAAAAGTTGTACTGATGTTCGCATAGAGCAGGCTTACAAAGGCAACTTCCATTTGTATGCAAGTATAGATGGGCGAGAGTGTAAGTTTATTATCGGAAAGAACAAGCCCGAATATGCTTTGATTCAAGAGTTGGGAGTATCGAAACTTCCGGAGACGATGCTCAGAGATTTGGTTGCGAAATATCTGGTGAGATAGAAGAGTAGTGATTATGTTGAGTCTTTTTTCCAATGAAATTCCTTGTGATTGGCAAGAAAATTAATTATTTTCTTGCCAATCTCATTCCTTTTTATTACCTTTGCATTTGTCTTGCCGTGGATGGCTGGCATAGAGATGCTGGCTAGGTAATGAAAGTCCATGGCTTGGCCTATCATAATAAGAAAGACGTTTGCTTTACGTTTTCTTCTGACTCTTCGAAACCTAGGAAATTTCATAGAGCGTTCAGTGGAAGACAGCGGTGGGCGTCTACCCATCGTGTATATTTACACTATGGCATAGGTGTGCCCTTTTCATTCGTATGGAGAGGGTGCATCCTGTGCCGTACACAAAATATATACCCATTGGCGTAGGCTTCTATTGCTTCTTATCTTTGACGCTACGGTTTCATTCCTAGGTACCTGAAGAGCAAGGATATTGATAGCAATATGATTCCTGCGCCTTTTCTTTGTAAATGATTGAGAATAAGTGATTAGGAGTAAATGATTCTACTTAGGGAGTCGAGTAGATTAGAACGAAAATCGACCTAAGTATGATCATCGACAACAAGCAAGATAGAGATCCTAATGACGGAATTAATACCACGACTGTTTGGGATTACATGAAGTACTATACCGACCCAGAGAAGGATAGGGAAGGTGTACTTGATATAGTGACGGGATTTTTCTCGGTTACAGGATTGGAACTGTTGAGCAAGCATTTCTCGCCCAACAATGAGTATCGTATGGTGCTGGCACAGATGGTTGCCGACGATCAGTTCCAAGACCATATCCTCGACTTGCTCAATGATGACTGTGGCATAGAGAATGCGCTCCATCTGAGTGATGCCGCCAAGAATGCCCTTGAGTTCCTGCGCCGTGACAAGGTGCGTGTCAAGGCTATCATCAATGCTTTTTGTCATGCCAAACTCTATCTCTTTAAGGATAATCATGACCCTGCCCACAACTATTATGTGCAGGGCAGTAGCAATTTGACTTATGCGGGCTTGGGATATACTCCTTCCTCTAATGTGGAGCTGAACCTTGCCGACACAGGCAACTCCGATACCTACCGTTCTCTCCGTTCCTGGTTTGAGGAACAGTGGACTTCGGTAGCAAAAGAAAAAATGCCAGAGGATAGAGAGAAACCTAAGGGAGCGCAAATAGATGTGAAACAATACTTTATCCAAGAGATAGAGAAAATTTTCCGCAAATATACACCAGAGGAAATCTATTATAAAATACTCTTCGAGTTGTTCAATTCCGATCTCGACTTGGATGGCGGCATTGAACACCGACAGGATATGCAGCTTTTACAGACCAGTGTGATTTGGAACACGCTTTTCAATTACCAGCAGAAGGGTGTCATCTCTCTGATAAAAATGCTCCGTAAGTATAATGGAGCTATCCTTGCCGATGCTGTGGGTCTTGGTAAAACCTTCTCTGCATTGGCTGTCATCAAATATTTCCAGACTCAGAATTATCTCACAGTCTTGCTCTGCCCGAAGAAGTTGGAGCAAAACTGGGACCAGTACCTTCGTCGTCGAAACTCCCGTTTTGAGAAGGATGAGTTCGACTACATCGTCCGTTTCCATACCGACATGCAGAACGACCGTATGGAGGAGCGATACACCGATGCCAAGTTGAGCTATCTTCAGACGAGAAAGAAGATTCTGGTTGTGATAGACGAGAGCCACAATTTGCGCAATGAGAAATCTGGCAGATATCAGGAGTTGATGGCGAAACTTATCCAAAATAAGGAGGGACAGGACCCCCGGGATGTAAAAGTCTTGATGCTCTCTGCTACTCCGATTAACACTGGTTTGAACGATGTGAAGGGACAGTTCAACCTTATCGGTCATGGTAAGGATGATGCCTTCGACAACGATGACTTCGGTGTGGAATCGCTTACCAACCTTTTCAAGGATGCGCAGACCAAATATACCCAGTGGTGCAACAATCCCGACAGAACCATCGGTGGATTCATCGCCACCTTGCCTCCTAAGTTCTTCAATCTGACAGACAAGCTTATCGTGGCTCGTACACGAAAGTTGATTGAGAAGACTTTGGGCGAAGACTTGGGCTTCCCAGACAAGGAGAAGCCTGTCAATATCTATCAGGGCGTGGAGCATCTAGGCAAGCTGCAAACCACGGAAGAAATTTATCAGAAGTTCGATGAACTTAGCCTTACCGCCTATCAGCCAAGTCTTTATCTCGAAGTGAATAAGAAAAAGGCTCGAAAGGGAGCGGCTAAGGATTGGGATGACAACGTAAACCGCGAACGTTTTCTGGTCAAGATGATGGGTGTCTTGTTTATGAAGCGTCTGGAAAGTTCCTGGTATTCTTGCATGACTACGGTGAAGAAGGTACTCGATGTGCATGAAAGCACCTTGAAACTTGCCTTGGAGTTCAAGGAAAAAGGTGGCAATGGAGCTATCTCTACTGGTGGAGGAGAAGGTAATGCAGATTTTGATGATGAGGAAATCGATGACCTGATGGACGAGGCTTATTCCCTCCGTAAGGGAACCATAAAACTTTCGGATATGCAGAACTTGGGTGGTTTCATCCGAAATCTGCAGATGGATGTCAATAAATTGAAGGAAATCTACAAGAACTTCGAGGCTTTTGCTGCTGACTATGAGGCTGGCAAGGAGAAAGACTTGAAGTTGGAAGAACTTGTGAGAATTCTCAACGAGAAGAAGAAAACCAAAAACAAGAAGGTCGTTATCTTCACCGCCTTTGCCGATACCGCTCAGTTTATCTTCGATGAGTTGAAGAAGCGAGGTTTCTCTCGCATGGCTTCTGCTTCGGGACAGAATGTCTTTACCACAGGTACTCACAGTACCAAGAACTTCACCGCAGTGCTTGAAAGTTTTGCGCCTTATAGCAAGCTCTACAAGGAGAAAGACTGGAGCGGCATGTATGCTGATGCCCGACTAGATAGAGCCAAATATTATAATGATGAGAAGCAACGTTGGAATGTAAGTTACGAGAAGTGGCTGGAGCTGATAGCGCAATATGATACAAAGACCTTGGAGCAGGTAAATGATGGCATAGATATCCTGATAGCCACCGACTGCCTGTCGGAAGGTCAGAATCTGCAAGATGCTGATACGCAGGTTAACTTTGATATCCATTGGAATCCGGTTCGTCTCATCCAGCGTTTCGGTCGTATCGACCGTATCGGTTCGCCTAACAAGGTGATCCGTTGTGTTAACTTCTGGCCAGCCAAATCGTTTGAGGATTATCTTCATTTGGAGACCCGCATACAGAATCGTATGTCGTTGATGAAACTGGTGGATACCGAGACTCAGGAACTTGATGAGAAGTTCAAGAAGATGGTAGAGGACAATCCTCTGCAAGACAAGAATGCCGACCGTCTGCTGGAGGAACTCCAGAACAACAGCATCTCCGATATAGAGTCGCCAAAGACCTTGTCGCTCAAGGATTTCTCCTTTGAGACCTATCGCCAGGACTTGCTCGATTTCCTCGACAAGAACCGGGATGTGTTCCGTCGTATGCCGAATGGTATCTTCTCTGGTTTCCGCTTCGACGATACCCTCTTTGAGAAGATACCTGAGAGTCTGGTTGCCGTGGTAGGCTATCCCCACAGAAAGCAGGGCAGCAATAAACCATATACCGAGCTATATCTGATGTGTCAGCCGGTGGATACTCATCTTCCTGCCACTTATCAGGAACTGAATAGAGCCGAGATTCTGGAGTTCCTGAGAACCAACAAAAATCAGGAGCGGTATGTGCCAGACTGGATAGAAAGCAATGACAACGAACGAATCAGCAAGCTTTCGGGAATATTGAAGGAGTGGATGAAAAGTAAGGTGCCACAGCAGGCTACCTCAATCATCCTCGACATAGCGAAGTCGCACAAGGCAGGTGGCTTGTTTGCTAACCCGAAAAAGAGAGATGCTAAGGGTAAGTTGTTGGAAGAGAAATTCAAGATAGAGAACTTCGACTTGATAGTTTGGGAATATGTTAGTAAAAAATAAGAAATATGGAAAAGATATTGCGACTCTTTAAAGAGTCTTCATTATATGATGCTTGCTTGCAGATGCTGAATCATCTGCAGGTTTCGGTGAATGAAGTCACCCGTGAACCTATACCTTTCGTGGATTTGTATCAGGGAGCTTATTCTGTCACCTTGCCTATCGCTTTGAGAGAAGTGGTGGACAAGTTGGCTTCCACCTATTATATAGGTAATATTGATGAGGCTACCCTTGCTGGTCATGGCAAGGGAATGAGTATTGATGAGGTGAATGCCGAAACCCAAGAAGGCAAGTATGACGGCATGATGGTGTTTGCCGTAGATGTGAAGGAAGGCATGGAACTTACCCGACAGGAGAGTACCATCTTGACTCGTGGCTTCAACCGCATCGCTTCAGCTCAGCCTGTCATCTTGTTTATCCGTCAGGGAAAATACCTGTCACTTTCTACTTGCGAGCGAATGAAGTATTCGCAGGAGTGGCGCAATGGAGGTAGCGAGAAGTTGGGAAAGGTAAGCATCCTCCGCAATATCAATTGCGAGCATCCACACCGTGGACATCTTGATATCTTAGAGGCGTTGGGCGACAAGACTTATCCTTCGTTCGAGCAACTGTACAAGCATTGGATGGAGGTGTTCTCAAACGAGCTGCTTACCAAGAAATTTTATAGTGAACTGAGCGATTGGTATGCTTGGGCGGTGCAGGTGGCTCGTTTTCCTAATGCCTTGTGTACCAATGAGGATGACGAGAGATTCAATCATGAGGCTTGCATCCGATTGATTACCCGTTTGATTTTCGTCTGGTTCTTGAAGCAGAAGCATTTGATTCCAAATGAATTCTTTGATGAGAATTACATTCGGGAGCATTTTATAGAGAACTTCGACCCACACGACCGCAAGAGTCTTCTGTACGATACGGAGAAAAGTAAATATTACAGGTTGATATTGCAGAACCTCTTCTTTGCCATGCTCAATCGTCCGATTGTAGCTGAGGGCAAGGATGAGGCAAACAATCGTCGTTTCCGTGCCAAGGTTGTAAAGGGTGGCAAGAACTGGGATTTTAATGTGAACAATCTGATGCGCTATGAAGGCGACTTTATGCCTGGTGGTGCAGAGGAGTTCTTGCGCCTTGCCAATAGCAACGTGCCTTTCCTGAATGGTGGCTTGTTTGAGTGCTTGGATGACAAGATCAACAGAATATACTATGATGGTTTCTCTGAGAATGAAAGGTCGTTGTCGCAATTGTTTCTTCCTGATTATCTGTTCTTTGGTGATGAGGTAGGTGCGAGCATCGACTTGTCAAAATGGTATGGTGACAAGAAAAAGAAGAATGTGTCAGCTCAGGGCATCATCGACATCTTGCGCCATTATTGCTTTACGGTAGAGGAGAATACGCCTTACGACCTGGAGGTGAGTCTTGATCCGGAGTTGCTGGGAAAGGCATTCGAGAATTTGTTGGCTGCTTATAATCCGGAGACACAGACTTCAGCTCGTAAGCAGACGGGTTCTTTCTATACTCCTCGTGAGATTGTGCAGTATATGGTGAACGAGAGTTTGGTGGCTCATCTCAAGCGAGTTTGTGGAGAACAGGACGAGGCTTTGTATCGCCAGCTCTTGAGTTATTCTACGGAAGATGTTTCTGTGACAGAAGGGCAGAGTCATAATATCATGAATGCACTTTATCATTGTCGTGTACTTGACCCAGCTTGTGGCTCGGGTGCATTTCCTATGGGCATACTTCAGCAGATGGTTCATGTGCTGAAGCGTATTGACCCAACAAATGAGAAGTGGAAGGATTTTATGATAGACCGTGCCATCAGTCAGAGTAAACAAGCCTTTGCCGTAGATAGTGAGACGGAGCGCAGGGAGCGTTTGGCGGACATCGAGAGTGCATTCAATCAGAGTGTAAACGACCCGGATTATGCCCGAAAACTCTATCTCATAGAGCATTGTATCTATGGTGTGGATATTCAGCCGATTGCCACTCAGATAAGTAAGTTGCGTTTCTTCATTTCTTTGGTCGTTGATCAGCGACCAACGGATGATGCTACCCATAACTTTGGTATCCGTCCGTTGCCTAATTTAGAGGCTAAGTTTGTGTCTGCTAATACATTGATACCTGTGGAGTACGATAGTTGTTTGGTGGATAGTGCACCTGATGTTATCAAGTATAAGGAGCTGTTGAAGGAATTGAACCACAAGATCTTCTTGGCTCGTCGCAATATCGACAAACAGAATTTGAAGAAGCAAATCAAGGAAACCCGTAAGGCTTTGGCTGATGCCATTGAAGAGACAGGTTTTGTTTCTCATGGTGCAGCCCAGCAGTTGGCAGATTGGGATATGTTCGACCAAAATACCTCTTCTTCTTTCTTTGACCCAGAATGGATGTTCGGGGTTAAGGGAGGTTTTGATATTGTAATAGGAAATCCACCATATGTGCAAATTCCTAAGAAGGTGTATAGTGCATCTTTTTTCCCATACTCAGAAGGTAAAGATGTAGGAAAGCAGAATCTCTACAAATTATTTGTGGAGTATAGTTTTAATGTACTGAAAGAACATGGTGTTTCTGTATTGATTGTTCAAAGTTCTTTGATGTGTGATATGAGTTCAGCTTATACACGTGAGTTGTTACTGAAAAAAACAGAGTTGATAAATGTGATTGAGTTTCCGAAAAATAGTCCTAATGCAACTGAAAAAGTGTTCAAAAGCGTCTTACAAGGAACTTGTATCTCAGTATTTAGAAAAGGTGTGATGGATTTATCTAATGTTTTTGGCATATCTATCAGTAATAATTTGTCAACAATTAGTTGTGTTGAATTTGAACAGGTTAGTCAAAAAGATATATTGTCTGCGTTTCCTAATAGAAGAGAGTTCCCATTAATCAGAAAAGGCGAAATGGCGATAATTAATAAGATTAAGAAATTGCCAAAATTGCAAACGATGATAGATGATTCTTTGCAAGGTAATATCAATACTATTTATCTGAAAAAGATACAAAGTACTGAAGCTAGTGATTTGTTTATAGCTAAAGGGGCAAATGTGCATAGATACTATATTGATAATAATATGTTCTTTGGATTAGATAATTCTATTACGAAACAATTGGTTGCCAATAATATGCATGCAGGAGCGGTAATTGCAACTCAAAATATAACGGGAACAACGGATAAATTCCGTATTCATGCGACTATCGTCGAATGCAAGAAAACGAATTTCGTTTTCTTGGATTCGGTAAATATTTTGTATTTACCGAATCCAAGAACGGCATATTTGATATTAGCATGTTTGAATTCGAAGTTGCTTGATTGGTTGTTTAGAAAGACCAGTACAAATAATCATTGTAATATGTATGAACTTTTGGATTTACCTGTGCCAAAAGAAGGACTTTCTGACAATACCATTGTTTCTTTTGTGCAATCTCTTTTGGAATCTCGTGGAGAGAACGAAAGTGCGATGATTCATCTGGATGTAATATTGTATCACCTCTACGGCTTGACCTACGATGAAGTCTTAATAGTAGACCCTGATACTCCAATCACTCGTGAGGAATATGAGGCATACAAAGGTGAATAATAAAAGAATGATAATATGAGCAAGATACAAGATTATTATGATTTTATAGATAAGTTCAAGGGCGACTTGAAGCCTCGTTTGCAGACTGAACTTGAACAGTTGGAAGATTCATTGATAGCAGAGGAAATCCTCCCTGCTATCAGCGAGTCGGTGACTCCTGTGCTTGGTATCCTTCGTCGTCATCTCACCCTCGTCGTGGATTACGACCCTGAGGGAGGCATCACCGTGAAGACCACTCGTGGGAAGGTGGAGGTGGATGAACCAACGGCAAAGAAATATAAAATACCATCAACAAAGAAAGTGGTGAAAGTAGCGGAGGCAAAGCCGGTGAGTGGGGCAGAGCCAGAGCCAAACAAACCTCAGAGAGCCAAGCGCAGTCCAAACACAGGTCTCTGTGTCTGGTTGCCTAACGGCGAGTTTATCCAAGCCAAGAAGGCAAACCTCACGATGGTTGAGGCTGTGAAATGGGCTGGGGTAGAAACTGTTGCTGCTCTTGGACTCCCTCATGATAGCGACTATCTCGTATCAAAGAAGGAGCATCCGAAATATGCTGGTGCGCAGCAATCTCTGCCCAACGGCTATCTCCTCAATACCCATTCCAGTACAATGACCAAGAAACAGCAGTTAGAGAAAATCTCCAAGGCTTTAAACTTGGGCTGGAAAGTGGAGATTGTCAAGTAAGAAGAAACCTTGGGAGCCTTTGCTATTTATAAGTGGGTAATCCGAGGTTTTATTTTATTTTTCTTGCTCAAAGGTTTGTTTTGTAAATAATTATTCGTATCTTTGCAGCACGAGACCCCGCCAAGCCTCTCAACGATGCTCAAATGTGC
>ERZ1031449.569-NODE-569-length-9436-cov-3.820701_pt1 | contig 9436 bp, 10 predicted proteins | sample MGYA00516705_ERZ1031449 | MGnify/ENA primary metagenome ERZ1031449 (study PRJEB33719, sample SAMN04261152) | wastewater metagenome | biome: rural village; feature: human; material: feces | host: Homo sapiens | place: El Salvador | collected 2013-01-14 ... | reverse complement strand
GTGACCATTCCCACAGATTGTAATTCTACATTTGATTCCACTTCATTGTAAGATACCACGACCAGATCCGGATAATAGTCTTCCGTCAGTCGTTTGAAATACATTCTCACAATGGGTGATGTCATAATAATTGGGGTTTTTCCCATATTTTCCAGCTTTTTGATCTCTTCACCCACAGCGTTCAGTATCGCCTTGCTTCTGGCAGGATCCAGATTCAGGAAAGCTCCCGTCTCCGTCTGTTTTACGCTGCCCATAATTTCCTGTTCGATCTTCGGATCCAGTGTCAATACACTTGTCGTCTCATGGGAAGGGAAATATTTCGTAGAAATCGCTGCTCTTGAGGCTCTGTCTTACATATTCCGTAAGGATATCCGTATCCCGCGTCGTTGGCGCATAATCGGCCAGGGTTTCCAGTATTGTCAGCAGATCTCTGATGGATATTCCTTCTTTTAACAGATTCTGCAACACTTTCTGTATTTCACCCAGTCCAAGCAGCTTGGGTACCAGTTCTTCCACGAGGGAAGAATTGTTCTCTTTTACGTTGTTGATCAGGTTCTGGACATCCTGTCTGGTAAGCAGCTCTGCAATATGCTGACGAATGATCTCTGTCAGGTGCGTAGCAATGATCGAGGGAGGATCTACTACTGTATATCCCAGACTCTCCGCACGTTCTCTCTGTCCTTCCGTGATCCAGATCGCTGGCAGGTGGAAAGAAGGCTCAAAAGTAGGGATTCCTGTGATCTCTTCCTCTACATACCCGGGATTCATGGCCATATAATGGTCAAACAGTATCTCTCCCTCACTGACCTGAATTCCCTTGATTTTAATAATATACTGATTCGGGTTCAACTGAATATTATCCCGCAGTCGGATAATAGGTACCACCGTACCAAGTTCCAATGCTATCTGTCTTCGGATCATCACGACACGATCCAGCAGGTCACCACCTTGGTTCACATCCGCCAAAGGGATAATTCCGTAACCGAATTCCAATTCGATCGGATCCACCTGCAGCAGGCTGTTGACATTTTCCGGCTGTCGTATCTCCTCCGCAGCTGCTTCCTCACTGTCTACTTCCTGTTCAATCTTTGCCGTCTCAATCGTGCCCTCAATATTTCTCGCCACAATGATAAATACCAGGCCAAGACCCACGAACAGGATCGTGTTCAGTTGTGTCACAAATCCTAAAACAGCCAGCATTGCCCCTACCAGGTACAGTGCTTTCGGCACACCGAACAGCTGGCTTACCAACGTAGTGCCAAAGTCAGCATCCTTGCTTCCTTTGGTCACAAGAATACCGGTGGAAAGTGAAATCAGCAGAGAAGGGATCTGGCTTACCAGACCGTCACCAATGGTCAGGATCGCATATTTGTTCAGGGCCGCTGTAATATCCATTCCCTGCCTGGTCATTCCCATAATAATACCACCCACGATATTGATCGTGGTGATCAGAAGACCCGCTACCGCATCTCCCTTTACGTATTTTACGGCACCATCCATGGAACCGAAAAAGCTTGCCTCTTCCTGGATCTTCTCTCTGCGTCTCTTGGCTTCCGCATCCGTGATGGCTCCGGTATTCAGATCCGCATCAATTGCCATCTGCTTACCGGGCATTGCATCCAGGGTAAATCTTGCGGTTACTTCAGACACTCGCTCGGAACCTTTATTGATTACCATGAACTGGATCAATATCAGAATAATAAAGATGATAACGCCGATGACCAGGTCGCCGCCGCCTACGAATTCACCGAAGGTCTCCACGACATTACCGGCATTACCATCCCGCAGGATCAGTCTGGTGGAGGAGGTGTTCAGTGCTATTCGGAAAATTGTTGTAAACAACAGCATGGTGGGAAAGAACGACATATCCAGCACTTCCTTGCTGAACATGGTGGCGAACAGAACCGTCAACGCAATGGAAATATTGACAGCCAGCAATATATCCAGAAGCCAGGCCGGAATCGGTACAATAAACATGATAATGGCAGCCATGATATAGATTGCTACACCCACATCCGCTTTTCTCATTTTCATATGTGCCTGACCTCCTTTCTGTCTTTTTTGTAAATTCTTCTTAAGTTATATCTTCCCCTGCAGATGATATACAAATGCCAGCACTTCCGCCACTGCCTGATAAAGCTCCGGAGGGACTGCCTGTCCCACATCCACATTGGCATACAGCATTCTGGCCAGGGGTTTATTCTCTACGATTTCTATCTGATGGTCTCTGGCGATCTCTTTGATCTTAGCCGCCAGATAATCTTCTCCTTTAGCGATCACAATGGGAGCATCCGCCACCTCCGGATCGTATTTTATGGCAACCGCATAATGCGTGGGGTTCGTAATAACGACATCTGCCTGGGGGAGATTCTGCATCATTCTGCGCTGGGAGGCTTCCCGCATTCTCTGCCGGATACGGCCTTTGATCTGCGGATCTCCTTCCTGCTGCTTATATTCTTCTTTTACTTCCTGCTTGGTCATTCTCATGTCCCTGCTGAATTTTACCTTCTGATAGATAAAATCAGCTGCCGCAATGATCATGTAGATCAGTGATATTCTGATTCCGAGATCCGTCACCGTATTCCCGATCAGTCCGATCGCCTGCATCAGATCCAGATCATATAGCTGATACAACAGGGGCCATTTATTCTTCAGATAATTATAGCATATGTAAACGATCAGTCCAATCTTCAGGAGGGATTTGATCAGTTCTACCACTGAGTTGACTGAAAATATTCTCTTAAATCCGGACACCGGACTCATTTTGGAAAACTTCGGCTGCAATGTTTTTCCGGTGGGATGCCATCCTACCTGGACCACATCACTTAAAAAAGCAATCAGGAAACCGATCAGCAGAAGCGGTGCCATGATCACTACGGCTTCCAGCATCATTTTTCGGAATACCAGTGTGGTATCCTGTTGCGGCATATTGCCATGCCAGAACGTTACCACCTCGGGAATCTTCTCATAAATAACCGTAAAAACATTCATGAACTGATATCCCATATTTCCTACCCATAGTTTCAGTACCAGGAACACCGCCAGTAATCCAAGCCCATTAGCAACCTCACGGCTTTTGGCAACCTGTCCTTCTTTTCTGGCATCTGTTAATTTTTTCTCGGTAGCAGGTTCTGTCTTCTCCCCGCCCTGGCCTTCTGCGGCAAAGAATTGCAGATTATATTCTAAGCTCACATCATACCTCCGATAAAAGATACTACCATCTTCTTCATTTCCTGATACACAAAATCCGCTGCCCCTGGCAACATTCCGGCCGTAAGGAACAGGGCAGACAATCCCGCCAGCACCTTCAGCTGAATTCCCACCGCAAACATATTCATCTGCGGTGACACCTTGGCCAGCACACCTAAAATGGCATTTAACAGCAATGTCACACAAAAAATCGGCAATACAATACGAAAGCCGATCAGAATATAATCATTCATAAATTCTATCATGGAGTTCAGCAGACTGTCCGCATGAAAAGTCACACCGTTTATGGGGATCAGCGTAAAGCTGTCCGCCAGCGCTCCAAACAGATAGCGGTACATTCCGGAAGCGATCAGCATCAACATAAAAGAATACTGATATAACGCACCGGTGATACTGGTACTCTCTCTGGTAGCCGGATCCATCAGGGTTGCCATGGACAGGCCGGTCTCCATATCCGCAATGGATCCGGCGAAATTCACGATCGCCATGCAGATATTCGCGCCGAATCCGATCAGAAGTCCGGCAATTGCCTCTTTCATGACGATCACGGCATACTCCATCACCGTATCAAATACAACCGCATCTGCCGGTGTCAGTGTTTCATACAGCAGGATCGATGTAAAAAAACTGATACCGATCCGGATCCTGGCAGGAGTATCGTTCATTCCAAAATACGGTGCTATGTATACAAAACAGGATACCCTGACAAAAATCAATAAAAAATATTCAAGATCATATATCGAAAACGAAAAATCTATCATGAAGTCATCCCGTCACCTGTGTACATACTGGCTGAAACTCGACCAAAGCTGTACTGTGTATTCTACCATAGTATTCATCATCCAGCTGCCCAGCAGGATCAACGTAAGGAAGATCGCTATGATTTTAGGTACAAATGTCAATGTCTGTTCCTGAATGGATGTCACTGTCTGAAAAATACTGATGATCAGACCCACGATCAAAGACACCAGAAGTACAGGAAGCGATACCTTGATGATCACATAGAGTGCATTATTAGTCATTTCAGATACTGCATCAATCGTCATAGTAACACCTCACCTTCCGATTAATAATAGAACGTCTGCACCAGCTGACCTATGATCAGTGCCCATCCATCTGCCAGAACAAACAGCAGTATTTTGAAGGGCATGGAAATCGTCGTAGGCGGCAGCATCATCATACCCATACTCATCAAGGTCGACGCCACTACCATATCGATCACAATGAAAGGAATATAAATCATAAATCCGATCCAGAATGCAGTACGCAATTCACTGATCATAAAACTCGGTACCAACACGGAATTGGGAATATCCTCCAGGGTTCCATCCCACTCCAGTCCGGCGATATCCATAAAAAGTTCTACGTCCTTTACCTGTGTCTGCGGATACATGAACTCCCGCAAGGGAGCCATTCCTTTTTCCAGTGCTTCACTCTGGTCGATGGTTCCCGCTTCAAACGGCTGGATCGCCTCTTCATTGATTCTCGTAATGGTAGGCTCCATAATAAAAAATGTCAGGATCAATGCCAGACCGATCAGGATCTGATTGGGCGGTGCCGTCTGCGTATTCAATGCCGATCTGGTAAAGTGCAGCACAATGATGATCCTGGTAAAAGAGGTCATCATAATGATAATGGTCGGTGCCAGTGCAATCAGTGTCAGAGTGATCAGAATTCTCAGTGCTCCATTGATCTGACCGTTCCCATTATTATAGGTAATGCTGACCGTATTGGCTGTATTCAACGCCCCTACTTCCTCATGGGTAGTCGCCGTTCCGGCAGGATTGATCACTGTGGAGACCTCTGTGTCTCCCGTAAGATGTCTTTCCGAAGCCTGTGCCTTTATCGGTACGCAAATACACAATATGCCCACCGTGACCAGCAGGCATACCATATACGTTGCAATCTTAAATTTATTACTCCAGTTAATGATCTTGTTCTTCATTCTCTTTCTTAGCCGCACGTTTCAATAACTCCCGGAAGCCAGAAGTATTATCTGTTGTTGTCTTGTCCTTCAGCTGCCCGGCAGGAATTTCTCCCAGATTTGTTACGGTATCTTTGCAGACCGCAATCGCAAAATAGCTTTCGCCAATGCGAACCAACTGGATATATTTGTTGTTGGCGATCCGGACGGTCTCCAATACTTCAATATTCCCCGCTGCACCCTGCTGCTTCTGATATCCGGCAATCCATTTTGTCACCAGCGCAGTCACCGCCAGTACCGCCACAAAGATCAGCAACACTGTGATGAATTGCGCATAACTGTCTGTTTTTCCGGTAAGTATGATCATTAACCCACTACCTTTTTCACTGCTTCAATAACACGCTCAGCCTGGAAAGGCTTTACAATGAAGTCCTTGGCTCCGGCCTGAATGGACTCAATAACCATTGCCTGCTGTCCCATAGCGGAACACATAATTACTTTTGCTCCGCCGTCGATCTTTTTGATCTCTTTCAATGCCTGAATTCCATCCATCTCAGGCATAGTGATATCCATAAGTACCAGATCAGGATTTACCTCTTTGAACTTTTCCACTGCCTTCAATCCGTTTTCTGCTTCTCCTGCCACATTATAGCCGTTCTTGGTCAGAATGTCCTTGATCATCATTCTCATAAATGCTGCATCATCACAGATTAAAATATTTTTAGCCATTTAATTTTCCTCCGTTTATTTGGTCTGTTCTCTGCCTACTTTATAATCTCCGTAATTCGTACGCCAAAACTCTCTTCAATTACAACAACTTCTCCCTTGGCTACGAACTTGCCATTCACCAATACGTCGATCGGCTCACCGGCAATACGGTCAAGCTCTATGATCGTTCCCGGAGAGAAGTCCAGAATATCGGATATGGATTTTGTCGTTCTGCCAAGCTCCACCGTTACTTCCAGTGGAACATCTTTGATCAGTCCGATATTCTCCTGTCCGGTAGTGCCCATATTGTCATTCGAAAAGCTCTGGAACTGCGCAGGCTGTACATTCACATTCTGTCCCGGCATTCCCATCATGCCCATCTGGTTCATGCTGTTCATGCCCATGTTGCCCATCTGGTTCATGCCGTTCATGCCCATATTGCCCATCTGGTTCATGCCGTTCATTCCCATGTTGCCCATCTGGTTCATGCCGTTCATGCCCATGCTGCCCATCTGGTTCATGCCGTTCATGCCCATGCTGCCCATCTGGTTCATGCCATTCATGCCCATGTTGTTCATCTGGTTCATATCATTCATGCCCATGTTACCCATCTGGTTCATGCCATTCATGCCCATGTTACCCATCTGGTTCATGCCGTTCAGATTCGTATTGTTCATCTGCGTCTGATTATCAGTACCCGGTGCAGGAATCTGCGCTGTGGTATCATTCTCCGGCTGTTCAGGCTTTTTCTCTGTCACTTCATCAATGTTAGCCATCTGCGTATTGATAAATGTCTCTACCAGCTTACGGGCAAAATCTATGGGATATAGCTGCATGATAGTGCTGTCCACCAGATCATCAATCTGCATGCGAAAAGAAATCTTTACAAAAGTACCGCCCAAAAATGGAGAAATTTCTTTGCCGTCTTTTACTTCTGTCAGGTCGAACAGGGAAGACTCCGGCGGGCTGATGTCGATCACCGTCTGCAGCAGCGTAGATAGTGAGGTGGCTGCAGCTCCCATCATCTGATTCATTGCCTCGGAGATTGCACTCAGATGCAGCTCTCCCAGTTCTCCTTCTGTATTGGTACCGTCACCGCCCATCATCAGGTCGGTGATCACTTTTACATCATGCTCTTTTAACACCAGAATATTGGTGCCGTCCAACCCCTTTGTATACTTGATCTGAATAAATACGCAGGGCTTCTCGTAACTATCCAGCAAAGTCTTCCATGTGGCCAGTGTAACCACCGGAGTGGTAATATTTACTTTGCGGTTTACCAGTGAATATAATGTAGTGGCGGAAGAACCCATGCTGATATTGGCTACCTCGCCAATCGCATCCTTCTCTACATCGGTCAGTTCCTCTTCGTCTCCGACAGTCGGTGCCACATCTTTCACATATGCATTATCCGTATTTTCAGCCGAGCTGCTGTCCTGAGGTGTCTCCGGCGATGCACCGCTGTCCGCGGTGTCCGACAGATCCATGCCTTGCAGCAGGGCATTTATCTCATCCTGAGATAACATCCCATCCATCGTTACTCCTCCTCTCTGATCACCGATGTGATCTGAACAGCATACGAATCTTTCTCTGTACCCGGTAATGCTGTGAACTTCTTAATATTGCCCACATACACTTCCATATCGGTATCCACTCTGGAATCCAGTCGAATACAATCTCCAACCTGCAGATTCAGAAAATCGCTTACGGAAATTGTGCTCTTGCCCAGCACCGCTTTAATGGGAACATCCACTCTGCGGATCATGGATTCAATGTACTCTTCGTAGTGTTCATCATGGTTCTCCTGCATTGTGGAGAACCAATATTTGGTGTTCAGTTTATCCATCACATCTTCCAGTGTAAAGAAAGGAAGACAGATATTTAACATTCCTTCTACATCCCCAATTTTCATGTTCAGGGTTACAATGGCGATCATATCACTGGGAGCGATCACCTGCGCAAACTGGGGATTCGTCTCTAGCCTGCTTAAGACCGGCGAGATATCAACAACATTTTTCCAGGGTTCCCGTAACAATTGGGTGAACATTACCAATAATTTCTGTAATATTGTCAGTTCAATATCTGAAAATTCCCTGCTTTTTTCCAAAGGCTGTCCGCTGCCTCCCAGCATACGGTCAAGCATGGCATAGCACAGATTGGTTGCTATCTCAATAATGATATTGCCGTTAAGTGGTGCAAAATTAATAATGCCGAGTACCGACGGATTTGATAGTGCATTGGAGAATTCACTGAAAGTAACCGTCTCGGAACTTGCAACCGATACCTGTACGTTTTTACGCAGATATACCGGCAGGTTTGTCGATACCAGTCTGCTGTAATGTTCAAATATAATCTCCAATGTTCTTAAGTGTTCTTTGGAGAATTTGGTGGGACGACTGAAGTCATAATTTTTAACCTGCTTCTCATCCTCACCCTGAATCTGATCCACATCCAGATCTCCATCCGACAATTGTTTCAAGAGATTATCAATTTCGCTTTGTGAAAGTATATCACTCACAGGACCTCACCTCCTGTCATCTTATTTTTGTGGTTCATCAGCCGAATTTCACTCCACTGATTGCAACCTTATAGATGAAGTCGGATTGGAACAGATCCTGCACAGACTTCAGGATTTCCTCTTTCAAACCTTCCATATCCTCTCTGCACTCATCTTCCGTATGTGCGGAAACCGTAGCGGTAATGGCATCCTTGATCAGATTTTCATAGCCGGACAGTGTTTCACTGCTTCCGTAGGTCTTATAATCCTTGCTCTTTTTATTGATAGACAGCGAGACATCAAACATAATATAATCCTGCTTTGCTCCCGCCTCACTCTTCAACGGGATCGTCATAGAATCCGCAATATTATATACTTCTGTGTCCGTAAGAGGAACATTCGTCGTCCCCTCTGCTCCCGGAACCGTCAGTTCCAGATTCATGGCGGTCGTGATATTATCCACCAGCTGTGCCGTCTTCTTATTCGTTCCCACAATGCTTACCAGCATAACACCGGTCAACGCAATATTCACGATAAGTAGTGCCAGGATCAGCACTGTCATCAGATTTTTCTTCATACTATTCTGCTTCCTTTCCCTGTCTGCCTTAATTTGCCGCAGAAGGATTATATATTCTGATCTCTACCCGTCGATTCTTACTTCTGCCCTCTTCTGTGGAATTGTCCGCCACGGGGGTGCGGTCTCCCATTCCCGCATGCCGGAGATTTGCAGGATTCAGTGAAGTATTATCCACAAGGTAATAAAATACAGATAGTGCACGTGCACTGCTCAGTTCCTCGTTATCAGCGAACCTCGCACTATGTATCGGAACATTATCCGTATGTCCCTCAATTTCAATTACAGAATCACTGCCATATCGTTCCAGGATCACTCCCACTTTGTCCAATACTGTCTTGGACTGTTCCTTCAGGGAATCGCTTCCGGAATCAAATAAAAGAGCTCCCTTCATAGAAAGCTGTACATATTGCGCTGTGAAAGATACATCCACCTGATCCGCCAGGCTGTCCTCATTTACAGCTTCCTGTACCATTTCGGACAGTTCTTCATTGCTTTGAAGATTTTTCTCATTCAGTGCCTC
>ERZ1031449.566-NODE-566-length-9462-cov-5.951313_pt1 | contig 9462 bp, 8 predicted proteins | sample MGYA00516705_ERZ1031449 | MGnify/ENA primary metagenome ERZ1031449 (study PRJEB33719, sample SAMN04261152) | wastewater metagenome | biome: rural village; feature: human; material: feces | host: Homo sapiens | place: El Salvador | collected 2013-01-14 ... | reverse complement strand
TAAAAAGTTATTATTGGTTAATAATATATTTTTCCTGTTGTTAGTGCATGTTAGGCGCTGTTATTGCCGGCTTTGCTTTCTTACTTTGTGCAAAGTTAGCAAATAATGCCGAATAACAATCTTTTACCACATGCTTTAACATAATTTTTATTTCAACGGACTAAAAGCCTGTCATTTTTTTATTTTGACAGGCTTAAAGCGCGTTTAGATTCTTATTTAAGCAGGCTCAGAGCGTTCTTTATTCTGCTCATTGCCTCTTTAATGTTGTCATCGCTTGTGGCGTAGCTCATGCGGAAGCAGTCGGGATCGCCGAAGGCATCGCCGCCCACTGTTGCAACGTGTCCTACCTCAAGCAGGTACATTGCAAAGTCGGTTGAGTTGTTGATGGTTCTCTGTCCGTCAGTCTTTCCGAAGAAACTGCTGCATTTGGGGAAGAGATAGAAGGCACCTTCAGGTTTGTTGACCTCCAGTCCGGGTATCTCTTTAGCAAGACTTACGATGAGGTCGCGACGGCGTTCAAACGCCTGGCGCATGGTCTCTACGCAGTCTTGTGGCAGAGTGTATGCTGCTTCAGCCGCTTTCTGGCTTACCGAGCACGGTCCGCTTGTGTATTGTCCTTGCAGCTTGTTGCAGCCCTTCACGATCCACTGTGGTGCAGCGATGAAGCCTATGCGCCAGCCTGTCATGGCATAGGCTTTAGACACACCGTTCACGATGATAGAGCGCTCCTTCATGCCTTCAAACTGTGCAATGCTTTCGTGCTTTCCTATGTAGTTGATGTGCTCGTAAATCTCGTCGGCGAGCACATACAGACCTTCATGTTTCTTTATAACCTCAGCCAGAGCCTCAAGCTCATCCTTTGAGTAGACGCTGCCTGTAGGGTTGCTGGGCGAGCAGAGAATGAGCATACGCGTCTTCGGTGTGATAGCTGCTTCAAGCTGCTCGGGTGTCATCTTGAAGTTCTGCTCAAATCCGGCGTTCACGATCACAGGTGTGCCGCCAGCAAGCTTCACCATCTGCGGGTAGCTTACCCAGTAGGGTGCAGGTATGATAACCTCCTCGCCGTCGTTAACAAGAGCCATCACGGTGTTACAAACGCTCTGTTTGGCACCGTTAGACACGAGCACCTCGTCGGTGGTGTAGTCTAAGTTGTTCTCTTTTTTCAGTTTTGCCACGATAGCCTTGCGCAGGTCAGCATAGCCAGGCACTGGCGAATAACGTGAGAAGTTATCGTCAATGGCTTTCTTTGCTGCCTCTTTGATGGGTTCAGGTGTGTTGAAGTCGGGCTCGCCCACACTCATGTTTATAACATCCACGCCTTGTGCCTTCATCTCATTGCTTTTCTGCGACATTGCAAGCGTCTGCGATGGGGCAAGACGATTTAGACGGTCGGATAGTTGTGCCATAATTGTACTGATTAATTTAAATTCTCTGCAAAATTAAGAAAAAAGTTCATTTCTGCGAAAAAAATGACTATTATTTTGTCATTAAATTCTTGAATTTTACGTTTTCTTTGACAATTTGTTACAGATGTTTAATGGTCTTCTGTTCTGTTTTTTGTTCTTTCCTTAATATTTGCCCGTTCTTCGTGCCTTTCAATCTGTTCTGTTTTAGACTGATAGGTCATTATGTTAATATCGTTGTTTTAAATATAAGGAATGGAAGAAAGACAATGCTTTAACGAAGGTTTGTTTGTGCCTGTTCGTAAAAAGCATTGTCTTTTTTGTCTTCTTTTATGTCTTTTTTTGTCAAAGAAATCAGTTTAGAATCGCTATCTTTCTTCTTTACAATCTTGAAGGCCGTGTGTGCCTATACATAATAGGTGTGTTTTTCTTTTTTGCCGAGCCTGCAGTCTTGTTTATTTCAGGTGGAGCGTATGGCCCATGCGGTCGCGTTTTGTCTTGAGGTAACGCTCGTTATATTTGTTTGGCGTAATCTCAATGGGCACGTTCTCCACAATCTCCAGGCCGTAAGCCTCCAGACCCACGCGCTTCACGGGGTTGTTGGTGATCAGGCGCATCTTGTGAACGCCGAGCTTGCGCAGCATTTGTGCGCCGCAGCCATAGTCGCGCTCGTCGGGTTGGAATCCGAGATGCACGTTGGCATCTACCGTGTCGTAGCCCTCTTCCTGAAGCTTGTATGCTGCAATCTTGTTCATCAGGCCTATGCCGCGACCTTCTTGCTGCATGTATATGAGCACGCCCTTGCCTTCCTTCTCGATCATCTGCATGGCTTTGTGGAGCTGTTCGCCACAGTCGCAACGCATGCTTCCGAGAATGTCGCCCGTAGCGCATGACGAGTGGACGCGCACCAGTACCTCCTCGTCAGGCGTCCATTCGCCTTTCACGAGTGCCATGTGCTCCATGCCGTTGCTCTGCTGGCGGAACGGTATAAGCTTGAAATGTCCATATTCTGTAGGCATGTCCACCTCTTCACCCACCTCGATGATCGACTCGTTCTTCAGTCGGTAAGCAATGAGGTCTTTGATCGTTATGATGCGCATGTTCCATTCCTTGGCCATCTTTTGCAGCTCAGGCATGCGTGCCATTGTGCCGTCCTCGTTCATGATCTCCATGAGCGCTCCAGCAGGGTAGAGGCCGGCCAGACGGCAGAGGTCTACGGCTGCTTCTGTGTGTCCGCAGCGACGCAGCACGCCGTTGTCTTGAGCGTAGAGCGGGTTGATGTGTCCTGGTCTTCCGAAGGTCTGCGGTGTCGACTTTGGGTCGGCAAGAGCCTGTATTGTTGCTGCTCGGTCATGAGCAGACACGCCTGTAGTGCATCCTTCGAGCTTGTCAACGGTCACGGTGAATGGTGTTCCGAGCATTGAGGTGTTGTCGCTGACCTGGTGCGGCAGGTCCAGTTCTTCGCAGCGTGAGAGCGTGATAGGTGCGCAGAGCACGCCTCTTGCGTTCTTCAGCATGAAGTTCACCTTCTCGGGTGTGATCTTCTCGGCTGCAATGATGAGGTCGCCCTCGTTCTCGCGGTCTTCGTCGTCAACAACGATTACGAAGTGTCCATCCTTAAAATCTTTTATTGCATCTTCGATGCTACTGAGCTTGAAATCTCCCATATTGTTGTTCTTTTTTTATATTTTTATTTTAGCTAAAGGTATTGTGGCGTTACAGCTTCAATGTAAGCTTTTCCACCTTATTATATTATAGCTGTATGAATTTCTACTTTTTTCCTTTTTTTCCAAAAATCTTCTTTTTTCCAAAAATCTTCTTTTCCCACAAAAAACTTCTTTTCTCAAAACCTTCTTCTTCAGCTTTCGTAACGGCTTATTGCTGTTGTGTAGCGTTTATTCTTGCAATGATCTCGTCGTTGGTGTTTTTGATCACGCCGAGATCGCGAGACAGGCGCAGGCGGAAACGCCACATGCGGAAGTAGAGGAACAGTCCGAAGGGCACGATGGCTGCCGCCGCGATGTTCATACATTTGTGGTCGAACGGTCTGGTGTGAGCCTTCACCGAGAGCACAGGGTAACAGTTGAGAAGAGCAATGAGCTTGCGGTCTTTCGTGTTGGCAAGGTCTTCAATTATCTCCTCCAGGCTGTCGTTTATCCGTTCGATCTTGTGGTCTGGCCTGTACTTGAAGAACACCTTGACCCAGTTTGGTGCCCGTTTCAGACGGTGGTGAGCCTCATAGGTTGTGATGTCTTCCGTCATCAGTTTCAGCTGCTCCACGTCGTGCGCATATTTGGGCTCGTCAATGATAACCTCCTTGCCCAGGACGCTGCGTTTTATGCGCAGTCCGAGCAGACGCATGAAGAAGTTACGCCACACGTCAACGTTGAACACCATCGAGTCGTTGATGGCCTTATAGGTGAAGAAGGCAGCCATAGGCACGAGAACGGCAGGTGCCAGACCCTTTCCAAAGGCTATTGTCCACATTGCTCCTCGCGCCATTCGGTATCCTGTGTTGTCGAGGATATAGTATAGAATGAACACGAGCACCGATATGAGTACAGGCAGACCCAGTCCGCCTTTCCTGATGATGGCTCCCAGAGGTGCTCCGATGAAGAAGAACACGATGCAGATGAATGCCAGCAGAAATTTGTCTATTGCGTAGATCTTGTGCAGGCGGATCAGACGGTCGCCGCTGTCGGTGAGATAACTCTTGAAGTCGAGGTCTGACGTGCGTTGCTGCACCGCCGAGCTTGCCATGTTGAGCATGCGTTGTCTGTCGCTTATGGTCATGTGTGCCATGAGCGTGTCAACGTTATATTTGTCCGATGCCGCCCGCTCAACAGCCTTCAGCGAGTCGCGTTTCGATGCGTGAGGCAACCTTAAGCTATAGGTCATGATGTCTTGGTAGAATGCTCGTCCTATGCTGTCATAATCGCTTCTTATCGAGTCGAGGTCGTGCCTTATCTGTGCCAGACTCTTTGTGCGCGCGTCATTAGACACCGATGAGGCATCGGCGGCACTGAAATCGCCGTCAAAGTCGAGCACAATCTTTTTCGACACGAACGTCTCGCGGCGGTAGGGCACAGCCGCGCTGCCTGCCAGCTCCTGCGATTTCATGTTCTCAAACCATTCGCCGCTCCACAGGCTCATGACGAGGTGCTTTTTCTCTGCCGTCGACTGTAGCATGCCCGAGTCGGCCAAAATTATTGCCTGGTCCTCGTAGCTTCCCGTCATGCGGTAAATCATGATGCCGTAAAGCTTGCCCGTGTTAAGGTCTTTTTTCTGCACATAGAGGTTGCAGTTGGGTATGCCGTCGTAGAAAATGCCTTCCGGGATCTCCAGTTCCGGGCTTTTCTGCTTCATGGCGAGCAGCAGCTGCATGAGGTTGCGGTTGGCAGCTGGTCCAATGGTGTTTTGGAAATAGAACGACAGGAGGCATATAGAGACAGAGATCACGATCAGCGAGCGCGATGCTTGCAGCAATGAAATGCCTGCTGCCTTGATGGCTGTCAGCTCACTGCTCTCTCCGAGGTTACCGAACGTTATGAGTGATGAGAGCAAGATGGCCAACGGCAATGCCTGGGGCACGAGCTGTAAGCCCATGTACCAGAAAAATTGCGCCATGACATCCATGGTCAGTCCTTTTCCAATAAGGTCATCAATGTATCGCCACAGAAACTGCATCATCAGCACAAACTGGCAGATGAAGAATGTTCCTATGAAAAGCAATCCGAATTGCTTGGCTATGAAGAGGTCTAATTTTTTTATCCGAAACATGTAGAGTTCTTTGCTTGTCTGTCCGCACAATGCGGTTTACCAGCATGCAAAATTAGTATAAAAAAATCACAATATGGTCATTTTTGTATTTTTTATATAATAAAATAAGGTGTAGGAGGGCGCGAGCCCGCAATTTGTCAAAAGGTCAGTTTGAAATTGTGTGCTTCAAAACAGTGTGCCGTCATCTTGGCGCATGTTCGTGTTTACAGTCCGCTTGAGCGTCGCAGCTGTCTGAAGTTGTGTCCCCAGGTGTCGAGGAGCCACTGTTTGTCGTTGGGATCGGTGAAGTCGGTGATGCGTAAGATATACTCTCCCGTGAGCTGGCTCTTCTCCATTTTTATCTCCACAAAGGTCTCCATGTCCTGTTCGTCGTTCCATGAAAACCTTATGCAGTGGTTTTTCTTCTTTTCAATGATCGTGGCTTTTCTCATTTCATGGTGGTCGTAGGGGCTTCCCCAGGTAAATGTCAGCGTGTCGCCCTCCAGTGTTACGGTGTCGGCGAGCCATCGCGCCATGCCCTCAGGTGTGCTCACCATGTTCCACACGATAGAGGTGGATGTCGAGTTGAGCTCTCTTTCGATGTTTATTTGTAGCATTTCCATTTCTGCAAGTATAGAGGTTAATGTGTCAAAATAGCCGAGAATAATGACTTGTTTGGTGTTTACATGTGCAAAAATACGCTTTTTTTTACATTTTCTGAAATTTTTTCCCGAAAAGTTTTGGAGTTTAACAATTTTGTATTACCTTTGCACCCGCAAAACAACGATGGCGGGATAGCTCAGCTGGTTAGAGCGCATGATTCATAATCATGAGGTCCCCAGTTCAATCCTGGGTCCCGCTACAATGTTAGATGACGAGTTACAGCAATGTAGCTCGTTTTTTTATATCCATACGTCACGTTGTTGACGCATCAATAACAGGTCATGAATCTCTTTCTTTTACTAAATTGCTTTACTGTAAATCTATTCCTTTGCTGAACTTTCGCAACGCACATAACAAACAAATTTTCAGGCGCTTATCATCTCAAACCAACATTGCCGTTTTCAACTTTGTCGCCGCCTTCGGCGACGCTTGCTTGCGATATTTTCCCTGTTTTAAATGCGAAAGTTCAGAAAAATGACATTAATCAATTTATTTTGCTCAAACAAAAGGTGTTATGTCGTTGGATTTTCGTAACTTTGCATCCTGATAATTGATTTTAAAAGTAAATATGGCTGGAACAAAGAAAATCAAGACCGCTCTTGTGTCGGTCTTCCATAAAGATGGTCTCGATGAGCTGCTTGCAAAGCTCAACGCAGAAGGTGTGAAATTTCTCTCTACTGGTGGCACACAGAAGTTTATCGAATCGCTCGGCTACGATTGTCAAGCCGTTGAGAGCGTGACCACTTATCCCTCAATTCTTGGTGGTCGTGTGAAGACCCTGCACCCGAAAATTTTCGGTGGCATCCTCGCCCGTCGCGGCAACGCTGGCGACATTGACCAGATGAAGGAGTTTGACATTCCTGAAATAGACCTCGTTATCGTTGACCTCTATCCTTTCGAGCAGACCGTTGCCAGCGGCGCTTCTGAGGCCGACATTATCGAGAAGATTGATATAGGTGGCATCTCGCTCATCCGCGCAGGAGCCAAAAACTTCAACGATGTGGTTATCGTTCCGAGCAAGGCCGAGTATGGCGTGCTGCTCGACATCCTCAACAAGAAGGGTGCTGTTACCGACCTCGCTGACCGCAAGATGTTTGCTGAGCGTGCCTTCGGTGTGAGCAGTCATTACGACACCGCCATCCACAACTGGTTTGCCGGTAAATAAAACAAGTTGTTGAGACGAAAACAAGCTCTTGGGTCAAGGGCTTGTTTGCTCACAAACTTGTCAATAACAACAATTAAAAGAAAACTATGGGATTTTTTTCATTCGTACAAGAGATAGCAATGGACCTTGGCACCGCCAACACCATCATCATCAGCGATGACAAGATTGTGGTGGACGAGCCGTCGGTTGTTGCTCTCGACCGCCGCACCGACAAGATGATAGCCGTTGGTGCAAAGGCGAAGATGATGTATGAGAAGACGCACGACAACATACGCACCATCCGTCCTCTGCGCGATGGCGTTATTGCCGACTTCACTGCTTGTGAGCAGATGATGCGCGGTCTCATCAAGATGGTTCACACAGGCAGCCGCCTGTTCTCTCCCTCGCTCCGCATGGTTATCGGCGTGCCTTCAGGCAGTACCGAGGTGGAACTGCGTGCCGTGCGCGACAGCGCTGAACATGCCGATGGCCGCGATGTTTATCTTATCTTTGAGCCGATGGCAGCAGCCATAGGCATTGGTATCGACGTTGAGGCTCCCGAGGGCAACATGATTGTCGATATAGGTGGCGGCAGCACCGAGATTGCCGTGATCTCGCTTGGCGGTATCGTGTCAAACAACTCTATCCGCACCGCTGGCGACGACCTCACAGCCGACATTCAGGAGTATATGAGCCGTCAGCATAACGTGAAGGTCAGCGAGCGTATGGCCGAACGCATCAAGATACATGTGGGCTCAGCCCTCACCGACCTTGGCGAGCAGGCTCCCGAAGACTTCGTCGTTCATGGTCCTAACCGCATCACAGCCCTGCCTATGGAGGTACCTGTGTGCTATCAGGAGATCGCCCACTGTCTTGACAAGACCGTTGCCAAGATTGAGAACGCTGTGCTCTCTGCCCTTGAGAATACACCGCCAGAGCTTTATGCCGACATCGTGAAGAACGGCATCTACCTCAGCGGCGGCGGCGCTCTGCTCCGCGGTCTCGACAAGCGTCTCACCGACAAAATTAACATTCCGTTCCATATCGCAGAAGATCCGTTGCACAGCGTGGCTAAGGGCGCTGGCATCGCTCTGAAGAACATCGACCGCTTCTCGTTCCTCATGCGATAATTAAAGGTAAAAAGGTAAAAAGGTAAAAAGGTAAAAAATAATTGAAAGGAAATCTTTTTGACAATAAACGCTCTCATCTGGGCGTTGGGCTGTCTTCTTGATGACAAGCTTTGAACTGTTTTCGGTTCCTTTGGCTTTCATCTGACGGTTCCTTTGGGCTTTCTTCAGATGGCCTGGAGCTATCCTTATTATATATAAGGTGTAGGCTATTGTCAACAGATTTTTTACCTTTTTACCTTTTTCTTTTTAATAAACACTATGCGTAATCTTCTCGATTTTCTTGCACGTCACAACCACTGGATTCTGTTCCTGTTTCTTGAGGTTGTCAGCTTTGTGCTGTTGTTCCAATATAACAGCTATCAGGGAAGCGTGTGGTTCTCGTCGGCCAATGCGGTGACGGGAAAGGTTTATGCTGCCAAGGCATCCGTGGACCAATATTTCTCGCTCGTCGAGGTCAATCGCCAACTGACGGCGCGTAACCTGTATCTCGAGCGAGAGGTGTCGAAGATGGCAGAGGCACAAGCCACGCTGGCTCACGACACAACCTATCTTGAGCGCTTGCAAAGAAGCATGCTCGCAAGATATAAGTCGATACCGGCGCGCGTGGTGAGCAACTCCCTCGACAAGCTCGACAACTTCATAACCATCGACAAAGGCTCTGCCGACGGTGTGAAGAAAGACATGGGTGTGGCTTGCGGCTTGGGCGTGGTGGGCATCGTCTACCTCACATCCGACCATTACTCGGTGGTCATACCCGTGCTAAGCAGTAAGTCAAACATCAGTTGCGCCATCCGTGGCCGCGGCTATTTTGGCTATCTCCACTGGTATGGCAACCGTCCCGACGAGGCTTATCTTGATGATGTGCCGCGTCATGCACGTTTCCGCATTGGCGATGTCATCGTGACGAGTGGCTACTCGTCGGTCTTCCCCCCAGGTATGCTCGTGGGTAAGGTTATGCGTGTGTACAACTCAGAAAACGGCATGTCTTACCGTTTGCGCGTTAAGCTCACCACCAATTTCGGCAACCTCCGCGACGTGTGTGTCATCAACGACGACGCCATGGTTGAGCGTATGAAGCTGCTTGAGGCAGCCCAAGACTCGCTTAAGCCCAAAGGCAACTGATTATAATGTTCTGACGAACAAAGAGATATTTTAAAGATAATGAGCTTAGACTGGATTAAAAATCTTGTGTTTTTTGCAGTGCTGCTGTTGGCGCAGGCGTTGGTGCTCAATTATGTGCACCTGTTCAACTGTGCCACGCCCTTGCTGTATGTCTATTTCGTGTTGCCCACACGCCGCAACCAGCCGCGCTGGATAACGCTTGTGTCATGCTTCCTCATGGGCTTGTGTGTCGACTCGTTCT
>ERZ1031449.559-NODE-559-length-9537-cov-4.298355_pt1 | contig 9537 bp, 9 predicted proteins | sample MGYA00516705_ERZ1031449 | MGnify/ENA primary metagenome ERZ1031449 (study PRJEB33719, sample SAMN04261152) | wastewater metagenome | biome: rural village; feature: human; material: feces | host: Homo sapiens | place: El Salvador | collected 2013-01-14 ... | reverse complement strand
GCGGTGAGCCGATTGTCTGACTATACGATTGCAACTTGGATTAAAATAACTGCTGGTAGAGGTCGTATCTTCGACTTTGGCAGTGGAAGCGGTACATTTATGATTGCTGCAGCCAATAGTACAGGTGTGAAGTACAAGATTACTTGTGAGAAGGGAGCTTTCGACTTCACTGTTCCTTGTAAGTGGACTACCACCGACTGGCATCACCTTGTCATCACCCAAAAGGGAAAGGACATGGCTGTCTATTTTGATGGTGAGGAAGTAGGAACTGCAGTTAATGAGAAGGAAATCTATCCTAAGGATATGGGAATCACTACTCGAAATTGGCTCGGTCGCTCTCAGTGGTCTTCAGATGCTTATTGCGATCATATCTATGACGACTTCCGCATCTACAATTATGCCATCGAGGCTTCGGATGTGACTACTCTTTATGAGGATAAGGAAATTTTGACGGGTATAACGCAGTTGGAAGACCGTTCTAATGGTGTTAGAAACGAGGCCATCTACGACTTGCAAGGTCGCAAGGTTTCTCACCCTGTCAAGGGTATCTATATCCAGAAGGGCAAGAAGTTTATAGTAAAATAAAAATAGTTACTTGTGGAATTTTATAGAGTTAAACAATGAAAAAGAATTTATTTTTGCTATTGGCAGCATTCATGATGTTGATGGGAGTAAGGGCAGAAAAGTTGCCTATCAATGCAACACATGGAGGAGTCTTCGTAGGAAACAAGACGGCGGTTGGTGCTTTCCCTATTGTGTCTGTGACAGAAACATCACCTTTGTTTGTTTCTCCTACAGAAGCGACGGTAGTCAAGAAAACGGCTGCCATGTTTGCTGATGATGTGGAGAGAGTGACTAGTAAGAAACCTTCTCTGAGTTTCTCGAAGAAGGTCAACGGAAAGCGTATTATCGTCTTTGGTACATTGGGAAACTCTCCTTTCATCGACAAGTTGGTGAAACAAGGTAAGCTGAACGCCAAAGCCATCGCCAATGGATGGGAGCAATATCTGGTACAAGTGGTCAAGAATCCTGCCAAAGGTATCGATGAGGCTCTCGTGGTAGCGGGTAGCGACAAGCGAGGTACGGCATACGGTATTCTGAATATCTCTGAGAAGATGGGAGTGTCACCTTTCTATTGGTGGACTGACATCCCTGTGAAGCAGCAGAAGGAAGTTTGGATTTCTGGTAAGGAGGTTTCCAAGAGACCTTCAGTCAAGTATCGCGGCTTCTTTATCAACGATGAGGATTGGGGTTGAAACCTTGGTCTTCCAAGAACTATGAGAAAGATTTGGGTGACATCGGTCCTAAGACCTATGCCAAGGTGTGTGAGTTGATTCTTCGCCTCAAGGGCAATATGCTGGGACCTGCCATGCACGAATGTACGGGTGCTTTTTATTCTCATCCAGAGAGTAAGTTGGTGGCAGATTCTTTCGGCATCATGATTACCACCTCTCATTGCGAACCTTTGCTGATCAATACTGCCTCTAAGTGGGAGTGGAACGTGAAGAGAGATGGTGACTGGAACTATGCCACCAATGCTCAGGGCATCCAAAAGAAATGGAACAATCGACTCGCTGAGGCTTCTCGCTTCGACAATATCTATACGATGGGTATGCGTGGCTTGCACGATGCAGGGTTGAGAGGAAAGTTGCCAATTGACCAACAAACCAAGTTGATAGGGCAGGTCATCGCCGACCAGCGCACGCTTCTTACCCATCACATCAAGAAGAATATCAAGGACATTCCTCAAATCTATATCCCTTATAAGGAGGCGATGGATGTCTATGAGAATGGCTTGCAAGTGCCAGATGACATCACCTTGGTATGGGTGGATGACAACTATGGCTACATGAAGCGTGTGAGCAATCCTCAGGAACAGAAGCGTGAGGGAGGGGCTGGTGTGTATTATCACCTATCTTATTTAGGAGCACCCCACGATTACCTTTGGCTCAATACCACACCGCCTGTACTGATGTACGAGGAGTTGATGAAAGCCTATCATACGGGTGCCGACCGATATTGGTTGCTCAATGTGGGCGACATCAAGCCGATGGAACTGGGCATCAAGACCTTCTTCGACTTGGCTTGGAATGTGGATGGTTATGATATCAACACCATCAACCATCATCAGAGCCAGTTCTTGGGGTCTGTATTCGGTGAGGCTTATACCAACCGCTTCCAGAATATCCTCGATTCCTACTATCGCTTGGCATGGAGCAGAAAGCCTGAGTTTATGGGTTGGGAGCGTGAATGGGACAAGAAAGAATATACAGGATTGAAAGATACGGAGTATTCTTTCCAAAACTATGGTGAGGCTCAGAGCCGACTCCGTGATTATGAGAATCTATCCAATAACGTGAAGTCCTTGATGAGTGAACTTCCTAAGGCACAGCGTGAAGCCTTCTTCGAGTTGTTGGGACATCCAGTGATGGCTTCTTACCAAATGAACCGTAAGTTCCTGATGGCGCAACTCAATCACGAATTGTTTGCCGAGGGAAAGACAGCAGAGGCCAACTGGGCGGCTCGCCAGTCTCGTGAGGCATACGATAGTATCGCCACATTGAACAAGGAATTCAACACGCTTCTCAGTGGAAAGTGGAATGGCATGATGAACATGGCTCCAGCTTGGTGCTCTTTGTCTCATAAGATGCCAAAGGTGAACATCACGGAAGATGAAGATGAGACTCCTGTGGATTTGACTGTGAATAAAGCAGCTGATTCCGACCGATATGATGTGGTAGATTTGAGCCAATATATAAATAAGGTGGAAAAGGGTGGTAATCAAATCAACTTAGTGAAAGGCTTGGGTTATGATTGGGAGGTCGTTCAGCTCGGCCGTCCAACAGACAAGGGTGGCGATGCTACCAACATCCATGGCGATAGAATAGAGTATCGCTTGCCTGCCATTGCTAGCAATCAGGTGGAGATTACACTCTATACGGTTCCTTTCTTCCCAATCTATAAGGGAAAGGCCACCAAGATTGGTGTTTCCGTAGATGGATGTATGCCTCAGGTATTCAACAATCAGTTCAAGGAGTATGGCTTGACATGGAAGAACCAAGTGCTCCGCAATGGTGCCGTCACCAAAATGAAGTTCACTATTGACCCAGCAAAGCCATTTCATCTGCTGTCTTTCATCTGCGGTGATGCCGGCATGATGATTCAGAAGGTCATCGTGGATTGGGGAGGAGTCAAGAAATCATATTTGGGACCACAGGTGAAATGATTCTGGAAGTTTTGGCGAAAGATAGAGAAAATCTAGCATCTAAAGGTTCATTTCATTAGTCTTTGTTGAATATTTGCCTAAATATTGACGTATATTTCCCTTAGTTTAAAAGATTATTATGTAAATTTGCAGGCAAAAATGACGAGACAATAAAGAAAACAATGAAAAGGACAAGAATTTTGATGATGCTGTGCCTGCTACTTTCAATACTTCCAGTGTGGGCTAGGCGGAAGACGACAACCGTTCAGGCTTGTTTCGCTCCCTTCCCGAAGGCGGGCGATAAATATTGGCGCAAACAGGTGCCGGAGGCGATGCGCAAGGACTATATCCGTTTGGGTGATAGTTGTGTGAATATGCCTTGGGAGGCTATTCCTAATAAGGTGTTCGCAGAGTTCCGTACCACTGGCAATCGCACGCATTACGAGGAGATGAGCTTTGACATCCGCAAGCAGTTCGTCTGCTTGGTGATGGCTGAGATTATGCAGGGCAAGGGACGCTTCCTGCCTTCCATCTGCCGTGGATTGCATTATTTCATGGAGAAAGAACCATGGTGGGGCATCCCTGCTCATTATCCGAAGGCAAAGCCCGAACGAGGCATCCAACCCGTAGATCTTTTCAATGCCGAGACTTCCGATATGCTTGCCTGGACACTCTATATGCTCGACAAGCAGATAGGCAATAAAGAAAAAGGTCTTTGCGATAGTGTGCGCAAGGAGATAGAGCGCCGTTTCCTCTATCCTACCTTGCATGAGAAGCAAGGATGGAAACAGAATACCAACAATTGGAACACTTGGATTACTACCAACTGGTTGCAGACCGTCCTCATCTGTGGGCAAGCTTCAAAGAATGAGGCAAATAGCTTTGATGACGAAAGCAAGGCTGCCTTTGAGGGCATCAAGCAATGTTTGCGCACTTTCCTCAAGGGCTATCCCGATGACGGTGGTTGCGAGGAGGGCGTGAGCTATTGGGATTGTGCTGGCGCCAGCTTCTTCGAGTCGCTCTTCTTTATGCAGTTCGCCCCTGAGGAGGCTCGCCTTTCTCTTGATGCGGCACAGCGCAAGAAGGTGGAGGCGATGGGCAAGTTTATCACCACCATGTATATCGACAACCTCAACTTCGTCAATTTCTCGGATGCCCAGGCGCATAACGTTCCTAATATCAATATCCTATTCCCTTATGGCGAGTATTTGGGCAATGAGCCGATGAAGCAGTTGGCTGCATATGTGGGCAAGACGTTCGACTATCTCGAAAAGCCTTCCACACTCTTCCTTCGTTCAGGCAACTATCCTAAGTTGGGACGAGAGTTGATGCTGCTTTCCATGTTGGGCAAGTATCAAGCTACGGAGGCAGTGCAACCCCATACGGAGGATGCCTATCTGGAGAACTCGCAGATCATGGTGGCAAGCAATCAAGACTGGCTTCTTGCTGCCAAGGGTGGCAACAATGCCGAGAGCCATAATCATAATGACATCGGCAACTTCATCGTCTATCACCAGCAGAAGCCTGTCGTCATCGACTTGGGCAGAGACACCTATACCTCGCAATCGTTTAGCAACCGCCGTTTCGAGTTGATGAACTGCCGTTCGGCTTATCACAATGTGCCGATGATAAATGGCTTGGAGCAGAAGGATGGCAGGCAATATCGTGCAGATCAAGTGAGCCATATTGCCACGGAACAGCAGTCTTCTTTCTGCTTGAACTTAGCAAAGGCATATCCCGAACAGGCATGCGTGAACACTTGGAAGCGCACCATCACGCTAGATAGGGTGAAGAATGAGGTGGAGGTGACAGAGGAGTATCAACTGGACTCCATCAAGATGGCTAGCATTAATCAGAAAAAGGGTAGCCCAGCTCATCAAGCTAGCGACAATCAAATCGTTCTGATAACCTACGGAAAACCTCAGTTGCTGATGAAGGATGCAACTAGTCAGTTGGGTCGCATCCTCTTGCAAGATAGTTCTGTAGGCTTGGAGTATGATGCCCAGCAACTATCAGCAAGCGTTGAGAAGGTGAAGATGGAGGATGGCATCATGAAGACCCAGTGGCACGACAATGTCTATCGCATCAAACTCTCGCTGAAAGAGAATGCACCAAAAGCAAGGATAAGCTATCGCTTTGTCAATGCCAGATAAGGAATGTTGACTACTTGTATTTGAGGTGATGACAATAAGGTATATTTGAGATGATAACAATAAAGGGAGTGTGGCATTCATCTGTGCTGCACTCCCTTTTCAGTTGTTATCTGATGGAAATCTCCTTACCATTTTACTTTCTCGTTCAAGATCACGCCATCTGCTGCATCTTCTGCAGTGAAGGTGTCACCACGATACTGTACGCAGAGCATCAAGAGAGGTTCTGTGCCATTGTTGCGAACAGAGCGGCGACCTGCTGGAGCTACTCTTACTACGCTGCCCTCGCCTATAGGGAATACCTCGTCATCTACCTGGAACTCACCCTTGCCACCGAGGAAGAAGTAAAGTTCCTCATGGTTCTTGTGGGTATGGAGGAAACCTGTCTCTGTGCCAGGAGCAAAACTCTGGAATGAGAACTCGCCGCCTGTGGCATTGACAGCTTGACCGCCGAATACCTTGCCAGGGATAGTAACCTCAGGACCCAACTGGAGGGTATAGTCCTTGATCTCATTCAACTTGCCGAAATCTACAGCTGTAAAGTTAGCTGCCTTAGTGATCATCTTTGATTCTTTCATCTTGTTCTAATGTTTTATGTTTGTTATACTTATTCTTATTTTCGGTTGCAAAAGTACAACAAATATTTCTTTCCCACAAGAAGGCACCAAAAGGTAAGATAGTTACTTGGAGGTAACTATTGCTGATATAGAGCGAGATGAAAAAATGGAGTTTAACCAACATTAACGATGGATATTTGGAGATAAACGGAAAGTTAGTTACTTTTGTAGCCTAATATTGATAATGAGAGAATTAAAAGTATTTGTATTGAAAGTCATAATTATGGCAAAAGCAATTAAAGAACCGATATTTCCAGAGTGTCCGATTCGCAATGTGTTGGCTCGCATATGCGACAAGTGGTCGATGCTTGTCATCTTCATGTTGGAGAAGCATCAGGCTGAGCCTCTCCGCTTCAATGCCCTGCGCAGATTGATACCCGACATCTCGCAGAAGATGCTCACCAGTACCCTGCGTACCTTGGAGGAGGATGGCTTAATCCTACGCCAAGTGTATGCCGAAGTACCACCTAGAGTGGAGTACTCCCTCACCCCTCGTGCCCAATCCCTGATACCTATCGTGGATAATCTCGTAGATTGGGCTGCCGACAATATGGCGGCGATATTGAAGGATAGGGAGAAAAAGGTGAACTAAAGTTAGTTCTCATATATAAATCAAATCTTAGATGTTATGTCGCAAACATTATTTATCGCACTTCTTGTACTAGTAGTTGCTATTTTCGTCTTCTTATACCGAAGAAAGAAAAAAGTGGAAAATAAAATGGGGGATGAATTATATGAAGCGCATTCGATTAAAAAAGTAAACCTCGAAGGCATTGACTCGCTCATGCTTTTGAATAAATCACGCATCACATATCCCTTATAGACGTACGTCCTTATCCCCTTATGTCGTACATCCATACCTTTTATGGATGTTATCCTTGACATTTTAGGAAGTGCATTTCTAGATAATGCCAAATATTTTGCAGAAAATCTTCTGATTATTTGCCAATTCTTCCTCATAAATAGGTATTTTGCCTACTATTTCTTGCTTTTATTGGAGTTTGAGGATTGTCATATCAATAAAAAAGGCTATTTTTGCAACGGATTCCTACTTTGGAGAATCCTGGTCAATGACAATAACCCCATTAAAAAGGTGAAATATGAAAAATCTGATAGAAATACTGCGCAATGAGGGGAAACCGAAGACATTCGGGGCTATCGACATCATCAAGAATATCGGACCTGGACTGCTCGTTACCGTGGGATTCATCGACCCAGGCAACTGGGCGAGCAACTTTGCCGCTGGTTCATCATACGGCTATGTGCTACTCTGGGTGGTTACGCTCTCCACCATCATGCTCATCGCCTTGCAACATAATGTGGCTCACTTGGGCATCGTCACGGGATTGTGCCTCAGCGAGGCTACGGAGAAATATGCGCCACATTGGATAGGCAGACCGATATTGGTGACGGCTTTCATGGCAAGCATCTCCACTTCGCTTGCCGAAATCCTTGGGGCAGCCATCGCCTTGCAAATGCTCTTTGGCATCCCTATCGTATGGGGCGCACTGCTCTCTACGGCAGCCGTGCTCATCCTCCTCTTTACCAACTCCTATAAGCGCATCGAAAGGCTCATCATTACCTTTGTCTCGATGATAGGCTTGTCGTTTATCTATGAGCTCTTCTTGGTTAGGATAGATTGGCCTGCCGCCACGCAAGGGTGGGTGGTGCCTAGCATCCCAGAGGGCAGCATGCTTATCGTAATGTCGGTACTGGGAGCGGTGGTGATGCCGCACAACTTGTTTCTGCATAGCGAGTTGGTGCAGAGTCGACAAATTAATAAGAAAGACAAAAACAGTATCGAGCGAGCCTTGAAGTTTGAACTTTTCGATACCCTCTTCTCGATGCTCGTGGGGTGGGCTATCAATAGTGCGATGATTATCTTGGCAGCCACCACCTTCTTCTCTTCTCATCAAGTAGTGGATGACCTCTCTCAGGCTCAGGCTCTCCTCACGCCTCTCTTGGGCAACAATGCCGCCAACATCTTTGCCATCGCCTTGTTCTTGGCGGGCATTTCGAGTACGATCACCAGTGGTATGGCGGCAGGTTGTATCTTCTCAGGAATGTTTGGCGAGCAGTATTATGCCAAGGATGCCCATTCCATTGTGGGAATCTGTCTCTCCTTGGGTCTAGCCTTGCTCGTCATCTTCTTCGTGGGCAATCCTTTCAAGGGTTTGCTTTATTCGCAGATGGTATTGAGCATCCAATTGCCTTTTACGATGTTCCTTCAAGTTTGGCTCACGTCAAATAGTCGAGTGATGGGTGATTATGTCAACCATCGTTTCACCAAGTGGTGGCTCTATTTCTTGTCGGCAATCGTTACGGTGCTGAACATCTGGCTGTTTGCCACGGCTTTCTAAGAAATCGATATCTTATAAAAATTATGATGATTTTTTGACTCGACTAATCATTATATTTTGTATCTTTGCAGCGTGAGCCATCCATGATGGCATTCATTATGAGGTGACTCACCATATTTATGAACTATCAACCTGATGAATTATGAATGACGAGAAGAAATTTAGAGTAGAGTCCGACCTCTTAGGCGAACTCAAAGTTCCTGCTGACGCACTGTATGGTGTCCAGACACAGCGTGGTATCAACAATTATCATATCTCACGCAAGACGATGGTTGACAATCCTGATTTCATCATCGCTATCGCTTACGTGAAGTTGGCTGCCATCGAGACCAACCATTCCCTCGGTGTCATCAACGACGAGATTTCTGGAGCTATCTCCCAGGCTTGCCGTGAGATTATCGACGGCAAGTGGCATGAGAATTTTCCTATCGACATGGTACAGGGCGGTGCTGGTACCTCAGTCAATATGAATGCCAACGAGGTCATCGCCAACCGTGCCTTGGAAATCATGGGACACGAGAAGGGCGAGTATCAATATTGCTCTCCTAACGACCATTGCAACTGCGGTCAGAGTACCAATGATGTGTATCCTACCTCCATTCGCTTGGCGCTCATCCGTATGAACGCTCACTTGGTGGGAGCTTTGACGGGACTCATCAGCGCCTTCAGATATAAGGCTGACGAGTATGCCGATGCTATCAAGATGGGACGCACCCAGCTGCAAGATGCCGTGCCGATGACCATCGGACAGGAATTCAATGCCTATGCTAACAACCTGGAGGAGGAAATCGTCAACTTGGAGCGCAACGTGAAACTCTTGCACGAAATCAATATGGGTGGCACAGCCATCGGTACGGGGTTGAATGCCGTTCCGGGTTTTGCCAAGCTTTGTGCTGCCAACCTGAGCAAACTCACAGGCGAGAACTTTGTCACTGCTACCGACCTTGTGGAGGCTACTCCTGATACTGGTGCTTACGTGAGCTATTCATCAGCCTTGAAGCGACTCGCCGTCAAACTCTCCAAGATTTGCAACGACTTGCGCTTGATGGCATCCGGTCCTCGTTGTGGTCTCAACGAAATCAACTTGCCTCCTAAGGCTCCTGGTTCTTCTATCATGCCGGGCAAGGTAAACCCAGTTATCCCGGAGGTCACCAATCAGGTTTGCTTCAAGGTCATCGGCAATGATACCACCGTCAGCTTTGCGG
>ERZ1031449.555-NODE-555-length-9563-cov-13.829828_pt1 | contig 9563 bp, 7 predicted proteins | sample MGYA00516705_ERZ1031449 | MGnify/ENA primary metagenome ERZ1031449 (study PRJEB33719, sample SAMN04261152) | wastewater metagenome | biome: rural village; feature: human; material: feces | host: Homo sapiens | place: El Salvador | collected 2013-01-14 ... | reverse complement strand
ATTTCGCTATAAAAAATTTCGGGGGAATCGGATTTTCTTCACTTATCTTGCTCATTTTCAGATATTTTCCGTATCTTTGCAGCAGAATAAAGAAAAAATAATATGATACAAAGAATATTCAGACGCAAAATATACGATAAGATTCTCAAATGGAAAGAAGAGAATCAAGGGAAAACAGCACTTTTGATAGAAGGAGCTCGACGTGTAGGGAAATCAACTGTCGTGGAAGAATTTGCTCGAAAGGAATATCAATCATGTATCATCATCGACTTCAATAAAGCAAGAAAAGAAGTAAAAGATCTTTTTGAAGACTTGATGGACATGGACTTGCTATTCCTCAAATTACAGCAAACTTATCACGTAGAACTGGTTGACCGAAATTCAGTCATTGTTTTCGATGAAGTGCAGCAATGCCCACTTGCTCGCCAAGCCATCAAATACCTTGTACAAGATGGTCGTTACGACTATATTGAGACAGGTTCACTGATTAGCGTGAAAAAGAACACCAAAGACATTACCATTCCAAGCGAAGAAGACAGAATAGAAATGCACCCTTTGGATTACGAGGAATTCAGATGGGCTATAGGTGACCAAACATCCATCAACATTCTCGCCAAGTTCTGGGAGAAGAAACTCCCTTTGGGAGCAGCTCATCGAGAAGCAATAAGAAACTTACGCCTCTATATGTTGGTTGGAGGTATGCCACAAGCCATCAACACCTATATTGAAACCAATAATCTGAGCAAGGTAGATGAGACTAAACGTAAAATCATTAAGCTCTATGAAGATGATTTGCTAAAGATAGACACCTCTGGACGTGCATCTAAAATGTTTCTATCCATACCAGCAGCCCTTTCGCGTAACGCTTCACGTTATGTTCCATCATCAATAATAGGAGAAACAAATGAGGAGAAAATGCTGGAACTTCTCAAGACATTGGAAGATAGCAAGATTATCAATATGGCTTACCATGTTGATGACCCCAATGTAGGAATGCCACTGAGCACCAATTTCGAAAAATTCAAGATGTTTGTTGCAGATACTGGTTTGTTTGTAACCTTAGCTTTCTGGGACAAATCTTTCACTGAAAATATTATCTATTCTAAGTTGCTAAGTGACAAACTTGCAGCTAACTTAGGATACGTATATGAGAATCTTGCAGCACAAATGCTTACCGCCTCTGGAAACAGACTTTTTTACCACACATGGAAAAAAGACGAAAAGCATTACTACGAAATTGACTTCCTTATCTCGAACGGCACCAAACTGTGTCCAATTGAAGTAAAATCTTCTGGCTACAAAACCCATGTCTCACTTGATAACTTCTACGAGAAATACTCGAAGATTGTTGCGCAACGCTATTTGATTTACACCAAGGATTTACAAAAAGACAGCAACACATTGTTGCTTCCTTTTTACATGATACCATTCATTTAAGGAATAAAGTCCATGAGCATTCACTCCTGCTCATGGACTTTTCTGATTTATTATTTTTGTTAAAACCCGCAAATTCTGAAGGAACATGGCATCCCCCGAAGGATTTAGCAACTCCCAAGTGTATGAATCCCACACGATAGGGATTTTCCTTTCAACTTTAGGGATTTATTCCACACCATCTCACGAGAAAAGCATACTTTTGCAAGCGAAACAAAACAACAAGAATGTTTCAGTAAATGATTAGCAACCCACAAAAACAGTAACGATTATGAAAAGAAATGAACTGATGGCACTGATTGCCACAACAATATTGATGTTTGCCGTATGTATGTCAGCATCGGCTAAAGGAAAGAGAAACGTAGAGCGCGGAATGACCAAACAAGAAGTGATTGCCATCTTGGGAGAACCCAAACTCACCAGTTTCAATATCTATGGAGACAAATGGGAATATGCCAAAAACAACAATCTGTTTGGAGACTCCAAATACATCACGGTATTCTTCGACAGATCTGGAAAAGTGGTGGAATACAACACGAGAATCATAGAATCCAACAGCCAGCAGCCGAATGGTCAGCAGCCTCAGCAACCTCAGCCTCAGCAACCTCAGCCCCAGCAACCAACACTTCCCCCATACGACGGAGGTTATTATCCTAACGGCGGAATGAACTATGATTATTGTCTGGACGATGCCTCTTTCTCAAAACTATACAACAAGATAAAGAAGACCAACTTTGATGACAACAAGTTCGACTTGATAGAAGTAGCAAGTCTCGGATGCTATTATTCCTGTGCCCAGGTCGTTCGCATCATGAAGATTTTCTCATTTGACGATAGCAAGATGAAAGTCCTCAGCATGATGGCTCCCCGCATAGTAGATTTGCAGAATGCCACAGATATCTATCGCATATTCACCTTCGATAGCGACAAGGAAAAAGCAGCAAATATCCTACGAAATTGCAGATAATCTTCGCAAAACTTGCATAATCAGGGAAAGTTATGTTAGAAGAGAAGAAACTCTAGGCATAAGTTTCTATAACAAAAAAAAGTCCATGAGCAAATTAATGATCATGGACTTATAGCTTAATCTTTCAATAGCTGAGCTTTCAAACGGACTCCATTCATGTTATCTATTTCAAGTACTTTCTGATCTGGGGTTATACTACCTTCTCCCCAACTACTGCCAAAATCAAGAAAAGCCGCTTTGCCTGCAGGCGTTTCTTTTACTTTCCACTTACCGCCAGATGGATAGTCTTTACCATCAACAAGAGTTTCCATCTCAACAATACTTCTCGTTTGATCATTGCTTGGCTCATGTGTAAATGTACCATCCGATTTCAATGTAATTACGAAGTATAGTTCTATATTTGTACCATGATAATAGTATTTATAGACATATTCAGAAATCTTACAATCTGAAAGTTAGCTGAAGTCTCATGTCCTATCTCCCGTAGAATTGAGCCTTTTTAAGGTCATCTGAACTCTCATATAAGTAATGAAGCTTATGGCACAGTGGCGGGTTATTGGGATTGTCGGTTGTTGGTTGTTGGTAGTATAGTATAATCTAACCAACAACCCACAACCTGAACCGACTAAACCTTACAAAGCTTCGTCTTCCATATTGAATACCTCGTCAATAAAATCCCAATCTTCATCGCCGTCACCGAAATCGGGAAGCAATGTGACGGTCTTGATGTATTGCTTTTTGACGGTCTTGTCGAAGTCTGCATTGGTGGAAGTCTTTGACTTATAGACTCCTGGCGCCAGTTCCGCGGTGAACTTCTCTGGGCGGTTGGCCGTGAAGAAAATGGCAAATCTATTGCTAGATGCGTATTTTTTCTCATCAAAACGGAAATACTTCACCGCCACAAGAGATTTGCTTTCGTCATAAAGTTTCAGACGAACTCCGCCGACATGGTAATCTTTCGGGCCGAGATGATTCCACAAACCACATACAGCATATTCATAATTTCCATCATAATCCTCCCGTCCTATATTCTGGTACAACTCTGTAATCCTTGAGCATTCTTCTGGTTTGTAGATAGGAAGCTCTTCGAGCTTATAAATTCTCTTCTCATTAGGTTCGGTAACTACTATTGCTGCAGTCCAATTTAGGTCATCAGCTAACATGTCAATAGTGGCATCGATTTCGTATTTCTTGTTCTTTTGCAGTTTTGCGCCCTTGGTGTCGAGTGCGATTATTCTTTCCAGATTACTATTTTCACAAATGAGAAGGCAGAGATCGGTGAATTCATTCTGATTTTCCACAGTGCGTCCTACCTTATCAAACTCCACATAGCCCTTGAGTCTGGTCTTGTCAGGAGAATCCGAACTAACCGCCCCTAAAGAGAAATTCTTTATCACAGGAATCTGATAATCATTCTTCTGGCTTAGAGTAATCTCTTTGAAATGTGCATCGCCGAAGATGTCTCCGAAAGGAAGTAGCTTCACGACAGTAGGCACATTCTTGTTGACGCCCAGATAATCGAGCTTGGTAGTTACGCCACCTCTGTTTTGAGCCAGGAAGATGTCGAGAGCATGGATATATTCGGTACGATCATTGCCATAGACATACTTATAGAAAGGCAGAGGCAGACTGATCTTATCAGTTGGACTCGGGTCGCGAAGGTAGCAACCGAGATTATTGTCGTAATTCTTTCTGTTGATATATGAGATGCCCACGCCTTTCTCAAAAACGGAGAATCCAGGAATCGACAATCCCACTACTTTCACGGAGAAAGTATGCCTGCTCTCATCAAGGTCTTTATATCCACTGGTTTCGTATTTGGACGTGGTCTTGGTTCTATTGTCTCTTTCTTTGAAATAAGGCATGATGGCTCCAGGCTCAACGCCGATTTCAAATCCATACCATGACTCATTTGTATCAGTGGAGGTCTCCTTATAATTGGCATATCCATCTTTCGTCTCGTACTGGTATGCCAATTCCACTGTAACTATCTTAGGAATAATTGGGATTGGAATAGTAGGAACAGAGATCATCGATGGCGATTCGACAGAGAAAGGTCCTACCCATCTGATTTCTACGGTGCCATTGGCAGAGACGGTTTGCGTAAATGTGGTCTTGACATAAGAATCGAGTCCTAAGCGGAATTCATCCTTGTCGCTGTCAAAGTGGATGTCGAAAGTTTGCTTCACGCGTTGCGACCACTTTCTCTCCCATTCGAATATTCCTGTATATTTTATCGGGCTGAAGTGTCCGACGGTACTTGTCTGGGTTATCTTGCTTTCTTTTGTATAGGTGGTGTCGCGGAAAGTCTTTTTCATATCTGTGGCTCTCGTGATGTCAGACGGGGTGTCATCATTTTCCTGATAATTGCTTTTCATGTCAATCTTCAGCACCTTGAACACACGGGTGCCATCGACATTATTGCCGATACACTTGAAGCGGTCGCCATCCTTGAACACGCGCTCTGCCTCTATGGCTATTCCGCCAAACCTATCATCAGCGGCATGATAGACCACGTCGCCCGGATTGGGGAGCAACTCCACCGGCATAGAACTGGCGAAGGAGATGAGAGAGTCCTTTATCTCAATGAGATAGCCATTGTAGTCGTCATGATTGAGCCATACCACGTTTTCATGAAACTGGTAGGTGGCAGTGCCTGTCTCGTTCTTTATGTGGCGCGGTGCGGTGAAACCGTCACCATTATTTGCAAGGTCTGCATCCTCTTCGTCGATGAATGAGTCGAAGGAGAGAGAGCAGGATGCAAACATACCCACTGTTATCATGATTAGGATGTAATATAGTCTTTTCATAATGAGGAGTTTTTTTTGTTTTTAGGGAACATTGCCCGGTAACGCGGGCAACACAGGGGGGGGGGAAGAAATGTGGCGTCAACCGACAACCAACAACCAAAGTTTATTCTATTACCAAACTGACGAGATTGGACAGTGTGCCGTGGCTTTGCCCATCAAACGTGACTTGGTAACTGAAGCGCTCAAGCTGATATTTTTGCCGGTCGAAGGCACGGAATTCTATCGTCTCGCCGAGCACTACATCGCGGCGACCAGAGATTCGGAATACGTAATACTGATGTCCGTTCCACTCCATGAGTTTAGGAGTGGCACGCAGTTCATTGCCTACGAAAGCCCCGACAAGTAGCGTTTCACTTGGTTGCCGTCCGTGGACATTGATATCAGCATATACCACTGTCTCGTTCATGTATTCGCCCTGCGGCACACCTTTCCAAGGCTTCATGACCCTTACGAGGCATGTGTCAGCCACAGACTCATCTACAGCCGACCTTGCCACCACCTTGCATGCCCCAGCCTTGACAGCCACGAGGGAGTCGCCACTGACTGTAGCAATGGAATCATCGTAACTGTACCACTCCACTCCGACGTTTCCGACATTCACCGGCATGATGAATGCAATGAGGCGGCACGAGTCTCCCGCCATGATGTCGATGGTATCGCGATACAGCGTCATAGTGGGCTTTTCCTGAAGTTCGTCTTCCTCATAGGTGTAGAAATCACCGCACGACCACAGAGCTGTAACTGTGAGTGCGAGGCACCCCGCACGGATTGCCATGCGGAGTGATGACGTATTGATGTTGTGTAGCTTCATATCGACAGAATGTGAGTGAGGGGGTTATGGAAATATGGATAATACTTACTGTTTCTTAGGTGCGGTGACCTTGACTATGTTCGACGGCTTACTGGTTCTTCCATCGGAATAGAGCAGTTTCACATAGAATTCGGCTGTCTCACCAGGAGAGAGGACGCGATTGCTATGCAATAGTTCGGAGATATCTTCAGAGATGAGATATTCAAAACTATCCTTGCCTGGCTTACGAACATATATTCCCCAATAGCGTTCACCGTCAGGCTGTGTGCCTTCTACGTCCCAGGCGAGTCGTGTGCGCTGAGCATCTTCATCATATCGTCCTGCGAGATTGAGCGTTACGTCGATGTCAGTGTTGCGATTATTCAGCACTGAAACCACGAGACTTGGTCCGGAACTGATACCTGTGGAATTGAATGACTCCACCACGTATTCATAGCGACGCTTGTTATTGAATGGCGGATTATCATCTATGCGAATGCGGTAATTATCAGCCGCTACGGAGTCGGCATTGAGCGAAGCTATGAGTTCCCAGTCAGGCTGATTCTCCAGACGGCGGAACACATTATGGATGATAGTAGCCTTATCAGCGCCAGCTATCCAGCAGATGTGTACGCCTTCTTTATCCACCACGAGAGTGTCGAGATGGGCAGGAGTAGGAGGAAGGAGATGAGGACGCTCCACCTGCAGAATCTTGGTATATTGTCCGATGTTGGAAGCATAGTCGGTGGCACGCACTCGGTAATAGATATACTTCTGATTGACATCCACTGCCACGGAGTCGGTGAAGGTGGTGTCGCGCATCTGTTGCGGTGAGATGATGACAAACTGATGAGTGGTGTCATTTGCCACAGCCACTTCATAGAATGCTATGTCGCCACGATCCTCAGGAGCAGGCGACCATGAGAGATGTATTCTGCCATTCTCCTCCACTTCTGCCTTGAAATTGAGCGGAGGTTCCGGTGCTTTCTTGTCCTCGATGCGAAGCTGTACCGGCATGGAATATCCCATATTGCCTGCCGTATCGACAGCGGCAATGGTGAGCATACCGGTGGAAAGGCGGCTGACATCAATGGAAAGCACGGTGTCGGTAGGAGAGAACATCGTTTCGGAGATACTCTTCCACTGCTTACCAGTATAACGCTCATTATAATAGAGAGGCATAAATCCTATGCAGTCGTCCTCTATTTCGGCTTTTTCTATCTCCACATGAGCGGTAATCACCTGGGTAGAGTCAGGGTCTCCTTCACGGGTGATGAGGATCTGGCGTATGGTAGGCGGTGTCGGAGCATCCACATCTCCCACTCTCACCTTATGGGTGGTGGAACTGACGAGCAGATCACCGAAGGCATCATAAGCCAACACGCGGTATTCATACACTCCAGGCTTGTCCACTACGTCGGAATAGCGATTGAGTTCCTCTTTATCGAAACCGAGGTCGAGAGCAGAGGCATACGGACGTACAGTGATGCGCTTCCATTCTTTCTCTCCTTCGAGGCGTCGCTCTATCTCGAATGTAGAGTTGACATTATCCTTCCATTTCAGCACAAGCGAGAGACCCGTGCTGACGGTGTCAGTATAGGTAGGGGCATAATCTACTGGCTTATACTTAGTACATTCCAGATTTATGCTACCAGGAGCGATAGGCAGTCTGCCCAAAGAGTCGCGCTTAGCAGGCTGAAGGATATACTGATAATGCAATCCCTGCTTGACGTCGCGATCGACATATCTCAATCCGATGGCTTGAGCCACGTCGGGACGCCATTCTGCCACCATTTCAGCGAACGCATACTGCGTCTGCTGATCTTCGTATATTTCCAGCATTGCGCCCATCTCTCCGTAGCGTTCACGTGTCTGGTTAGGCTTAACGCCTCCCTCTCCATAAATCATTCCTACAGCCACGAATGCCAGCGAGTCGCTTTCTGGGTATCGAGCACGCAGTTGTTCGAGCGAAAGCGGACGAATACCTTCTGCTATGAGGTCGTCGTGGAGCACGCCACTCTTATCGGTGTAGATACGATAGAGGTTGTAGCCTACGTGGTTGAGGTAGTTCCATGTGACGTAGTCTTCTGGTGCCCATCTCAATACGATGCTGTCGCCGTAGCTTCGTGCAAGCATATTGATGGCGGCAGGGCGCACCATCACTTCCTCGCCGATGACAGAGTAGGACTGTTGCACCGCCTCATTGTCATACTGAGGAAAAGCCACGTTAGCCGTTGCCGTGGAAGATCTGCTCGGTGCGAGAATTGCCGATGCAGACACCGCTATGAAGAGCGATGCTAAGAGTGTAGCTATGACCTTGTTTCTTTTCATATTATGATGTTTTTATGATTTACAAATGAGAGTTACGCTATTACTGTTCGAGACCTTGCCGTCAACGCCTTTTTCTGGCGGTCGCCGCGCTCTTCTTCGATCGGGAAGAAGAGGACGACGTTGTCGGGACAGAGCTCTTCCAGGTTGCAGATTTGGTCGTTGACCTTTTCTGCTGGGTTGCAGTGTTGGTCGTTGACTTCCTCTGCTGGGTTGCAGTGTTGATCTCGGTCGTTGACTTCTTCTGCTGGGTGATAGCAGTCGATGACTTCTGTGCTCCGGATCCTGTTGACCTTGGAGAAGATATGGAGTCAGACTTCTTCATCGATGACGATGAACCAGAGGTGGAAGTGGTATCAGCCTTTGATATCTCAGTATTGATAGGACCGGTAACGCGTGTCCGCCTTTCCGTCTCAGCATTCTTGATATCATTGTCGGTGATGGTTCCGACCTTAATCAGCGTAGATGGAAGTTCCGGAGTGGAGTTTGCCTCCTTCTTCGAACTGTTGCCATTGCCCTCTCCAATACGAATGTTACCATTCTCGAGATCTTGTATGAACTTCTCCATCTCCATATCTTTTCTAACTTGACTGACAGGCTTGGTGTTGTTCATCTTCAAGTCATTAGAACTCTTAGAAGAAGTGCCTTTAGGAGGATTAGAGGTATTTTTCTTGCCACCACCGACGATGACAGGTCTTGGTGAATCAGGTTGACCTTCGACAGGGAAGTTATTGATTTCGCTCACCTTCCTTGGCTCAAATCCATTGGCATCTCTATCATCCATGTCAGCCAAAACGATATTGATTACCGGGGCGGTAAATGCTCCGAGATTTTCATCTCTGACATCATAGAGCTCTGGATTGACAGAATACTCACCGCTGTTGAGGTCGTAACCATTTACACGATATGCCTGCACCTTGATGTTCTCCAGTTGATTTATGCCTAAACCCTGATTGAATTTGATGAAGCCTGGAGCATTCTCGTTAGCAAGTTTGTTCCAAACCAGTTCCTGGGTCTCTGGCTTGAATCTACCTTTACTAATCTGATTCTGTCCTTCAAACTCGAATATGTCTTCAGGATCAAGCAAAGGCGTAGTGAGAGCCATCTGATAATAAGGTACGTAAGCCTTACAGTATTCACCACGCTGACTGAATGACGTTGTAGAGCTTTGACTTACCATATTTAACATAAAGCTCTAAAGCAGCCAAAGGAGAATAAGAGAGGTTGGAACGTA
>ERZ1031449.550-NODE-550-length-9628-cov-5.488144_pt1 | contig 9628 bp, 4 predicted proteins | sample MGYA00516705_ERZ1031449 | MGnify/ENA primary metagenome ERZ1031449 (study PRJEB33719, sample SAMN04261152) | wastewater metagenome | biome: rural village; feature: human; material: feces | host: Homo sapiens | place: El Salvador | collected 2013-01-14 ... | reverse complement strand
TTATCCAAATTGACACTAACATCAGCATAATTAGAATCTTGAAAAGTTACGTATTGACTATCCATATTATCACCAAGTTCATACAAAGATGTTACGACATATGAAATATCATTAGTTGTATCATCACATAAGCTATGCTTCTTTATACTTCTATCAGCGTACCATATAGTCATTTCATTTAATTTATACGCATATTCTTCTATATCTATATTGTTTTGATCAGTATAATCATCAAAAAATTTAACCAAAACACTAGAAAGATTGAATTCAGATTCATCTGAACTTTCAAATGTCTTGTAAAGTGCATAATCACCAAATGACTCATAAAATACAGCAGGAAGTTCTCCTGAACTTATACCATCGCTCCAATCCATATCTCCAGGTATGTCACAATCATCATCTAGTAAGACTAATTCTTTCATAAATCTATTATTCAAGATAAGAAGGGAATTATCCATACAAGGTATAACTGAAAATGGATTGTCACACTCAGAGTTAACTTTTGATGCAGTAAATTGAGTAATAGGAAACCAATAATACTTGTCAAAGCCACTCATTGCTATACCTAAGTGTCCCCAAAAACCACCTAGATTATTAACGGACAGTTCATCTGATAAGAGTACGGAATCTAATGAACTAATTGTTGGTTGAAAATAAGTGTTACCTGTTAGACCGCCAACACTTGTACCAAAATAAAAAGCAATATTTCTTAAATCTGATAGAGGAATAGTTTCACCTAGTTCCATTTTCTTAATATTATCAATTGAAACTCCGGCTTCTTTACTAATTGTTTCATAGTTTAACCTTAGCATATTTCTAATAGCCTTAGCTTGATTAAATGGGTAGTCAACTTGCCCCATTAATCTGTCAGGAGTCAAATCTAAATATGACAATAACTTCGCCATATGTTTTGTAAAATTAGTTTGATTAGTTACTTCGCAGTTTAACAATTTATCTAATGTTGGTCGTGATAAACCGGCACCTGAACAAATACTACTCTTAGTAAGATTGTTTTCTTCGATAAATTTGCTAATCCTCTGTGAAACTATCTCTCGCATGTTGAATAAGTCTGAAATTTCGTACATACTAGTACCTCCTAGTTATTTTCTTTAACTATATGATACTACACATTTTGCGATATGTCAATATTATTTTTATATATTTACAACACTATTTTTACATAACGCTGTAAATGCCTGATTCAATTTGTAATACTTATTCGTATTAACTATCTAATATCACATTCTATAATATTAAAGGCTGTACTGAATTTTTCATCCCATAGATATGTATATTGCTTAAGCAATTTCTAAACTAATCTATTAACAGACTAGCAAATGTATATTGCAAAAATTAAATGTCATTATGCACTAACTTAAAACTTAATACATAATAAACTTATCAATTTTACTCTACACCCAAAGCCTTAAACACTGCATCCTCAGCACTGCTATAAAAAATTAAATTGAAACTTCCAATTAGATCTGCAGGTACTGTTCCAAGCTCTGTTGCTGAAGTGATAGGAAGCAAAACTCTTTTGGCTCCACTATCCAAACATACCTGCAGTGAGTTAGCCAACTCGTCAACTTTCATAATAGTTCCACTAATACTGATTTCTCCAAGTATAGCTAGGCTATTAAGTGTAGGTTTGCCAAGCGCGATTGAACAAATTGCAATAAGTGTGGAAAGAGCCAGTTTTCCGGTCATACCTATACCCTGTAAATCTTGATAGTTAATAATATAATCTTTTAATGTAGTGTTGATAGTTCCACTAATGCAATTTCCATTGGCTTTAAGAAAATTGAATGCTGTGTTTGTAGATTCTCTAGCATCACGATCGCTACCGATACCTGTTTTTTCAAACTTACCGTTACCCTGAAACATTTGACTCTCCAATCGGAATACTCCAAGCATACCACTCTTACCTTGAGAGATGGTATACACCTGTCCTGGATTGCACAGTCCCTCAGGAATTAGCTTTCCACCACCTTGCTCGGGTACGGAAACATAATGTTCTTCAAAGGTTTCGTTATCTATATAGGAAAAGTTAACATCATAGAATTCCATACCACCGAGTTTTTTTAACTGCTCTTTTACACGGCGACGCATCTCTAATGAAATTTGCAATACTTCTTCTACATCTTCTTTTGTGAAATTACCATCTGGATATATTAACTTCAAATAACCATCAACCATTTTACGAACAGCAATAGTATCTCTCTGATTTAGATTCTTGCCAAGACGGAAATAATGGTCTATAGCATCTCCATACTGTTCCTTACGAAGTTCACGAATAAACTCTGCAAGATAATCACTGATAAAACCATAGTCATTTGTAAAATGTTCCGGATGTAACTTAGGAATTTCCCATCCAGGCAAATAACAATGAATACGGTCTAGAAATGCAGTATCAGTTCCCATTTCTTGAGGAAATGGGTCAAACAAGCTTGACGTCTTCAAAAGCACATCAACACTTTGGTTGATATTGCCTACAAATACCATAGATGCAGAAGCAGCTTTTTCTTCCTTTCCTCGTGCAAAGGAACCAGATGCCATGTAATCCTTCATAATTTGAATGCCATCTTTATCCTTAAATTTAATACCTGCAACTTCATCAAAGGCAACGCAATCCCACAAACCAACAAGTCCAACAGTCTTACGTCCCATATTGTAAAAAAGATTTGCAACTGTCGTCTGGCCTCCGGATACAAGAATGCTATTCGGAGAAATTTCTTTGTACAAATGTGATTTACCGGTACTTCGAGGTCCAAGTTCGCAAAGATTAAAGTTATTCTCAACCAGTGGAATCATACGAGTCAAAAACAAACACTTTTCTCTTTGTGACAATATATCAGGCTCCATACCAATTGAGCGTAGCATTACATTTATCCATTCATCTCTTGTAAAGGCTTTCCTACCCTTTTTCAGTTCATTAATATCCACGTGTGGCATCTGAATAGGGGTCAATTTTCGGATATGTATAGGAGAAACGTTTCTATTATCCTCTATGTATTCATATTCAAGTTGAACTATACACCAAATACCACCACAAAGAAGACGATCAAATTTACTTGGATAATCTTCACTAATTGGAATTGCGCTAATTCCAAGATTAGAGAACTCAGCTTCATAAGTATCCTTTTTAATGTTTAGATTTACCGTTATCTTATCAATTACGGTGTGACTTCCTTTTTGTCTAAGTAAAGAAAGAATTTTCTGCGCTTCGTCTGGTCTCACATAGTTGTCTGCTAGTATTCGTTTTACAATAGCCACACCTTCTTCAATAACAGATGTATCATCAGAACTACAATACTGTCCTAATAAAAACTCCAATACATAAATAGGAACATTTGCACCCTCTTTGATGGATTTAGTTAAATCCTTACGAACAATCTTACCATCAAAATGTGTACGAAGTTTTCTGTTTATTTCTTCATTTGGATTTAAATTTAAATCATTTAATGGTTCTTCCATACAAACCTCCATTAATTACCCAAAAAAGCCAAAATCATCGGCATATGCAATATCCATAATAATCTCATGACGAAGAATTTCTATATCGTTCTTATCATCATAAGCAACTAAGTAGTATTTCTGTGATTTATCGTATTTCTTGTTCTTAAAATTAAAGCGGAGTCTAAACATACGCTTCGTCGTATCTTTATCTTTCTTATCTGCAATAACAATATTCTCATTAGAAATCTTTTCGTTACTATCAGAAATGAAATATACTCGGTAACTTGTTTCTTTCACAACATCACTTACCGGCTCTGTCTGAACAAAATCCAGTGTCGTGATAAGATTTGTAATCTTTGAAGTCAGGCTTACAAGAGCAATCTCTGCAAGACTTGTTTCCTTTTTGCCCTTATCTACTTTCACATCAATCATTGGTACAAGCATTTCCTGTGGAGAGCAACCGCCATGAACATAGTTTTGTCCAGCTCCTGCAACCTTGAAAATATCTGAAGCAAGTGGAAACGATATAATACGTTCATCAGCATTACCTAACACATTTGCAATGGTAGTATGACAAACACCATCAGCATTGATTTCATCGGCAGATATGGAATAACGCTGTCCAACACTGTTTGATTTTGAAACAGCTCCGGCAATCTTATCTGTTGCTTGAATTTTATCTCTCTTATAAATAAATCCGTGGTCTGCAGTCACAATAAAATGATAAGTATTTGCCAGTGATGAAATTCTCTTAATCAAAGCATAAATTTCATTGATTGCTTCCTCGCAAGCGGTAAAAACTTCGTTTTCAGATGCGGCTTTATCTCCACGAGCATCTATTTGATTATGGTATATATATACAACATCCTGTCCTGTAAAAATAGAGCGAAGGTCGGTCTGCTTCATTGTTTTTATAGAATCAAATTGAATACATTTACTATTTACTTTATAATTTTTTAGAATGGCTTCTCTCTGTTCTGTGGAACTGCAAGCCTTTCCGTCCACCAATACATCGTAAGACGGACTGTATTCAATCGTCTTATGTGGAAGAAGTGAAGCCATACCTAATGGTGTATAAGATGGTAGAACACCTTGTAAGGTTTCTATTGAAGCATTACATTTCTCATCTGACTGCAATTTTTCAAATAGTGTATGTGCCACCTCATAGCGGAGTGCGTCTGAAATAATAACAGCCACTCTGTCTCTCGAAGAATTAATATATCTTGCAAAGAAATCTCTTTGCAAAGTAAGTCCTGTTTCTCCGTCTGAGTCTGCAAGTTCATTGTTCCAGTTCACTGTTATCCGGTTTAGATATTCATTAGTATAGATGTTCTCAACCAGTTCCCTAATTTTTTCAAACTGTGTGGTATCTTCTAATTTATCAAAATAAAAATAGAAGTATCTATAATAACGGTCAATCTTATAAGTTGTCTCCGTATATTCATTTACCAAGTTTTTGATACCGCTTACCGGTTGGTACTTACCTTCAGCAATAATATCAAAGGCATTCTGAAGAATGAAATACTCACTGCGAAAATTCTTGCCAAAATGTTGCTTCCTGCGTTCTTCACAAAGATCTGTAATAGTCTTACCATTCAGCTTTGCGCCTATATCCTCATTCTCAATTCTACTGACAATCCAGTTAATCAGAAGTTCATCAATACCAGCAAAGATATTGCAATCTGCAAGTGTTTCCACATCCATCTTTTCAAGATAATTCTTACCGTTGATTGCATTATAAATAATCTCAGAAATCTCGTCAAAACGAGCACCATACAGATAACTGTTCATCAAGTTATCCATAAATGCAATGATATTACCGGATTTATAAGAAATAAATGGTTTCCAAGCCTGTGGCATATCACTATGAATGCTCTTTGCTGCATAAGTAACAAACATTGTGATAACAAGTTTGTTAAGTGTTGGCTTAGAGTTATTATATCCAAATACCACATCTGCTTGCTGCCAAAAAGCAGAAAGTAAATCATACTTTTCAAACTCTGCCAGATATTTGTTGTCCTGTAATCCATCGTCTGTTAATATTGAACGCAAAACTTCTTCAAAAGAAGCAGTCTTATCCTTACATAGCACACTCATCATAGCGATTTCTATTGTACTTCTATTGAAATTCTCTATTTCCAAATCATAGAACTTCTGCGTCCTGTCTTTATTTGCAAAAAATTTAATATATTGCTGAATAACAGGCTTATACTGTTCATCAATACCCAAATCAAGAGCAATAAGAGAAGCACGGTCAGCAAAAAATTCTTTTGAATATCGAATCGTATCTGCAAGATGATTGTCCCTTATGCTTGGTTTTGCAAATGGAGCGTACACAAGATAATTGTTTGTTGTGTCCTCCCGTTCCAAGAAGTATTTGATATAGAACTGGTTATCCGGCTCAAGATGGAGAACCTTTGCATTTTCCAGTTCTATGCTGTCAATATCCTCCTGAAACTCCGCATTGGCATCATACCAAAATACAAGTTTACGGACATAACTTGTAAACTCACTATTTAATTTGTCTGTAATTTGTTTTAAGTTTAGTTCTGCCATTTTTTCACCTTCTATTAGCAGTTTACATCACCATTGGCGATGGATTAACTACTTTTTCTAATTCTTCTAACAATGAATTCACATAAGGAAATAGTTGCTCATCATCAAACCTTTTTAATTCAGATATGTTTTCAGAAAGAGATTGAACCCATTGTACATCTCGTATATCAGATGCAATTTGTATAGTTTCATTTGAGTTAAGAGGACGAATAGATATACCTAACAATCTTCCTTTTCCTCTTAACTCTTCAATCTCGTCATAAGCTGGTTTTCCTTTGTGTTTACAGTAGTTGTATTTCTTACGTATTTCTGAGGAACTAAATGAATTCCAAAAGTCTATTATAATCTGAATAGCATTTGAATATTCGGGACACATCTTTTGCAGATATCCAAACGGGTTTGTTTCTGCCGTTGGTGAAGTAACAGAATTCTCAGCAGTTCGTAATAACTGATATGCTTCTTCTATCGGCTTGCATCCCTCAAAATTCACACGATTAGAATTCTCAGAAATTGCAAATTCTGCACTCACATAACAAAGAGTCCAAGTCAAGTCAACTACAATGTTATAGTACATTAACGCCGCTTCATAAAAGTATGTTGTGAATATTTTTTTGAAAGCAGTATTGTTCCTTTCATCATCTACTTGTTCAAACCAATGCGACCAATCCTCAATTTCAGTTTCATTTAGAAAAATACGAGCTGCTGCATACTGGTCAATAATTTCTCGTTGTTTTGTTCTAAAGTATAAGTCTTTATTTGTCGGCAAAGCTGTTCCTTCAAATTTAAATGACTGCTTTGAAGGAGGTCTTAAAGTGAATATATCATTTGCAAATTCCACTATATTTGCACCTCGTTTCTATATCTTCGCTAAAATCTGCATTTTCTTTCCATCGGCAGTCTGGACTTTCCCGTAATTGACTTTTACACCGTCATCAAGGTCGATGTCAATACGTGAAAGAGCCAAGTGAGCGATTTTAGCATCATAGTCTTTGGTTTCTTTAATCTGTTTCTGAAGTTTTTCTTTACGCTTTGTAGCATTGGAAATTTCCTTATTATCGTCACTATTATCAATAATTTCCTGCATACGGGCAATCTCTTTTTCATACACACGCTGAATACGATGCAGATATTCAACTCGAACATTACCAATGGTGTCTGCGTTCCAACGGTGCATATAAACAAGAACCTTAAATCCATTTTGCTTTCCACTATCAAAGAGCCAGTAAATCGGACGCTTCTGATAAGTCTTAATATGGTCTTTGATGAAATCTGTCAAGAAATAATTTCTGATTACTTCACGGCTTGTCTTTCCTTTATTACCAAGGGCATTGGCAATAAAATCAAGGTTTTCTTCAAGAGTATCTTCTCCATAAACCTTTTTCAGCCAAGCACAAAACAGACCAACAATATCATCTTCAAAATATTCCTCGTCCGTCATTGGAATGCAGTTATCCGCATCAGGAATAAAGGTCATATATTTGCTATCATCCCATTCGCCGCCAGCATAAGCAATTCCTTCAACATCAAGAGAATATCTGCCGAACATACATCCAACTGCATAAGAAATCAAACTCTTAATATCTCTTTGCAAATCAGCTTTGCGAACAGTAACATCTTTATCTTCTACTTCCGGTGTTAATTCGTCCCGCAATCCGTAAATATCAATAAAAATGCGATTAAGTTCCTCTTCATTTGCTTTAAGCTGATTGAAACGTTCAGCACATTCTTTTGCCCACATTTCAAAAGCCGTTGATACTTTATCAGTTTCATAACCCAGTAACGGATGTTTTTTGAAATCCCAAGAGTTTTCAAATGAATCCCAGTCATTCTTACATATCTCAACATTCTGTTTTACAATTATTTCAATTTGCTCTTTTTTGTCGCTTATAATAATTGGAACTCTTGAGATAGGTCCTTCATGATAATCAAGAGTTGGAGATAAAACTGATAACATATTGCTTACAATCTCAGTATTCATTAATCCCAATATATACCATAAATTATCTTCATTTTTCATAAAACAGACTGAACCCTTACTTTCAAACAGAAAACCCTTTGGACTATATCTCATAGACAATTTACCACTTGTCAATGAACTCCAAGTTATACCTTGCCTAAAATAATACTGCGGATTTCTTATTACCGACCCTTTAAATTCTGTCATTTCTTTTCCATCATCTTGCCAATTAGCTAAATAGATATTATTTCCATACCATCTTCTGAAAGAACCACCTTTATTGCATGGAAACCATTTTTTCCCTGATTGATTTGCTATTTCCCGGTTTCCCATTCCAAAACCAATTTTCGTCACATCAACTTCTTGCCAAAATCTCAAAAAAGTATTATTGTCCCCCGTCGCAAAACCTTGTTTTGGATAACCATAATCACCTAAAAGAGAGCCTTCAAATGCCTTTAGCACTTGTTTTCCCACCCAATATGCCACTGGATTACCAGGAATTTTCGAGAAAGTATCGGTGCTTATTTGAGAAAATCTATTTTTCTTTATTGGAAACTCGCGTGGAATATCTTTATCAATATCCTGCATTCTTATGTGATTATAAGTTCCCCTATATCCACATACAACGGAGTTTCTAAAAATGCTTACAGCTGTTCCAAAGGCAATTCCCATAACCATATTTCCCATATGCATTAGATTTGTTAGTGTCCTGGTTTTCAAAGCGTTTATACGCATTTTTTCAAAACTACTAAGGAACATCCAACTTTGCATTGTTACCATACAGTTAAAGCCATTATTTACAGTCATATTATTGCCTTTTTCAACAAATACCGCAAATAAATCACTTTTACTATCAGGGTAATTTTTCTTCACAAAATCAGACAGCTTTATATTCATTCCTGATCTACCCATATAGGGTGGATTTGTTATTACGGCATCATACTTTTGAGCCATTACTTCGGCTACCTGCACCAAAGGTAATAGTTCATTCAAGACAACTTCACGACTCATATTAATATCATCTTCAACTTCATTGAATCGTGCATATAGTGCATTAAAATCAACGGGTGTCACATCGATAATAGAGCCATATTCTTTAGCATCGTGCATTTCAGTTGTTATGCTGTTGATGGCTTTTGTAAGTTTACTATTACCGTTGCAAAAATAGTCAATAGCATACTGATCAAGCCCATTGCTTTCCCGGATTGCATATACATTAGGTTGAATATTTCGACCAAGGAATCTGCGATCATACTGTCGAGCTTTCATCATCATTGCAAAATAAGAAAGCTGAGCCGCACGATTGTCAATATCTAAACCGTAAATGTTATTTTCAACGATATTGCGGACTGCATCACGGGCAGTATATCCCATTGAATCATAAATTTGCATCAGGACATCAAAGGCGTAAACAAGAATATGTCCACTACCCATACAAGGGTCAATCAATTTGATTTCCTCTGGAGAGATGGCAGAATATTCCTTGCGAATATCTTCAAGTTGCTTCTCAACGGCTTCTTCCTGCTGAGCTTCCTCCAAATAATATTTCCAGTTGTTTTTCAGTTCTTTATTCGGATGCCCCTCCACCCAAAGACGACCAAGGCTGGGACTTTGTCAATAATTTGATATAAAAAAAGTAAAAAAGAGGGGGATATTTAC
>ERZ1031449.547-NODE-547-length-9654-cov-6.103032_pt1 | contig 9654 bp, 11 predicted proteins | sample MGYA00516705_ERZ1031449 | MGnify/ENA primary metagenome ERZ1031449 (study PRJEB33719, sample SAMN04261152) | wastewater metagenome | biome: rural village; feature: human; material: feces | host: Homo sapiens | place: El Salvador | collected 2013-01-14 ... | reverse complement strand
GGGCCTTTTAGGGCGTACTGCTTATAGGAGCTTCTGGGCCTTCAGCCCGTACTTGAACCACTTGCGAAACTTCAAAGACTAATTCCTGCCTTATCCGACGACTCGCCCCGGACTTTTCCTTGAAACCTCAGCCCGGCTTGTCTTACTCTTGATTCAGGAAGTCGGAAACGAGCTTGTAAACTTCCTGTTCAGCCTTCTCCAGGTTGTCGTTCACCACGATGTGGTCGAACTGTGGAGCGAAGGTCAGTTCGTAGTTAGCCTTTGCCAGTCGCTGTTCGATAACTTCGGGAGCATCGGTGCCACGACCGTTCAGACGGCGGCGAAGCTCTTCTACCGATGGTGGCTGTACGAAGATGCTGAGGGCGCGCCCGCCATAGAACTTCTTGATGTTGACGCCTCCTTTCACGTCTACATCGAAGACTACAGAGTCGCCAGCCTCAAGCTGGTTTTCCACTTGCGATTTCAGCGTGCCGTAAAATCTGTCTTGGTACACTTCCTCGTATTCCAGGAATTCGTCGGCTTCTATCTTGGCTTTGAATTCCTCGGGTGTGAGGAAGAAGTATTCCACTCCGTTCTGTTCGGTTCCACGTGGTGCACGCGATGTGCAGCTGATGGAGAAAGCCAGTTTCAGTTCGGGGTGTTCCTTCATCAGCCAGTTTACGATGGTGCTTTTTCCGCTGCCCGATGGGGCGCTGAATATTAACAGTCCATTCTTCATTTTGCTTTGAATATTATACATTGAATTGAACTTTCGCAAGACGCCCTAAAAGGGCGTGTGGAGCTTACGTGCGAAACTTCAGCATTGAACTTTATGATTAGTAAAGCCGTTGAATACTTCGTTCTTCACTTTATTACAGAGCATTGAGTACTTGTTCCTTGATCTGCTCCAGCTCGTCCTTCATCTTCACCACGATGTTCTGCATCTCAGCCTGGTTGCTCTTCGAGCCAGTGGTGTTGATTTCGCGTCCCATTTCCTGTGCGATGAAGCCCAGCTTCTTGCCCACGCCGTGTCCTTCCTCGTTCATTGTCTCGCGGAAGTACTTCAGGTGATTGCTGAGTCGCTGCTTTTCCTCGCTGATGTCGAGTTTCTCGATGTAGTAGATCAGTTCCTGCTCCAGTCTGTTCTTGTCGTATTCGACATTAGGAATCTGCTGCAGTCCGTTCACGATGTTGGTCTTGATCTTCTCTACGCGCGATTTCTCGTAAGGCTCTATGCTGGCGAGCAATGCCTGGATGTTGTCCACTTTCTCGGTGAACTTCTTCTGCAGGGCAGCTCCCTCCTGGCGGCGGAACTCGATGAGGTGGTTCACAGCCTCGTCGATGGCTTGCTGTGCAGCCTTCCATTCCTCGTCGGTCAGTTCTTCCACATCGGTCTTGGTCGTCACGTCGGGCAGGCGCAACAGCGTAGCATACCAGTCGGCAGGCTCAGGAATGCCTGTCTGTGCCGAAATCTTCTTGATTTGCTGGTAATAGTTCTCCACCAGCGCCATGTTGATGGGCGTGGCGTCAGCCACAACGTCCTTTTCTATCCAGATAGAGAAATCAATCTTGCCTCTTTCCAGATTCTTGGCGATGAACTGACGTATCTCCATTTCCTTCTCTCTATACAGAGGAGTAATACGTGTGGAGAGGTCGAGAGCCTTGCTGTTCAGCGACTTAACCTCTACGTTGATCTTCTTTTCTTTGTAGGCTACGGTAGCTTTTCCGAAGCCTGTCATTGACTGTATCATATATTCTTCACGTTAAATTTCTGCAAAAGTACAAAAAAATGCGAGAAAAAGCGTAAATTTGCACCTTATTTAAGAATATATTTATTTTTATGGCTTGTATTTTAAGTATTGAGACGAGTACCGACGTGTGCTCAGTGGCAGTTAGTGATAATGGAGCCGTGATTTTCAACAAGGAAGATCACAGCGGTCCTAACCATGCAGTTAAGTTGGGCGTGTTCGTCGATGAGGCTATCAGTTACATTGATTCCCGCAATATTCCGCTCGAGGCTGTGGCAGTAAGTTGCGGTCCTGGTTCTTATACGGGTCTTCGCATAGGAGTGAGTATGGCCAAGGGCCTTTGCTATGGCCGTGGCGCAAAGCTCATCGCCGTGCCTACACTCGAGTTGCTGGCTGTGCCCGTGCTCCTTGGCGAGCATCCTGCCGAGGAAGATGCGCTCATTGTGCCTATGCTCGACGCCCGCCGAATGGAAGTGTATGCGCAGGTCTTCGACCGCGCCCTCCGCGAGGTGCGCCCTATACAGGCCGACATTGTGGATGCAGAAACCTACAAGGAGTATCTCGACCGTGGTGCTGTCTATTTCTTCGGAAACGGAGCAGCCAAGTGTATGGAAGTCATCAATCATCCCAACGCACATCTCGTGAAGAACATCGAGCCGCTGGCAAAGAATATGGCGCCATTGGCCGAGAAGCGCTTCGTGGAAGGCAAGTTTGAGGATGTGGCTTACTTCGTGCCTTTCTATCTGAAGGACTTCGTGGCCAAGATGCCTAAGAAACTTATTTGATATTTACACCTATTATTATATATATATTAATGAACATAGACGGATTAGACTATAACACCCAGCGAGAGCAGATCGTGCTGCCTGAGTATGGACGAGAAATACAGCAGATGGTAGACTATGCAGTCGGCCTGCCCGACCGTGAGGAGCGTCAGCGATGCGCCAGGGCCATCATTGCCATCATGGACCGAATGTTCCCCGAGAGCAAGAATGTGGAGGGACATGAGCGCAAGCTCTGGGATCAGCTCGCCATCATGAGCCGTTTCCAGCTCGACATCGACTATCCTTTCGATGTGACAAGTGCCTCGCAGATGGCCCAGAAGCCCGAGCCCATGCCTTATCCGATGAAGAAGATTCCCGTGCGCCACTATGGTGCCATGCTCTTCGAGGCTTTCGAGATACTGAAGACCATGGAGCCTGGCAGGGAGCGCGACGAACTGGTGAAACTCACTGCCAACCAGATGCATCGCAACCTGATGCAGTGGAGCCATGGTTCGAGCGACGGCGAGAAGGTGGCTTCCGACCTGGCCCGCTTTACCGACGGAAAGATTCAGCTCGACTTGAACACTTTCAAGTTCGAGAGAATTGTAGACCGTGAGCAGTCGCAAGGACGCAATGGCAAGAAAAAGAACAAGTAACTTATATTCCCCTTATCATTCATAAACCCCAAAGAATAGTCTATGGAGTCATTTATCATAGAAGGCGGTCATCCGCTCACAGGAACCATCATTCCGCAGGGTGCCAAGAACGAGGCACTCGAAGTGATTTGCACTACTATCCTTACCGACGAGCCTGTGCGCATCAAGAATGTGCCAGACATCCTCGACGTGAACAACCTCATCAAGTTGCTCAGGGAGATAGGCGTGAAGGTAACTCAGAACAGTCGCAACGACTATACATTCCAGAGCGACGAGCTGAAGCTCGACTATCTCGACAGCCTGGAGTTTGTGGCTAAGTGCTCCTCGCTGCGTGGAAGCGTGCTGATGATTGGTCCGCTGCTGGGACGCTGTGGCAAGGCAACCATCGCCAAGCCGGGTGGCGACAAGATAGGCCGCCGTCGTCTCGACACCCACTTCCTGGGATTCAAGTATCTGGGTGCCAAGTTCGTGCACGACGACGAGCGCAATGTCTATCAGATAGAAGCCAGGAAACTGAAAGGCTGCTATATGTTGCTCGATGAGGCTTCGGTTACGGGTACTGCCAACATCATCATGGCTTCGGTGCTTGCCGAGGGAACCACCACCATCTATAATGCAGCCTGCGAGCCTTATATCCAGCAGCTCTGCCATCTGCTCAACGCCATGGGCGCTCAGATCAGCGGCATAGGCAGCAACCTGCTTACTATCGTGGGCGTGAAGTCGCTTCACGGAGCCGAGCATCGCATCCTGCCCGATATGATCGAGGTGGGCTCGTTCATCGGTATGGCCGCCATGTGTGGAGCCGGTGTACGCATCAAGGACGTGTCGGTCCGCAACCTGGGAATCATTCCCGAGGCTTTCCGCCGACTGGGTGTGAAGATAAAGATTGAGGGCGACGACCTCTTTATTCCTGAACAGAAGCACTACGTCATAGATTCCTTTATCGATGGAACCATCATGACGCTTGCCGATGCCCCATGGCCAGGACTTACCCCCGACCTCCTGTCGGTTCTCCTCGTTGTGGCGACACAGGCACGTGGCAGCGTGCTCTTCCATCAGAAGATGTTCGAGAGCCGACTGTTCTTCGTCGACAAGCTCATCGATATGGGTGCACAGATTATTCTCTGCGACCCGCACCGTGCTGTGGTGGTGGGCCACGACCATAAGATCCGACTCCGTGCCGGCAGAATGACAAGTCCTGATATCCGTGCCGGTATTGCCCTGCTCATTGCAGCGATGAGTGCCAACGGTACAAGCCGCATTGAGAATATCGCACAGATCGACCGTGGCTACGAGGACATAGAGTTCCGACTCAATCAGCTCGGAGCCAAGATTACGCGTGTCACGGATTGAGTAAGTGAAGAGTGAAGAATGAAGAATTCAATGGCTTTACTGATCATGATTTTCAAAGATTCTATGCGATATGATAAGACGAGACGACGTTTATAAGATAGGCAAGTTGGGAAAGCCCCACGGCGTGAAGGGAGAAATCACCTTTGCCATTACCGACGATGTGTTCGACCGTGTGGATGCCGATTATCTCATTCTCGACATCGACGGCATCCTGGTGCCTTTCTATATAGAGGAATACCGGTTTAAGAACGACGAGAATGTGCTGGTGAAGTTCGAGGACATCGATACGCAGGAACAGGTGCGTGCCTATACGGGCTGCGAGGTGTTCTTTCCCCGTCATCTCTCCGACAGCGATGAGGAGAATATGTCGTGGGCAGAAATTATCGGCTTTCAGCTTGTTGATGCCACTACCGGTCTGGTGATAGGCACGATCGACCATGTGGACGACAGCACCATCAACTTGCTCTTCGAGATAACGACACCTGCGGGAAAGGAACTGCTGATTCCTGCCAGCAACGACTTCATTCACGAGGTGGATGCCAGGCAGCGTATCATCAAGATGCAGTTGCCCGAGGGAATCCTCGAGTTGGATTAAACGGCGGCGAAAAGTTACAAAGCAGATATGTTATCCGTTAGCCTTGGCGAATAAACTTTCTGACTGGGCAGAAGATTTTTCCCTGTTGGGAAAATAAAAAAGCCCTGTTGCGAAGGCTTGCAAATTAGAACAAGATAAAAGAAAATGAAGAAACAACAAATATGTATCCTTGGCTCCACGGGAAGCATCGGCACACAGGCGCTCGACGTGATAGAGCAGCACAGCGACTTGTATGAGGTGTACTGTCTTACAGCCAACAACCGTGTGAAGGAGCTGGCACAGCAGGCTCGTAAGTTCAAACCTGCTGCCGTGGTGATAGCCAACGAGGCACATTATGACGAGTTGAAAAACCTGTTGAGCGATGAGCCAGACATCAAAGTCTATGCCGGTGCTCAGGCGCTTTGCGACATCGTGGAGGCCGACCCTATCGACATGGTGCTTGCCTCTATGGTGGGCTTCTCAGGACTTGAGCCGACAATCCATGCCATCAAGGCCCGCAAGAAGATTTGTCTTGCCAACAAGGAAACCCTCGTCGTGGCTGGCGAACTGATATGCGGCTTGGCTCAGCAGTATCATGCGCCCATCCTGCCGGTTGACAGCGAGCACAGTGCCATCTTCCAAAGCCTGGTGGGCGAGGACGACAACGAGATAGACAAGATATTGCTCACCTGCTCGGGCGGACCTTTCCGCCATCACACCATGGAGCAGTTGGCTAAGGTAACTGCTGCCGATGCGCTCCGCCATCCTACATGGGACATGGGAGCCAAGATCACCATCGACTCGGCTTCGCTCATGAACAAGGGTTTCGAGGTGACTGAGGCCAAATGGCTCTTCGGCGTTCCTGCCGACAAGATAGAGGTGCTCATCCATCCGCAGAGTGTCGTGCACAGCGCAGTGCAGTTTGTCGATGGAGCAGTGAAGGCTCAGTTGGGTGTGCCCGATATGCGTCTGCCCATACAGTATGCCTTCTCCTTCCCCAAGCGCCTGCCTCTGCAGGGCGACCGTCTCGACTTGTTCAAGACCAAGGACTTGCAGTTCTTTGAGCCCGACTACGAGAAGTTCAAATGTCTGCGCTTGGCTTTCGAGGCTATCAAGAAAGGTGGCAACATGTCGTGCATAGTCAATGCAGCCAACGAGGTGGTCAATGCCGGCTTCCGCCGTGGCGAGTGTGGATTCTTGCAGATGGGCGACATCATAGAGCAGGTAATGGCGAAAGCCACCTTCGACAGTCAGCCCGATCTCGACGTCTATCTGCAGACCGATGCCGAGGCCCGACGCATCGCTGCAGAACTGATGAAGAGTGCGTCATAATATAATGAAGGTGTGAGAGACGCTATATATAATAAGGTGTGCACACTGTCAATCACGAATTATCAATAAAGTTTATCAATCATAATCATGGTGAACGGCGGGAGGAGCCTCACAAAAGTCTCAGTTTTCTGCCTTCACAGTTCAAAGTAAAACAATGGAAATATTCTTGATCAAGGCGCTTCAGCTCATGTTGGCGCTTTCCATATTGGTGTTGCTCCACGAGGGCGGTCACTTTTTCTTCTCCAAGCTCTTCGGAGTTAGGGTAGAGAAGTTCTATCTCTTCTTCGACCCTTGGTTCCACCTCTTCGAGTTCAAACCCAAGAATTCGGACACTACCTACGGAATGGGTTGGTTGCCATTAGGCGGTTACTGCAAGATTTCGGGTATGATCGACGAGAGTTTCGATACCGAGCAGATGAAACAGCCCGAGCAACCCTGGGAGTTCCGCTCCAAGCCAGCCTGGCAGCGACTGCTCATCATGATAGGTGGTGTGCTGGTCAACTTCGTGCTGGCGCTCTTCATCTATTCGATGATTCTCTTCCACTGGGGCGACGAGTACGTGGCTACCAAGGACATGAAGCAGGGCATGGCGTTCAACAGCGAGGCCAAGGCTTTGGGCTTCCAGGATCATGACATCTTGGTAGGAACCGAGGAGGGAGTGTTCAAGACCTACGATGGCGACATGTTCCGTGCGCTCTCTACTGCCCACAGAGTCGACATTATCCGTAATGGCAAGCCTATGAGCCTGCAGTTGCCCGGCGACATCAACATGCTGAGCATGTTCAAGGCTACTCCCCGTTTTGTGGAAATCTATCAGCCTCTTCGTATCGACAGTGTGGCAAAGGGCACACCTGCCGCCAAGATAGGTCTTACTCCTGCCGATAAGATTCTGAGCATCAACGGTCAGAAGGTGGAGACTTTCAATGCCTTCACCAACGAGATGGGCCGCATCGACGACCAGCTGGCTGCTGTCACTACTGCCAAGGACAGCGCAGCCATCCTCAATGCCCAGTTGACGGTGCTGAAAGCCAATGGCGACACGCTTACCACATCTGTTCAGCTCGATGCCTCAGCGGGATACACCCGCATGGGATTCGTCAACTACAACATTGTACGCGACTATAAGGTGACTCACATCCGTTACGGATTCTTCGAGAGCTTCCCTGCCGGCATCAAGTATGGCTGGAATGTGCTGTCGGGCTATGTGGGCGACATGAAATATGTCTTCTCCAAGGAGGGAGCCAAGAGCTTGGGCGGTTTTGGCGCACTGGGAAGTCTCTTCCCACCCATGTGGGACTGGCACGCTTTCTGGTTGATGACAGCCTTCCTGAGCATCATCCTTGCCTTCATGAACATCCTGCCCATCCCCGCACTCGATGGCGGACACGTGTTCTTCCTCCTCTACGAGATGATAACAGGACGCAAGCCTGGCGACAAGTTCCTTACTTATGCTGAGTATGCGGGCTTCACCATCCTCTTGCTCCTTCTCATCGTTGCCAACCTCAACGACGTGTTGCGTCTCTTCGGCATCATTTAAGGAATAATCCGTAAATTAGCTGAGTCCACTTAAAAAAGTACCCTTATGTTTTGATGGTACTTTTTTAAGTGGACTCTTCAATTATAGTGTTGCGGAATTAAGGTTAAACAATTTCTCAATACTCCTTGCTACAAGAATCAGCGCTGTTTTCAAATAAAATCAATTATTTTTGTTCCAGCAATGTCACCTTTCGCCCGTGCCGCTTGTTATATAAATGAACTGGTTCTGCAAGAAGCAACAAACGCACCGCTTCTGCACACAACGATGTGACAAACAACAAGTATAACAATTTAAAAACGAAAGAAGAATATGGATAATTTAGTAGAAATCTTGGTTCCGTTAGGAGCAGCAGTAGTCCTCCCGATATGTGTCGTGTCAATCATTTTCAGAAGCGCGATGGCGGAAGACCGCAACCGCAAGGAGATAGTGCTCGCTGCATTGGAGAAGAACCCCAACCTCAGTGTAGAAGACCTCTTGAAGCGCATGAAGAAGTCGGAGAAGCTCATCAAGGAGAAGCTGCTCGCCAGACTCCAGCGCGGCTGTCTCTGCTGCCTTATGGGCGTAGCCTTCGTGCTGCTCTCTTTCTTTCTCAGCGTGCTGAACGAACATTTACTCATTGCCGGCGCAGCACTGATACCTATCGGCATCGCCTTCCTCATAAGCTACTTCGTAGGCCGCAGTATGCTCGCCAAGGAGATGGAGGCAGAGCAGCAGAACATGAAGCAAGAGTAATAACGTATGACGAGAGAACAATTCATAGCACTTGTGAAGAATGAGCAGGTGGCGTTGCGAGGCTTCCTGCTCGCCCTCTGCTGCGGCAAGCGCGACGATGCCGACGACATAGCTCAGGAGACGTTAGTGAAGGCTTACCTCTCTTCGTCGGCCTATCGAGACAAGGGCAAGTTTCGCGCGTGGCTGTTCACGATAGCACGCAACACCTTCCTCAACCACAAGGCAAGCAAGCGCACGTTCGACGACATCTCTGCAGCGCGCAGCGTGGCGTCAGCAACGTCAGCCGACTCCGCCTTCCGCCATCAGGAACTGTACATGGCGCTCGCCACACTCTCGCCCAAGGAGCGCTCTGCAGTGGTGATGTTCTACATGAGCGGCTACTCGGTGAAGGAGATAGCCGACATCACCGACTGCACCATAGACGCCGTGAAGCAGCAACTCTCGCGCGGCAGAGACAACCTTAAAACAATATTGAACGTATGAAGAAAGATAAAGCACTTGAGGAACTCTTCCTCGCAGCCCGACCCACCTTTGACGATGGCGACGCATTCATTGCCAGACTCGAGAAACGCCTCGACGCCGTTGAGTATCTGAAGCAGCACGAAGAAGCCTGCCTCAGACGCTACCGCTATGCCATGCTCGCAGCCTTCGTGCTTGGAGTTATCTTGGGAGGAGGCGTCATAGCCGTTATGCTCGCCATGCCAGCCGAACAGCCACTCTTTTCGTTCGGCGTGGAGAACGCCCTGCTCGTAGCGCTCGGACGGTATTCGCGATATGCAGTGCTCGTGCTCGTCTCAGGCCTTGTATGCTTCACGATAGTTAGTATAGTGAACATCGTAGTAGATTTGTTGAGTCTGCGCGACCAAACACGGGGTAATTACTCAGCACCCATATTGTCATGAGTCGTTACGCTAATACAGTGAGTCAACTCGTCTTACAAATAAAACTAAAAGTGGTCAACTAAAATCGTTAAACCACA
>ERZ1031449.519-NODE-519-length-9840-cov-13.289831_pt1 | contig 9840 bp, 6 predicted proteins | sample MGYA00516705_ERZ1031449 | MGnify/ENA primary metagenome ERZ1031449 (study PRJEB33719, sample SAMN04261152) | wastewater metagenome | biome: rural village; feature: human; material: feces | host: Homo sapiens | place: El Salvador | collected 2013-01-14 ... | reverse complement strand
AGCAAGTTGCAGAGCCAAAAACGTGATTTTGATTTTTTATCGGACAGCAATAATTTTTATCAAATTGCCAAGTCTTTCGAGTCCATCCCAAGCCTAAACCTGCATGAGCAGTATATTTGATACTAATCCAATCCCAACTTCTAAAAATGCCAACACGCCAAAAACCGCAAGGAGTATTGCTATATGGATCATAAAATTGACCATCTATTGATATAGAATTAGAATCTTCTTTTACTACTCTTGCCCCACGATACGCCAATAGCCCATCAACTAAAGTACTACAAACACATCTCATACCACCCTCCTCACGGATACTCTGATTCAATTGACGAGTTTCGTGAATAAAACTAAATACCATTTTAACGACAAACAATATCACCAAAACTCCAATAATAATAAAAAAAAACACTTCATAATAATTTAATATAAGATTCCACAATTATACGAGAAGATTACAAAATCTGCCCCATGTTTATATTCCACAACTTTATTTTCTTGCACCTTCATGATGACGTGCTCTCTCACAAGTCCCTTCCACTCATTCCAATAACAACAATAAACATGAGCATCGAATCCACCTTTACAATCTTCAATTTCAACGGATGAACGAGTATACCCCTTATCTATCACAGCACTTACATCCCTATCTCTCAAAGCAGGAATCTTTGCGAAATCAGAATCATCGAATATGAAAACACGCTGACGATAACCACCGTGCCACCAATATGGCAAAATGGTATTAGTATTCATCAATAGATATAGTTCCCAAATTGCAAGTTTAGACTTTGGCATAACTACATATTTCCAAATTAAAAAATCTCGCTCTCCCTCAAATTTGACGCTATTACTTTCCATATCAAAGTATGTTGCACTATTCTTTGCGTTAGCCACATAGAAATAAGACTCATCTCCAATTGCATTTTTCCCATCAGAATATAACCTGACACTCATATACCAATCCCGGACAATCTGTATTTCAGGGAAAAGCACATGAATGAACTGAGAATAATCCAAATTACTTTTGAAGATCTCAAACTTAGATATTCTTTGAAAGACATAGCCTTCTCTTTCAAATTCATTTTTACCATTGTCGTCTCTTAGCAAGGATATTAAATTTTCGTACTTTCTTTCCTGCCAAAAAATCTTCACTAAATTTTTAAGGGCTGCTGTTGAATTATGCTCAGCTGCTATTCTAAAATATTCGAGTCCTTTTTCCTTATCTAAGTGTTCTACGTTATAAGTCAAAATTCCCAAATTGTTAGCAGCCTCATAAACACCATTGTTCAAGGCATCTATATAGCAGTTCTTGATTTTCTCATACTCATCATAGTTCTCCATATATAGGACATACAAAACTGGCTCCATAAACTTAGCTGCAGCAGCATATGGAGAAGTCTCTTTTCTTTTCGTTGCACCTAATGTTGCAGCAGCAACTTTCATTTTTATCGACTCCCCTTTAAATAAAGAAGCGATATATTCACTATGTATCAAAGGCATAGTATAATATAGACCAATCTGAAATATATCATTAGTCATCCAAAGTTCTTCCTCTTTTTTTGTACCAATGACTCGTTCCAACCTATTTTCATCATGCAATACGCTCTTTTCATCCAAAACGAACTCCACAACTTTACAGCAATTAGGACACGTAGATATCACCCCGCTGAAATCAATAGAGCTATTGCTAAAAACAACTTTCTCCCAACTAAGCATTTGGGAAGTTCTTCCACAATTCAAACATGGCATACTATTACCTCTTGCCTCCTGTTTAGATATTTCCTTTATATCCTTATCTTTTAGAGCTAAAGGAAAATGATCCAATGTTTCCTCCCATTTCTTACCAGCTTTTCCAAATAGATTAATTCTATCAATAATTCGACCAACAAAGACGCCAAGTTTTATCAAACCATTCTCTATGTAAAACAACACATATGCAGTAGCATAACCTTTAGGAGAAATGGCCAAAGTTGTGCGAGAATAGAAAGTACAGAACTTTACTTCAAACTCAACATCCAACTTATCATGAGTTACTCGCTTCCCCCAGTCCTTCCAATAGCCAATAACTTCATTACGCCCAATAATTGGAGACCGGCTTTCCTTCACCCACTCCCATCTCACATTATCATCAAGCATACTTTCAAAAGCAGAGAAATCATCATTGATAATTCCTTCACCTAAAGCCTGAGCAGCTTTCATATAGATATCGTCCGGCAATCCTTCTTGAATTGTCAACGTCCATTTTTTCTTTTTAGCAAATATTCCCATTACTATGCCATTTAATCTATTCCCCCATTTATTCCAACTTGCAGCAATAACACCAATACTCAACAGTAGAGCCAACATTACAGCTCCTATAGATACCAAATTAGCCCATACACCACCATCAGATAGAAACTTTGCTATATAAACATTTGTACCTCCAAAAATATCCGCACAACACTTTAAAAAGTATATACTCAATATAGGTGTCATTAATACAGAAAGAACTTTTGATCCTTTTGTCAGACGACATTCCCCAAAAAGAAGGAATGTTGAAATTACAGCAGACAGCACTATGCCCAACAAATAAGCAGTAAATATAATTCTTATAGATCCTTCACCATGAACATATGACACAATATCATCAATGACAGAGAAATCTACGGCTGGAGCAGAAGCACAACTAAACATATTAGATAGAACCGCAGGTATCAGTGAAAATACAAATACCACACCAAGTTCTACAAAAATATTGATTCCTATGGCAATTATCATTCGTAGCGGAACATGCTGGCTCTTATACAAAATCGCTATCATGACTGCACACATCAAATGGTATACCTTGGTCGGCGAGAAGAGACTTCTATTTCTTGTTCTCTAACTCATACAACTTTTTCATAATGGGATTTGTATCCATAATTGTTGTCCTACAATATTGCTTTTTGTGCCACTTTTATGGCATCCCGTTTCAGTGCAGAGTCATTTTCATTTCCTACAGCATCGATCACTTTATCTGCGAGCCACAGCTTCAACATCTCATTTTCATCCTGATGCAGCAATTCTGCAAGTTTAACCACTTGCTCTCGCTTAGCTCGTCTGTCTCCACGCTCAATTTTACTGAACATGGGAGTGTCAATTTCTAATGCTGCCGCCAATTGGCGTTGCAGGAGCTTCTGCTCGTCTCTGAATTCTCTTATCTTGTTTCCGAGTAACATATCTTTTATTTTTTACGATTCTAACTCCGTTATAATATGATTCTTTCGACGTAAATCGGTTCAAATTACGACCTATTAAACCTCAATTGGTTAATATTGGGTCGTAAAAAGGTCGTAATTCACAAATTAGGTCTTATTACGACCTTATTATCCACTTTCGTCCTTTGGTTGTTATTAATTTATTTTCATCCATCTCTACAAGCAATTTGCCCACCATGCGCAATTGTTGTTCGTCTGTTTTGTTGGAGGGAAGTACATCCCTCAAGTATTCATAAATACTGTCTCGCTTTGCCCCTTCGTCACCTGCGTTTTGTAAGAATTGCAGTATCATTTGGCGCAGTTTCTCCTTATCCAATCCTTTTGTCTTTGTGTAAGAAGGAAGTTGGTGAGTGTTCTTGGCGATGCTAAGAGAAATGCTGTAATGGGGAGCATCACCTTCAATAAGTCCACGTTTGAGCAAGTCTTGAGCTATATCCTCATGAATGGTTCTGCCTTTTTGTACTGCGTCAAGTGATATGCAATCCCATAGCGAAAGAGTGTCGTTTGTCTTCAACAAATCAGTGTATCGTTTGTTGATTTCATTGCCGTAAATGCGGACAACTACTTTCTTCTTAATCTGGTCAATCTCATAGTCTGGCATAGGGAAATGTCTGCGCCATTGCTCATTGAACATTTTCTTGATACCACGGCTTACGGTATCAATCATGTTGAAATCTACCATAGCCCTACACAGGCATTCATTACGGAAATGCATCTGAGGCTCTTCGTTCCTCAAAACATTCTCCAAAGTGCCAGGAATGAATGTGCCAGCATTGGAATAATACAGATATCCTGGATTCTCCACGAAATTGATACGCTGTTGAAGAGTGTAGTCTTGATGGGCAATACAGTTATGAAGGGCCTCACGGATGGTATAGTCGTCATACTGCTTCATCGTGTCGGGGAAAAGTGTACCTCCAGGCATTTCACGTAATGTCAGATTCTCAATCTTTGATAGGATTTCGTCCACCGTTAATATAAAAGGTACGGTGAAGTGTTCGTAGTCAACCACTTCCTGATTCTTGTCTCGGCGTGTCCATGTAACCTGTGCAACTGCAGGACGTAGTTTGAAAGCTGATTCGTATTTGCCCAACAATATGATAGCAGCCCGAGTGATACCTCCGTTTCTTGTTAATCCACACTTGCCCAGAAATGTTTGAACATTCCAAGCATTCACTTCTTCTGTAGGTATGCGACTATGAACCTTCTTGAACATCATTCGAGCCTTGGCAATGGCAACCTCATCCAAATCGTCTATTGTAGCATCAGGTACAATTTCTGCAGACCAGTCCTTTGCTGTATAGATAGGCTCTTCGAGGATGACACTCATCCTTTCGTTAGTCATTTCAACCAAAGAATCTTCTATCCGCTGCCATGCCTTCTTGTGGGCAAGGACGGGGCGACGAGGCAAGTGTTTGGGGATATGAATTATCCATACTCGTTTGTTCGTATCATCAGTTACAAATTCTTCGATGCTTAGGCCTTCTGATGACAGATAAGTACATTGTTCTGTAAGTTTGAACGTTGCCGACTGTGTGTTAGCTGGTTGCCCATTAAAGGTTAGCTTCGAAATATCAGTCCCGACTATTTCAAGCGTCTTATCCTTTACACCAATCACAAGATGTCCTCCCTCCATGTTGGCAATAGCTGACACGTAGGAAATAACATCATCCTTCTCGTCCCCACAGAACGAGTTCTTCAGATTCTTAAATTCCTTCCATTCACAGCGAGCATTCTCTTGTGGGTATTCGCGGAGGAGGTATTGTTGTAGTTCAAATTCAAGCATAGTTACAAATCTGCTTATTTTTTCAAGTTTCGAACATATAGACTTCTTTTCAGAGTTCTATGATTTCATCTATTTCTTCTTGAGTACGAATTGTTTTAACCAAAGCAACTACCATTTTCTGATAATGAATAATCTCATTACCTGTTAAATGCTTGTCTTTGCGGTCTTTCAACCATTTTTCGAGCGGCTGATAGCCTGCAATTATCATATTCCATGCTTCCAAAGGAACACCATCAAAATATTGTTCTTTATTAATCCACACACGCCCTATACCTTCGTTCGTTTCTTCAAACTTATGAATCAATACAACGTTGTTGTCTTTTTCGCCAATCACAGGGTAAGTTGTGATGAGGTCTTTTCGATCTATTCCTTTTAATTCATGCAAATAACGGAGTCTCTTTCCAAACTCTGCCATCTTGAAGAAATATTCTGCCGATGCAGGATAAGGAATCGTTGGAAAGTCATTCTGCAGGAAGTCATGATATGTATCTCTATATGTTACGCTGTGCAGTACGGCATAGATGTAGTCGATAAGGTCTATTGCGAGGAATCCGTTCTCTTTGCGTTCTTCGTCTTCAACATCTTGCAGTTGCAAACCTATTCTATTTTCTATGTTTTGCAGAATGTCTGGAGAGAAGTTTGCATACTTCAACATTCCGTCATAGATAATCATAGGGAACAGATAGATGCCGCCTCGGGGAACAACATTTATATCTGTTGGCAAAGTGGATGTATAAGCCAAAGACCATTCTTCATCTCCAATTACATTGCCTTGTAGCCCTACACATAGAACTTGATTTTCTCTATTAAAAACAGAAGATAAGATGAGAGGACGTGGATATGTGACAAGCGTTTTGTCAAGATACGTCCATCTTGTATCAAAAGGGCGGTATTGAACTTCTGTTATAAAACGTTCGTATTGCTGCTTGAGCTTTAACGCTTTGCGAGCTTTATCAAGTCTCCAATCACGTGTATCTTTGAAACCTACTTCTTCTCGCAATTCTACATCCATCTTATCTGAGAGCATCAATGATAGGAGGTTTTCTATTCCCTCTTTTTCATAATGTATAGCTACACCATCTTTATCAGATTTGAACCCTTGTACCTTATACAACATCAACGAATCTATCTTGAATCCATTGGCATAGTGTTCTTTTATTTTTTCGTCTATAATACGAAAAGTATATAGAGGTGCAGTTGGTTGTAATTCTGTAAAATCTATATCAGCCAACTTGTTTTTTTCTAAAAAAGACAGTTTTTGATTACGTTTGCCATAAATATCTTTATAGTACACTTTTGCCAAATCGTCTGTTTTTTTGTTTTTTACCATTATTACAATGGATACACCCTGACGAATATCAAACACACATTGGTCTGTAACTTCATCAGTACTTTCATTGCGCATGGTAGAACCATGAAGATTGACAATGTATATTTGGCTGAATGATTTCATTAATTCATACCGCATACCTCTAAACAAACGTGAGTCCAAATACGTATTTGCGGTAATATACGCTAGCACACCTTCTTTTGTTCTTTCTACGAAGTTCTGTCCCAAGCGTATGAATTTGCAATAGTCGTTATTTATTCCCTTGGAATTCACTTCTTTAAGAGTGTTTTTATATTTTACTTTACTATTTTTGCGATTTCTGCTTACTTTGATTTTGCTCATTCCTGGCTCCTGCTTATAGTCGTCCATAAGGTTCATAATCCACTCACCAGTATTTGCGGATTTTTCATTATATGGTGGATTGCCCATCACGACCATGATAGGAGTTTCACGCTTGATGATATTTGCAGCATTGGATTCATCAGTAATGAATTTTGCAAAAGGCAGAGTTGCCTCTGGATGCTCCTTTTCAAGGGAGTTGGTTAGAAAAATATTAAGTCGGTCAACGTTCTCGTTTTCAACCTTGTCAAGTCCGAGGGAGGTTGATAATTTCAGGTGAGCCATAGTATATGGAGCCATCAAGTATTCGAATGCGTTGAGACGTGGCACGATATGATTTACAACATCTTCAGCCCATAAACCCTCTTGCCCTTTGTATGACTCTTTAATTCTTTCAGCAACAGCAGCAAGGAAAGTTCCTGTACCCGTCGCAGGGTCAAGAATTTGTACTTTATGCGTCTGCTTTCCATTATATTCTATCAATGTGTTATTTGCCAATCCGTCATTTATGCTCAATTCTGTGCGCAGAAGATGATCTACGGCGTCAACGATAAAGCCAACAACCTCTTTTGGAGTATACCAAACACCAAATTCTTCACGAATCTTAGGATTATATTCTGCCAAGAAATCCTCATAAAAATGTACAAGTGGATCTTTTCCATAGTTGTGAAGGATACGTTCCATTTTTGTGACTTTAAATATCTCTATCAATTCTTCTACAATCCATTTTACACCACTATGAAGTTCAGCTAAAGCGAGTTGCTTGAATATCTTTTTCAAGAAAGGATTAATGCTTGGTATGAGTTCGGATGCCTCCTGTAGAGAAAACGATGATGGTGTCTTATCGTATATTCTTGCAATGAACATACCATAAACAATCGTTTGAGCATAGAAATCAGCAAACTGTTCCTCGGTCATGTCATGCACGAGGAACTTTTTGAAAGCATCTAATTTTATATGTAAATCTTTATCTTCTTTAGTCTGATTTGTTCCAGTTTTAGACAATGCTATAGAAAGAATCTTAGCTATAACCTTTGCTTTTGCAGCAAGTGTTTCTGCAAGAATTCTTGCGCTATTTATTGGTTGAGGCTTTGCTTCTATCAATTTAGAAAGAAGTTTGGCAAAAGCAGATATTTGCTCCTCATCTTCAGTAGGAACTATATGTTCATCTTTTTTATCTGCTATTTTCGCAGACAAAGTTTCTTCTCCTTTCTCATAAAGCACGAATTCAAGATAATCAGTAAATGCAATGGTGTTAATAGCTTTCTTATATCTGTCAAATTGCTCTTTATGTGCTTTATCATTTTCACCTCTCAGATCCTTATCAAATAAGTCTTTTGTTTCAATAAATGAGATAATAGTCTCCCCTTTACGCAACTCAAAATCAGGAGCTCCGTATTCCTTGCGCTTAGGTTCATTGATAATCTGAATAGGAACGCTATTTTTGGGGGGCTTAGGCAAAAAAGTATTAAGCAGAGTTTCTAAAGCTCCACGAAAACTATGTTCTGTTGTTTCGCCAGTTTGATAAATGGTATCAACTGCCTGTATATATAGACTTATAGAATTTATCATATTATTGTTTGAGTATTAATATCACCAGAGGTGGAGGGCGTACAAGAGGTAAGTCTTGCACTTGGACACGATGAGCCAGTGTCGGTAGGTTGCCCCATTATACAATGAAGCATTAGCCGTTAAAGGCTGTTGGGTGCTATCTTCCAATGTTTTTGCTCAGAGGTTAGATTAAACCAATAGACTTTTTTCTTGAAAGAATTGTCAATTATTGACTACAAAAATAAAGAATCTTATTCAGACGAAAGAATAAATCATTGGAAATCTTTGCTTTTGGCGGCACATTTCTGTATTTTGAAGTGATTTGTAGTGCTGATCGCTACAAATCGCCTCTCGTTGTCATTATCTGGATAACCCCTACGACTTCTTTTTTGATGTTGCTCCTAACCCCATTTTCTGTGTTCCGTCCCAATTTGTGAGTTGGTCTGCACAACCATTGGAGCCACCGAGTGAAACGTATGTATCTGCGCTGCACGACATGTGATCAATGAACGAAAGGAAGTTCTGAATGATGGGTTCGTTATAAACAACCTCATCGGTAGCAAAGAGTTTTGTCCAGTGTGCGACACATTCTCTTCGATAGTTGCCACAACCATTCCAATCCATGCTCGCGAGAAATCTTTCAACAGCAAACTTTGCTCCTTGTGGAGAGCGAAGCGCAATGTTGAATTTTGTGGCAGTAGCCATAATAGATTGCTTTGGCTTCTTTTTCATCGAAATCTATTCTGCTTGATTGCGAAAAGGCTTTGAACTGTTCATGACCTTCGTTGATGAATCGGTCAAGTACACCTTGGTATTAGTCTTGTTGACAGACTTGCGTACACCTTCATTCTGCTTGTCACGTTCTGCATTAATGGCTACGAAAGAGCTTTGATAACTGCGTTGATGTTGTTTATACGCTCCTCTCGCCAAGCCTTTTTCCGATAAGAGTAGGTATTGGGATGGCAAGTATTAAAGTTTTCCACCCTAAATTAATGGGGTAGAAATAACAGTTTCTCAATAAAAAGTTGTATTTTTGTAATCGCTAAACAACAATAAAACAACGATTTAAAGAATAACTATTATAAATGCAAAATTAAGCAATTTTTCGGAGTTGTCCAACATATTAAGTGTTAAAAGTTCATTAAGAACGAATTTAATGTCACTTTTCACCCGATTTGGGCTTGGGCATCTGTTCTGTATTGGTCTCGGAGCATGTGCTGGTAGAGACTTTGATGAGCAAATAGCCGATTGTACTCTCTGCTTCCTTTCATATATAACTATGGTCTTAGAGGAGAGATTCTCTGAATATGAAACCATGGGAGAACTGTTTGGGAATATGGAGGAAGACCTTATAGTGTTGACTCTTTGGAAACGAGTGCTATTTTGCATAAAGCGTCTTTTGGAAGTTCTCTTCGAGCATCTTTGTGTTACCATTGACGAACTGGAAGAGAGCCTGATTAATGATGACGAAGCTGCCTCCGCTTATCTTATCATGGCTAAAGCGATGGAAGATAGAGAACAAACGAAAAATGCTGCATGAAACACTTCTCTACTATTTTGCGATAAACAAAATTGTAGAATGCTTCATTCGTATAGTCAAT
>ERZ1031449.516-NODE-516-length-9857-cov-5.245154_pt1 | contig 9857 bp, 6 predicted proteins | sample MGYA00516705_ERZ1031449 | MGnify/ENA primary metagenome ERZ1031449 (study PRJEB33719, sample SAMN04261152) | wastewater metagenome | biome: rural village; feature: human; material: feces | host: Homo sapiens | place: El Salvador | collected 2013-01-14 ... | reverse complement strand
GTCGGATCTTTTGAAAAAATAGCCATTAAGGCATTTATATAAAATTTGACCTTTCTTTGTTTTACATTATTGTCAGAACTTGTTTACCTTTTATAAAGGTTCTATTGTTGAGTTTATTATGTAAGTCGTTGGAATATGAGTTTTTTTTACTAATTTTGTAGCGCTTTTCATGGTAATAGTTCATTTTAAGAATTACATTTTACTAAAACAAGGAAAAGCGTCAAAAACAAGCCCAAGAAACAGATATGATAACAGTTGATGGATTGACCGTTGAGTTTGGCGGTACCACCCTTTTTAAAGACATTTCCTTCCAGATAAACGAGAAGGATCGTATAGCCCTTATGGGCAAGAACGGAGCCGGCAAGAGCACGCTATTGAAAATTATTGCAGGCGTGAGAAAAGCCACGCGCGGCTCTGTGTCTGCGCCTAAAGATTGCGTCGTTGCTTATCTGCCGCAGCACCTCATGACAGAAGACGGTCGCACGGTTTTTGACGAGACGTGTCAGGCGTTTGCTCATCTGCACGATATACAGGCCGAGATTGACCGCATAAACAACGAGCTGACCACGCGAACCGACTATGAGAGCGACGAATATATGCAACTCATAGAAAAGGTGTCGACGCTCTCGGAGAAGTTTTATGCCATCGACATGACACATTTTGAAGAGGATGTGGAGAAGACGCTCCTTGGCTTTGAGAGAACCGATTTTAACCGTCCCACAAGCGAGTTTTCGGGTGGTTGGCGCATGCGCATTGAGCTTGCCAAACTGCTTCTCAAATCGCCCGATGTGCTGCTGCTTGACGAGCCTACTAACCACCTTGATATAGAGTCGATTGGATGGTTGGAAGACTTTATCATTAACAGTTCAAAGGCTGTGGTGGTGATCAGCCACGACCGCAAGTTTGTGGACAACATCACAACGCGCACCATCGAGGTGACCATGGGACGCATTTACGACTATAAGGCTTCTTACAGCCAGTATTTGGAGCTTAGGAAAGAGCGTCGCGAGCAGCAGATGAAGAAGTATGAGGAGCAGCAGAAGATGATTGCTGAAACGAAAGATTTTATAGAGCGTTTCAAAGGAACCTACTCTAAGACCCTTCAGGTACAGAGCCGCGTAAAGATGCTTGAGAAGCTGGAGCTTATAGAGGTTGATGAGGAAGACACAAGCAGGCTTCGGCTGAAGTTCCCGCCCAGTCCGCGAAGCGGCGCCTACCCTATCCAGATGAGCGATGTGGGCATGGCATTTGACGACAAGACGATCTTTAGCGGCGTGAACCTTACAGTAGAGCGCGGCGACAAGATTGCGTTTGTAGGTCGTAACGGCGAGGGAAAATCGACCTTGGTAAAATGTATCATGGGACAGCTTAAGAACACGGGCAAGCTGGAGCTTGGCCATAATGTTCAGATAGGCTATTTTGCTCAGAATCAGGCTTCTCTGCTCGATGGCGAACTTACGGTTTTCCAGACCATTGACGATGTGGCAAAGGGTGAGATAAGAAACAAGATTCGCGACCTGTTGGGCGCGTTCATGTTTGGAGGCGAAGATTCCACGAAGAAGGTCAAGGTGCTGTCGGGCGGCGAGCGCACCCGTCTTGCCATCCTTAAGCTTCTGCTTGAGCCTGTGAACCTGCTCATCCTTGACGAGCCAACGAACCACCTGGACCTTAAGACAAAGGATGTGCTGAAACAGGCGCTGCAAGATTTTGACGGCACACTCATCGTGGTAAGCCATGACCGCGACTTCTTAGACGGCCTCGTGAGCAAGGTTTACGAGTTTGGCCATGGTCGCGTTCGCGAACATCTCTGCGGCGTTTATGAGTTCTTGGAAACAAAGAAGATGGAGAGTTTGCAAGAGCTTGAGCAAAAATGACGTTTATCTTTTAACAGAAAGACGATAGACTCTTACGGAAAGACGATAGACTTTCTTTGTCTTTAGAACCGTATAAAGAGGAGGGTGAAATAGAGCTCAGCCACAAGGATGTAGAGAACAAAGAGAGGAGCGAGATGCTCTATGCCCTTTGAAAGCATGGTGAGCATGCCGTCAAGACCTCGCACGGTTCCGCAGACCCACCCGTAGGTCAATGAGCAGATGGTAGCAAGGATGGCGAGCTGTGGCACGACGCTTGTGGAGAAACTGCTCGGAAACAAGTGGCCTGTTACGCTCAGCAGAGCTGCATGAGGCACAAGCGTAAGAAGACTTATCATGACAACGTAAGCAAGCACCTCGACAAAGACAAAGCGCAGGGCAACCCATTGTCGGTAAGACAATGGGTGCTTTACGAAAACAGAACACAGCCTGCTGTAGGCCACAGCACCCGATGCCACACACATCATGATGAGCCACACGAGGACATCGGTTGCCAACGCCTTTGTGCTCTGTCCGAAGAGCCATCGCAGCCCGTCGGCAGAAAACAGGGACCGCATGGCTATGTCGGGCCACACGGCTGTAATGATCCATGAGCCTAAGACCACCAATACCTCTACGGCAGCCACGATAACTATGAGCAAGGCACAGAACCTACGAAAACGTCGCTCTATGTGGCGGCGGTTTCGCTCTCTTTTCTTGCTTGTTGTAATGATGTTGTTCATTTTGTATTATAAGTTGACGAGTTGACAAGTTGACGAGTGGACGAGTTGACAAGTAAACAAGTTGAGGATTGGCTATCAGGCTATCTTCTATTCCTCGTCAGGCACAAGGTTGTCGATGTCAAGTATGCGAAGCTCAAGAGCTTTGACAACAAGGCGCGTGGCGTTTATGCCCAGTCCGCCATTGCCGTTTGGAAAGAGCTTCTGTACCAATTCGTTCTGCCGCTTCTCCAAGCTCTTCACGCCAAAAGGCATTCCCTTGAGGTTTGAGATCTGCTCTTTGGTGTAGCCTAATGCAAGATGGCGCAGGAAGCGCTCGTCATACTCGTCAAGCTCATAATCTATAATTGCCTCTTGGTGAGCAATCTCCGATCCAATGCTGTTCTTGAAACGCTCAACGATCTTGTTGAGAATGGGTTGGTTAAAGACCATACGCTTTCCATACATCACGCTCGCGACGTCGCTACGGGTGAGCATCTCGCCAGTCTTCAATATTATGCCGTCGCAACCGGCATCGAGCACATCGACCCACAACTTCTCGTTAAGTATTTCGCCTGTGAAGATGAGCACCTTGATGTCGGGATGCATTTCCTTTACATGACGGCAGATCTCAACGCCAACGGTTGTGGATCCGCCCAGTCCGAGGTCGAGCAAAATGAGATCGGGGAGCTGCTGCTTAAGCAAGCGCCAGAAGTCGGGCTCGTTTGCAGCCGTACCGATGATCTCTGCTTCAGGAATGTCGTTATGCAGGATGCCTTCTGTACCTTTCAGTTCGAGAGGCACATCTTCTACTATGATAACTTTAAATTTTTCCATATTTTCTGTGTTATTGTTATTTCTATTGTTGTTCCCCCATCAGGAGCTGCAAAAGCCTGGATGCCACAACCGCGGGCATTGGTTGTCTCTCCCAACTCGCGTATGATCTGCCGGCAGATGAGCAAGCGAAAATCGGCTGTTGATGGCGTGAACAGTTCCTGTATCTGCTGAGCAGAGAGCTTGAGGGTGTGGAGGGTCGTTGTGATCCTCACATAGAGTCTGTCAATGTCTTGATGATCAAAGGAGAGCTGCTCCTGTGGCACGATCTTTCGCAACAGAGAGATGGCGTAGCCAGCCGTGGCGTAAGAGAAGCGCACCTGAGGTGCTGTCTGCCGTTGCGCTTGCTCGCTAAGAATGCTGAATAGCTCTCTATAATAGTAGACCAGCTCGCGTATGACGTTGATGTCGCGCGATGGCGAATCGACCATCTGCATTATGCGGCAAGGGTAATACATGGTCTCGTGCTTCAGCGTTGAAAGGCAGTTGTCGAGCACGCTGTTGCTCACATGCAGCCTGTCGCGCTCATATTGCAGCCTTTGCAGCTCGTCCTCAGCCAGGGAGAGCTTCTGCTGCATGTCTTCCCCGCTCGACTTGTCGGCTTGCAGGGTGGTCTCTATCTGGTCCACTATTTCGGTAAGCTGCTCTATCTGCGAATCGTCAGCAGCCGTGTTGCGAAGGTCTTTCCAGAGACCCTTTATGGCATCGTCTTTCTGTTGTGCCGTCTTGCTGTTGTCAAGGAGCACCTTGCCAATCTCTTCTATGCGTTCTACGGCGCTACGGTAACGCAGACGGTAACGATAATAGAAGAGATAGTAGAGCGGGAAGATGCTCACCAAGAGGAGAGACAGAATGATTATGGCCACGTTCTTGTTGGTCTCGCTCTTCTGCATGAGCTTCACATATTGTGCAAGCGAGTTGTCGGCGCTGGTGTCGCGAAACAGTTGAGTGTAGACCTTATTGTTATAAGCGTATGTGTCCCATTGATGTAAGGCAAGGGCTGCTACGGCCGACTCGTTACGCATGTCGAGAATAATGCTATAGTTGCAGGGCAGACCCGAGTAGAACCATTTAATCTCTGCAGCCTCTTTAGCGTCGCCCGTGGTTGTGATGAGCTGTCGGCCTCGCGGGCGTAGCGTCAGATAATAGCGGTTTAGCCACATGCGGCAACTGTCGGCGTAAATCATGGTTTGCGTATATCGTGATGCTATGTTGCTGTAATAGGCGCTGTCGGCGTAGGAACTTGCTTTCTGCAAGCAAAGGGCTGTTTGCGGCTGTTGCTGTGATGTTTTGGCAAAACATTCCATGCTTCCACCAAATGTGCTTAGCATGAGGAGAAGCCCTATCATGTAGAGCTTGCGTACGCCTCCCTTTGGCAGACTGAAGAAGAATCGGCTGCCCTGCCCTACTGTGCTCTCTACGCCTATGTGGCAGACGCTGAAGATGGAGCTGAGCTTCTTGTATTTCTCTATAATGCCTTTACAGTTGATCAGTCCGAAGCCATGCGACTTTTTCTTTACGCCCACCGCCGCAGAGCTTTGCGTTGTTGTGGTGCCCAACTGCTCGTCCACTATGACCTTAGCGTTGAACAGGCAGTCAATCTGCTCTTGTGTCATGCCGCAGCCGCTGTCAGAGACGCTAATCTCTACCGCCTCTTCTATGATCCTTGCTTCAACACGCACATGGCCCCCGGAAGGTGTAAAATGGCGTGCGTTCTCGGTAAGCGTGTTGAGCATGAAGAGCGTGAGCGTGCGGTCGGCTTTTACCACAGCCTGTGTCGGCACTACCTCAAAGGAGATGTGCTTTAGGTTAAACTCCATGCGGCTCTTGTCGATGATGTCAAAGAGCTGCTGCAAGCGGAAACTCTCTACGCGCACCGTGAGGTCGCCACGACGCAGCTTTATCCATTGTGTCAGGGCGTTGTTATATTCGTTTATCTTTCCGGCCAACTCCATGACATAAGCGTAACGGCTCTCTATCAAAGGGTTGACGGAAGGCGCCTTTTCTGCCTGCGCCAGCTTATCCACCTCTCCGGCAATGCGGTCGATGAGGGGCATTATGTTGCCCACGAGTGAAATTTTGGCTCTCTGCTCAATGTTCAGACGGTTGTTGTCGTCGAGCTGCACACGCGCCACCGCCGTCTCTTCCTCAATCTCTTCAAGCCGTTCGTTACAGGCTTGCTGCTCGTCTTCACGCGCTTTCTTCCACAGCACCAGCGGTTCAACAACGTCGTCGGGCAAGCTTCGTGTGCCTTCCTTTCGACGCATGTGGTTAAGCCAGACAAGCAGAGAGATGAGCACAAGCACCACCACCCCCACGGCTCCAATCATAAGGTTCAGTTGTGCTGCCGTCTGGTCAAGCTGGTCGGCACGCGCCTCGAGCTGGCGGTCCTGACGTGTTACCTCCTGAAGGTCAAGATACAGGTTGCGGTTCAGGTCGCTCATGGCCTTGTTGTCGAGTGCCGAATAGACCATGGAGAGCTTCTCGCGAATGGAGGCCACAAGGTCTGGCGCACGATCCACGCGCCTGTTTGTTGCGAGAGCGTTGTTAAGACAGATGAGAGCAGAAGAATAGTCGTGTATGTCGAAATAACATTGTGCGAGCGTTCTGTAAGCGCCTGCCTTCTGATAGACGTCGCCATAGCTGCTGAAGAGGTCGAGAGCACGCAGGGCAAGGTTGCCGGCAATGAGCGTGTCTGCCATCTTGTCTACGTTCACAAACTCCATCTCCTGCACGTTGTTGCGCAGAAGCATGGCCCGCATCTTGTCGTTCTGAAGATGTTCACTTATGCCTTGCAGAGAGTTTGCTTCCCAATAAGGATAATTATACTGTCGCGAGAGGAGATAACAACGCATGAGATAGTTGAACTCTTCCTGGCATATTGTTTCGGCTGTGCCGTCTCTTAAGATTCCTCCTGAGCCAATGTTGTAATAATAGTTGAGCAGCTGCGCCGTGTCTTTTACCACCTCGCCGTTCGGGTCGATGAGCAAGAGTTGGTCAGCTCCCTTTTTGTCAAGTCCCACATAATAGAAATAAGTGGAAGCAACGATGTTAAACTCGCTGCAGGCATAGACAAAACGCTCATGCTGATGAGTGTTGAGCGTCTGCTCATCGGTCTTTATACGCGACATCAGTTGGCTTGCGAGCTGCATGTATGTGTAGAAATCTTTGTTCTTGCTCTTGCGCTGGCAGAGACGCATAAACTGAACATAGGCCACGAGCTGTTCCACGAGGTTGTCGCTCACGCCGGCAGCATAACGCAGGAACTCTTCAGCCCGTCCATAGTTCATCTTTGCCAAGCACACAAAGGCGAGGTTGTTGTAGCTTTCTGCCACGCCAGCATCGTAGCCCTTGCTCAACTTCAAGGCCTGAAGGGCGTAAGCTCGTGTTTGAGCCAGACTTCTATAATGAGCGTCATATGAGCGCTCGTTCAGCATGTCCACTTGTGCCACACGCTTGCTGTCGGAACATGCTCCCAAGAGCGTTGCCCCGACAAACATAAGGATGAATATGAGCACATGTCGATGTTTCATTTCTTTTTCGTTTTATTGCCTTGCTCCACGTTTCGCGACCGTTGTTCGCTCCGTTTTCGTTTTCCGTCCTCATTCCGTCTTCGTTCTGTCTTCGTTCTGATAAAGAGGATAAGTGGAGCAAAATTAGCCAAAACAATTTGAATGATGAAAAAAATATGACATAAATAGATGCTTGCTGTAAAAAAAATGGCAATAAGATATATTTTTGTGGCTGTGTGTTCACACAATTCAACTTTTATTCGTAAATTTGCATAATTATAAAGTCGAGACAAAAAGTTACATTTTTATATAAGAGCGTATGAACGAGAAAATAAGAATAAAAGACATTGCCGAGAGAGCAGGTGTGTCGGTAGGAACAGTAGACCGTGTGCTACACGACCGTCCTAATGTGTCGAAGCCGGCACGCGAGAAGGTTGAGCGTGCGCTCAAAGAGATGAATTATCAGCCAAACGTTTACGCCAGTGCGCTTGCCTACAACCGCACATACAAGTTTGCCTTGCTCATTCCCAAGCATGAGAGCGAAGCCTACTGGGAAGAGGTGGAGCAAGGCGTGAAGAAAGCCATCGAGGCGCGTCGCGACTTCCACATAGGCGTTGAGATGTTTTTTTACCAGCGTTTCAACAACCAGTCGTTTGAAGAAGAATACACCAAATGTCTTGACGGCCAGATTGACGGCGTCATTATCGTGCCTGTAGATCTTGAAACGACGCGACAGTTTACGAACAAGCTCCATGAGCGTAGCATCCCGTTCGTTTTGCTCGACTCCTACATGCCCGACCTTCGCCCCCTCTCTTTCTTCGGACAAGACTCGTTCTGTAGCGGATTCTTTGCAGCCCGCATGCTTATGCTCATAGCTAATGACGACAAGCAGATAATGCTCATGAAGCAGATGAAGGACGGTCGCGTTACGAGCAAGCAGCAGGCAAACCGTGAGGTCGGATTCCGCCACTACATGCACGACCATTTCCCGTCAACGGAGATTGTTGAACTGCAATTGCCGTTCAACGGCACACGGGCCGAGTATGATGCTGAGCTGAAAGCGTTCTTTGAAGAGCACCCCCAGATTCACAACGGCATCTCGCTCAACTCAAGAGCCCACATCGTCGGCGAATGGCTGTTGCGCAACAACCGCCGCGACATACAGATTATGGGCTACGACATGGTCGCCAAGAACGCCGAGTGTCTGCGCCAAGGAAGCATCTCGTTCATCATTGCCCAGCACGGCTATCAGCAAGGCTTCTGCTGTGTAGACACGCTGTTCAAGGCCGTTGTGTTGAGAAAGAAAGTGCGCCCGATCAACTATATGCCCATCGAGCTGTTGACAAAAGAGAATGTCGATTTCTACCGACGCACACAGCTGTAAGAGGATGAAAGGTTGGTTTGCTTTAAGTCCGCTTCTCGTTTTTGTAGCCATTTATCTCATCAGCTCCATCGTTGCGGGCGATTTCTACAAGGTGCCCATAAGCGTGGCGTTCATGCTCGCTTCCATCTACGCCATAGCCATAAGCCGCGGTCCCATGCAACAACGTGTTGAAACGTTCAGCAAGGGAGCAGGCAAGCCCGGCATCATGCTCATGCTCTGGGTGTTTGTGTTGGCCGGCGCTTTTGCTGCCAGCGCCAAGGACATAGGCTGCATCGACTCAACCGTTGCGCTCATGCTTCGCATTGTGCCTGAGCGGTTTATCCTGCCAGGCATCTTCCTAACGACCTGTTTCGTGAGCATGGCCATCGGCACGAGCGTTGGCTGCATCGTGGCCCTCGTTCCCATTGCTGCCGGTCTTGCCACAGCCACAGGCAGCTCCTTGCCGCTCTTTGTGGGCGTGGTTGTTGGCGGCGCTTTCTTTGGCGACAATCTCTCGTTCATATCAGACACGACCATTGCCGCCACAACATCTCAAAACTGCCGAATGGCAGACAAGTTCAGGGCAAATATCTGGCTTGCTTTTCCTGCTGCCATCGTGGTGCTCGCAACCTATGCCTTCATGGGGCAAGACATGAACACCCCTCCCACTCCACCAACCGTCGACACGATAAAGATCATTCCTTATCTGGCTGTTCTTGTGGCTGCCTTGGCAGGCTTAAACGTCATGAGCGTGCTCACGTTGGGCATAGTGCTCACAGGCGTCATAGGAGTGGTAACAGACAGCACGGACCTCTATGGCTGGATGGGGTCTATGGGCAACGGCATAACGGGCATGGGCGAACTCATCATTATCACCATGCTTGCAGGCGGACTGTTTGAGATGGTCAGGGTAGCAGGAGGCGTGAGCTACATTATAAGCAAAACTACAACCCATATACACGGGAAGCGTGGTGCAGAGACAGTTATGGGCTCTCTCGTGGCCATGGTAGACGTGTGTACAGCCAACAACACGGTAGCCATCATAACGGTTAGCGGAATAGCAAAACAACTGAGCGAGAAGTTCGGCATAGACCCCCGCCGCACAGCTTCGCTTCTCGACACGTTCTCATGTATAGTGCAAGGCATCATTCCCTATGGCGCCCAAATGCTTATGGCCTCGGGATTGGCAAAACTCTCACCCATCGAGATCATGCCTTATCTCTATTATCCTTACGCTTTGGCAGCTGTGACCATGGCAAGCATCGTGCTGCGATTTCCGAAAAGATACACGCGATAAGAAACGATTCACGCGATAAAAAATTCACGCGATAAGAAAGGAACAGGTCTGGGGACGTTGTTTTGCAAGATGTTGTTTAAAAGTTTTTTTCATCTATAGATATGTTAAAGATGGACATCATTAAACGCAATTTCTTTCGGTTGCTTCGTTGTGGAGCCTTGAACGACATGGAGCCTCTTGAACCCATGTCGCTCTTTAAATGGGAGAAGCTGTTTCGCCTCATGATCTATAAGAACACAGAGGCTGTGGCGGCGGCTGCCGTGAACAGCTATGCCCAACAAC
>ERZ1031449.513-NODE-513-length-9883-cov-6.081909_pt1 | contig 9883 bp, 7 predicted proteins | sample MGYA00516705_ERZ1031449 | MGnify/ENA primary metagenome ERZ1031449 (study PRJEB33719, sample SAMN04261152) | wastewater metagenome | biome: rural village; feature: human; material: feces | host: Homo sapiens | place: El Salvador | collected 2013-01-14 ... | reverse complement strand
GTTCAACACAATTACTGCTGAACAGGAATCTTCTTAACGCGACGTTCATGACGACCACCCTCGAAAGTAGTGGTAAAGAACTCGTCGAGGATAGCCTCGGCAGTCTTATTGTCAATGAAACGGCCAGGAAGTACCAATACGTTGGCATCGTTGTGCTGACGAACGAGATGAGCAATCTCCTTGCACCATGCCAAACCGGCACGTACACCCTGATGCTTGTTCAAAGTCAGGGTAGTCATGCTTTGGCGATTCTTCTTTCTTTTTGCGAAATTTTTCGATCGTCTCATCGGAGAACCAGACCTTCACGCTGTCACCTGCGGCGATCTTTTCTCTTCCTTCGATCTTCTTTCCGTTGAGGACGATATTCTTCTTGCGCATGCTCTTACGAAGAAGCCCCATGGACGCCTCCGGCAAGAGCCGCGCCAGGTACTTCATCACCGTCTGCCCTGCTTCTTCCTTTTGTATGATAAATTCCTGCATCGTCAAAACTCCCTACTCTCTGTCACCGTCACTAAGCATCAGTCACCAGTCACTAGTCCCTAGTCCCTAGTCACTCATACAGCACGCCGATCTCCCTCAGCGCATGGATCACCTGCGCCATCTCTTCTTCCGTCTTTGTCTCGACGAGATGGGTATGGATGCCGCCGCTGATATCCGAGAGGAGAGGCGATCCGCTGTCCTGCATCGCACGCACAAAGGAAACGGCATCCTCTTCACTCTTGATCTCCAGCTGTCCGTGCAGTTCGCCGTAGATCTCATGCTCCACCCGCACGTCGTGGATGATGCCGCCTGCTCTTACGATGGCAGTGAGCTCCTTTCCTGTCGCCTCCCGATCGTGACGACAGACGAGTATGCGAAGGCAGGCTTTTTTCTCTTTTTTCAGATAATATCCGCGCGGCGTAGAGATGATATCCATTCCCTCGGCGCGAAGGAGCGCCATGTCCCCCACGATGACCTGCCGGCTCACGCCGCACTCTTTTGCAAGATCCATCCCGCGCAGCCGGTGATCTGCCTGCTCCAGCTTTTCTTTGATATAGGCTCTGCGTCTTGTGTTATCCATTCTCATCCCTCCTTTTTTTCTATTGTAACAGATTCTCTCCAAAGAAAAAACGATAGAGCGTCTCTCTATCGTTTCCCTGTTTTATTGATCTTACTGTGCCATGCCTGCCTTCAGTCCGCGGATATATGCGGTGAGCTTCTCGGAGGCATCGCTGCCATTCTTATTGATGATATCCACGACACCACTGCCGGTGATGACACCGTCAGCCAGCTTGGCCATCCTTCCGGCCTGCTCCGGAGTGTGGATGCCGAAGCCGATAGCCAGCGGGGTATCCGTCGTTTCACGCGCGATGCGGATGATCTCACGCAGGTCAGTCTGGATATGGCCGCGCATGCCGGTGACGCCCATGGAGGAAACGACATATACAAAGCCGGTCGCATGCCGCAGGCTCTCACGGATACGCTCTTCCGAGGTCGGGGCGACCATCTGGATGATATCGACGCCATTCGCATCCGCAAGCGGACGGATCTCTCCCTGCTCTTCAAAAGGAAGATCCGGGATGATGACGCCGTCGATGCCGATCTCCTTCGCTTCCTCAAAGAAACGAGCCGATGGATAATTGAAGACCGGATTGTAATAGGTGAGGAGCACGATCGGGATCTGTGTCTTCGTGCGGAGCGTCTTCACCAGCTCCATGACCTGCGGCAGGTGGATATGGTTCTCCAGCGCCTTCACATCCGCTTCCATGATGACCGGCCCATCGGCGATAGGATCAGAGAAGGGCACGCCGATCTCGATCAGGTCCACGCCTGCTTTTTCCAGATCGAGTACATATTTCACGGTATCTTCCATCGACGGGACACCTGCCGTCAGGAAAGCGATCATCGCCTTCCCCTTCTTGAATGCTTCACTTGTATGGCTCATAAATAGGCTCCTTTTTCTGTATGTATAGGTTCAGGGATAGCCCGTCGGGTGGCTCACCCCTTGATTACGTTTGAAAACCTCGATTGAATGAGAAATGAAAAATGAGAAATGGTGGTGCCCGAAGGTCTCTTGCTGACAGGCTTCCCGTTTTGGGATTTCCACACATCGACCCCTGAGCCGCGAATGACAAAGATTTCTCGCTTCGCTCGAAATGACGATACGGGAGTCTGATGTCTCCTGGTCTCCTAGTCTCTCGAAACTCCTAATCCCTAGCCACTAGTCCCTAGCTACCAATCCCCTCAATCATGGATATCCTCTCCGCGGTATCTGGCGATGGCAGCGACGTCCTTGTCTCCGCGGCCGGAAAGGGTGATGACGACGATGTCATTTTGATCCATCGTTCGGATCTCCTTCATCATGCCTGCGACGGCGTGAGCGGACTCGATGGCGCAGATGATGCCTTCCGTTTTGGCAAGGTATTCGAAGGCCTCAACGGCTTCTTCATCCGTAACAGCCACATAGCGGGCGCGGCCGATGGAATTCAGGTACGCATGCTCAGGGCTGACTCCCGGGTAGTCAAGACCGGCGGAAATGGAATAGACTTCGGTGATATTGCCGTCATCATCCTGACAGAAGAGGGACTTCATACCATGGAAGACACCGATGCGGCCTCGATTCACAGTCGCTGCATGGTAGGGGGTATCGATGCCCTTGCCGCCTGCTTCACAGCCGATGAGCTCCACATCCTTGTCCTGCACGAAGGGATAGAAGGTGCCGGCTGCATTGCTGCCGCCGCCGACACAGGCATAGACCTTGGACGGAAGGCGGCCGGTACGCTCCAAGACCTGCGCTCTCGCTTCACGACCGATACAGCTCTGGAAATAGCGGACCATTTCCGGAAACGGAGCCGGCCCTGTGGTCGAGCCGATGACGTAGTGCGTATCATCACAGCGGCGGCTCCATTCCTGCATCGCTGCATTCACGGCATCCTTCAGTACGCGGGAGCCTGTCTTGACGACATGTACCTTCGCCCCGAGGAGCTTCATGCGATAGACGTTCAGAGCCTGTCTTTCGGTGTCGATCTCTCCCATGAAGACCTCGCACTCCATACCGAAAAGCGCCGCAATGGTGGCTGCTGCCACGCCGTGCTGTCCCGCGCCTGTTTCTGCGATGATGCGTGTCTTGCCCATACGCTTGGCCAGGAGCGCCTGCCCGATGCAGTTATTGATCTTGTGTGCGCCCGTGTGATTCAGATCCTCACGCTTGAGGAAAATGCGCGGTCCGCCCAGGTCCTTTTCCATGTTCAATGCTTCATAAAGCATAGACGGACGACCGGTGTAGTTCACATAGAGATCATGCAGCTCATCCTGGAAGCTTTTATCATTCTTGCATTCTTCGAATGCTTTCTGTACTCTCTGGACTTCATTCATCAGGACTTCCGGAATGTACTGTCCGCCAAATTCGCCAAATCTTGTATTCATAGTGGGTACCTCGCTTTGTTGATCGATCGTTGTTGGTTGTTTGTATGGGTTCAGGGTTAGCCCCTTGGTGCGGCTCGTCCACTGATTGTGGATGAAAACTTTGCTCGCCAGTTAGGAGTTAGAAGTTAGGAGTTAGGAGTTAGGAGTGCTGGTGCGGCGCATAAAAATATGGAAGCACCGCAGAGTATAGATAGTGGCGATGCTCGAAAGCGGCATTTAGTCACCAGTCACCAGTCACTAGTCACTCGAGGCTCCTAATCCCTAGCCACTAATCCCCAGCTACTCATCCCCGCTTTCAAACTTCAGGGTTAACCCACTATTGATTCTCTTCCCTCAAGGTTCGGATCACATTTCCTCTTCTCTCCCCCGCTCTCATCAGCATCTCGCCGATGAGGACGGCGTCGGCGCCGGCCTCTCGCATCTGTTTCACGATCGCCTCTGACATCATGCCGCTTTCCGAGACAAGGATACGGCCCTTCGGCACGAGCCTTGCCAGATGCTCGGTATTTTCCAGATGGATGGTGAAATCGCGAAGATCGCGGTTATTCACGCCGACGATGCAGGCCCCTGCGCCAAGCATCCGCTCCATTTCCTTCTCATCATGCGCTTCTGCCAGGACGCCAAGGCCAAGGCTCCTCGCGTAGGAAAGAAACTCTCTGATCTCCTCATCGGAGAGGATGGCTGCGATAAGGAGGATGGCCGAAGCCCCTGTGAGCGCCGCCTCTTCGATCTGGCATCGGTCGATGATGAAGTCCTTGCGGAGCACGGGGATCTTCACCTCCTGCGCCACGGTCTTCAGGTAAGCGATATCGCCTTTGAACCATTTCGGCTCTGTCAGGCAGGAGATCGCGGAAGCCCCCGCCGCTTCATACTCTTTGGCGATCGCCGCAAAGGGGAAGTCCTCGCTGATCGTCCCCTTCGAAGGAGACGCTTTCTTGAGCTCGCAGATGAGGGAGAGCCCGTCACTTGCCAGATTCTTGTAAAACAGATCATCCGTCTGCGGCGTGAAGTGCTTCATTTCTTCATGCAGGCGGCCATAGTAGCCGTCCGCCTGCAGCCGCTCGATCCGCCGCCTGGTCTCGGCAGCAATGTCGTCTAGTATCATGGAAATCATTACTCCGTTTATCGGTAGAATCAAATATCATTCAAACGGGATAGGGTTCAGGGTTCGGGGTTCAGGGTTCGGGGTTCAGGGTTGTGGTGGCGGCTTCGCCGCGAGTATGAATAGCCTTTCCCATGCGGGGAAGGCTCAGGAAGAACGACGCTTCGCGTCGATTTTTATAAAAGGCGATGCCCGAAAGTAGTATGCAAGTCACCAGTCACTTGAGGCTCCTAATCCCTAGCCACTCATCCCTAGTCACTGATTTGACACCTTGACGTATTCCTCGAGTTTCTCATACGCTTTCCCGCTGTCGATCATCTCAGCCGCCTTTGCGATGCCCTCCTGCATGGTGGGGACCGCTTTGGCTGCGTAGAGAGCAAGGCCGGCATTCATGAGTACTGCATTTCTCTTCGTCCCCCGGAGCTTCCCGGTCAGGATGCCCTTGGTGATCTCCGCATTTTCAGAGGCCGTACCACCGACAAGCTCCTCCTTCTTGCCACGCGTGAGACCGAAGTCCTCCGGACAGATGGTCATCGTGCGGTAATAGCCATCCTTCAGCTCGCAGACCTGCGTCGGCGCAGAAGGTGAGACCTCATCCAACTGGTCTTCGCCGTAGACGACGAGCGCATTCCTCACACCGAGCTTGTCCAAGACCTTGGCGACCGGCTCTACCAAGTAGCCATCATAGACGCCGAGGAGGAAATAGTCTGGATTCGCCGGATTCGTCAAGGGGCCCAGGATATTGAACACGGTGCGGAAGCCCAGCTCCTTCCGAATGCCGCCGACATACTTCATCGCTGCGTGATATTTCTGTGCGAAGAGGAAGCAGAAGCCGACCTTTTCCAGCATCTCGAGCGCTTTCTTCGGATCCTGCGCGATGTTTGCGCCGAGGGCTTCCTGCACATCCGCCGTGCCGGACTTCGAGGATGCCGCACGGTTGCCGTGCTTGGCGACCTTCACGCCCGCCGCTGCAATGACAAAAGCAGCCGTGGTGGAAATGTTGAAGCTGTTCGAGCCATCCCCGCCGGTACCTACGATCTCTAAGACCTTCATGCCCGGATGCGGGACTGGCGTCGCATGCTCTCTCATCGCTTCTGCACAGCCGGAGATCTCATCAATCGTCTCCGCCCGCGTGCTCTTCGTCGAGAGCGCCGCAAGAAAGGCCGCATTCTGCGTCGGTGTGGTCTTGCCGTCCATGATCTCATTCATCACGGTGTATGCTTCTTCATAGCTGAGGTCGCCTTTTCGTACAATTTTCTGGATCGCTTCTTTGATCATAATAGATTCCTCCTTGGTAAAAGCGGCTAGGGACTAGTGACTGGTGACTAGGGATTAGGGACGATACGAGAATACCGTTTTTTTAATTTCGCGGCGCTTCTATTTTGTTTTGCGCCGCACCACCATTCCTCATTCCTAATTCCTAATTCCTAATTTTCCTCGCCATCGCCGGTTCGTATTCATAGGCTGCTCCTTCCCAGGGAGAAATAAAAAATCCGTCCCTGACAAAAACTTGTCAAGGACGGATACTATTCCGCGGTGCCACCTTGCTTCAGGGTATGACCCCTGCTCTTAGCGAGATACCAACATATCTCCGGCAACTGACGTATGCCCTACGTCGCAAGCTACTGGGGTCTCCCTTTTCACTGCGCCCTCAGCGGTCCATTTAACAATCTGCGTTCTGCCGGCTTCTCATTGTCCCGACTCCCTGTAAGTGCACGTACTGTTTTTATCTCCGCTTCAACGGTTTGTTTATGCTGTTGATGTAATGATAATCTCCCTTGGCATTTCTGTCAAGAGGGATATTGATGAGCGCGGCAAAGAGATGCGGGAAGCCTTCCAAAGGGGAAGAGGCGGACGGAAAGCCGCCTGCCTCTTCCGTCAAAAGCCGCTTCCCCGCCCCTTTGCCACCGATCTCAGGCCTCTTGCTATCACCATCGTCACAAGGTAGAAGCACGGGATGAGGAAGATGCCGAAGACGGTCGCAAAGCACATACCGCCCACGACAGCGACGCCCATGCCGCAGCGAGCCGCTGCACCGGCGCCGGTCGCCAAAGCGAGCGGGAGACAGCCGATGATGGAGGTGAAGGCTGTCATGAGGATCGGGCGGAAACGGAGCTTTGCCGCTTCCTTGACAGCATCTACCGGGTCCATCCCGTGATCGACACGCTCCTTCGCAAATTCCACGATGAGGATGGCATTCTTCGCAGCCAGCCCGATGATCATGATGATACCGATCTGCATATAGACACTATTCTGGTAGCCGTCACTGGTCGAGCCCAGAAGAGCGGCCAGCTTGTTCACGACATACTCCGAGAATACCGCGCCGAAGATGCCCGTCGGCACCGTGAAGAGGACTGCGAGCGGCACAGACCAGCTCTCATAGAGTGCCGCAAGGCAGAGGAAAGCAAAGACCAGCGCCAGCCCTAAGACCTTCATCGTAGACGAGCCCGACTTCTGCTCCTCGCGGCTCTGACCGGACCACTCGATGGTGGTCCCCGCCGGAGCGATCTCCTTCACGACCGCTTCTGCCGCTGCCATGGCTTCGCCGGAGCTGTAGCCGCTCCCTGCGCTGCCCTGGATGGAGATGGAGCGCACGCCATTGAAACGGCTGATGGAGGACGGGCCGGTCGTGATGGACTTCGTCAGGATGGTATCGAGCGGGATCATGTCGCCCGCTTGGGATCTGACGGAAATAAATTTCAAGCTGTCCGCTTCCGAGCGGTAGCGGGTATCTGCCTGCAGCATGACCTTGTACGAGCGGCCGAACTGGTTGAAATCATTCACCTGTGTGCCGCCGAAATTCACCTGCAGCGCGGTGAAAACATCGGAGAGCTGGATGCCGAGGCTCTTGACCTTCTCTCGATCCACATGATACTCGTAGCTCGGGGTATTGGCCTTGAAATTGCTGCGAACGGCAGAGAGCTCCGGACGGCGGTTCGCCTCAGCTACGATCTTCGATGCCAGATCTCCCAGCTCTTCATCAGAGAGTCCCGTATTGTCCTGCACCTGCATCGCCCATCCGCCCTCCATGCCAAGACCCGGCAAGGCAGAAGGGCCGAAGGCCATGACCTGCGCCTCCGGATGCGCTCCTGCGATCTTCTGATTGAAAGCGGAAAGGATCGCGGAGAGACTTTCGTCCCTGCCGGTGCGTGTCTCCCAGTCTTTCAGCCGGACGAAAAGATTCGCCGAGCCTGCCGAGGTATTCGTCATGACGGCATCGACGCCGGGGAGCGTCTTCGTCTCCTTGGCGACCGCATCGACGACCTTGACCGTCTGGTTCATGGAGGTGCCTTCCGGCATCGTGATCGAAGCGATGAACATGCCCTGGTCTTCATTCGGTACGAAGGTCGAAGGGACGAGCTTGTAGAAAAGCCCCATGAGTCCTGCGATGATCACAAGGAAGCAGACCGCATACTTCAGATGGGAAATCATCCAGCCGACCTTGCCCGTGTACGCATCGCGCACCGCATCAAAAGCGCTGTTGAATCTGGCAAAGAAGCGGCCGATCACGCCCTTCGAGACGGCGGTATCCTCCGCCTTAAGGAGCATCCCGCAAAGCGCCGGTGTCAAAGTCAGTGCGACCAGAGCGGAGATCGCTACTGATACTGTGATGGTGATCGCAAACTGCTTGTAGAGGACACCCATCGTCCCGCCGAGAAAAGCGACCGGGACAAAAATGGCAGCCAGCACCGCTGTCGTCGCGATGATCGGCCCCTGCACCTCATCCATCGCCTTTTCCGTGGACTCCTTCACCGGCATATGGTCTTTGGCCATATACTCTTCCACGTTCTCGATGACAACGATCGCATCATCGACGACCATGCCGATGGCAAGCACCAGCGCAAAGAGCGTCAGCGTATTGATGGTGAAGCCGAGCACGACAAAGGTCGCAAAGGTACCGATGATGGAGACCGGCACCGCAAGGATCGGGATGAGGGTCGTGCGCCATTTTTGGAGGAAAACAAAGACGACCAGGATGACGAGAAGAAGCGCCTCGATGAAGGTATCGACCACTTCGGAGATCGATGCATTGATAAAGGCGGTGTTATCGACGACGATCTTGTACTCGAGATCCGGCGGGAAATCATTCTTCGCCTCTGCGAGGATCTTCTTCACCGCCGTGACCGATTCGAGCGTATTCGCATCATTCGTCAGCTGTACGCCAAAGCCGACCCCTGTCTTGCCATCGAGCTTTGAGTCCGCCGAAGAGCTCTGCGCGCCTGTTTCTACCTCTGCCACATCGCGGAGACGGACGAACTGACCATCGCTTCCCGACTTGATGATGATATTTCCAAACTGCTCCGGCGTGGAAAGACGGCCCTCCACCTTCGCACTGTACTGCTTCTCCTGATTTTTTGGCGTGGGCGGTGCGCCGACCGTGCCTGCCGGAGCCGCCTGATTCTGCTCCTTGATGGCACTTGTCACATCCGAGACCGTGAGTCCGCGCTCTGCGAGCTTATCCGGATTCAGCCACACGCGCATCGCGTACGTCGAGCCGAAGGCATTCACGTTGCCGACCCCCGAGACACGCTTCAGCTTGTCCAAGAGGTAAATATCTGCATAGTTTTTCAGAAACGCAGTGTCATACGTGTTGTTTGGTGAATACAGATTCACCATGAGGGCCATATCACCGGAGGACTTGCGTACGGACAGCCCCGTCTGCTGCACCTCGCTCGGCAGCCCGTTCTTCGCCAGATTTGCCGTATTCTGCACATTGACAGAGTCCGTATTGCCGTCCGTATCGAGATTAAAAACGATCGACAGGCTGTAGCTCCCGTTATTGGAAGAGGTGGAAGACATGTAGTCCATGCCTTCGATGCCATTCAGCTGGTTCTCGAGCACCTGCGCGACAGTCTGATTCACCGTCTCCGCATTCGCGCCCGTATAGCTGGCTGACAGATTGATGGTCGGCGGTGAGATCTGCGGATACTGCGCGATCGGCAGACTGACCAGAGAGATCAGCCCGAGAAGCACAATGATCAGCGAGACCACGATCGCAAAGATCGGCCGCCGGATAAAGAATTTTGACATAAGGTAGCTCCATTTACATAGTGAGTGACGGGTGACTGGAATACGAATTGGGGGCATCGCCCTGTTTCGTCATCCTGAGCGGCGAGAAACGTCGTATGTGAGATAACGAATGCCAGAACAGCTGCGACCTGAGCCCTCGATCTCGGCGAAGCCGCCACCTTCATTCCTAATTCCTAACTATTCTTCTTCCAACGACAGGCCCAATTCTTCCGCCGTAACGGCCTTCGGGTTCAGCTTCTGGCCCTCCTTCAGATTCGTCAGACCTTCGACGACGACGACATCCTTTTCCGTGAGTCCTTTCTTCACGATATAGTAGCTGCCCACCTTATCCCCGAGCGTCACGAT
>ERZ1031449.507-NODE-507-length-9949-cov-13.241055_pt1 | contig 9949 bp, 6 predicted proteins | sample MGYA00516705_ERZ1031449 | MGnify/ENA primary metagenome ERZ1031449 (study PRJEB33719, sample SAMN04261152) | wastewater metagenome | biome: rural village; feature: human; material: feces | host: Homo sapiens | place: El Salvador | collected 2013-01-14 ... | reverse complement strand
GGTTTCTTCCTCTGCCACTGGGATGGTACAGCCGAGACCGAGGCAAAGATCAAGGAGGAAACACAGGCTACTATCCGCTGCGTGCCTTTCGCTTATGAGCAGACACCTGGTGTGGATATGGTAAGCGGCAAGCCTGCTGTGGCTCGTGTCATCATCGCAAGAAGCTACTAAAAAGTAGATTCCAATCATGCATAGATTTAATATCATAGATTTCTATAATAAATAAAATAGAGATTCTATCCTATCGAATCCTATAAATAATAAAAGGTGGATGAGAATAATTCTCATTCACCTTTTATTATTTATTACTAAACTGAGTCTTTGAATACTTGACTACCCCTTATGGAATCAGCAAAGAAGAATCTCCGTAACTCAAGAAACGGAAATCGTGACTTAAAGCATAATCATATACTTGATGCCAATCACCATGCAGGAAGGCGCTGACCAACAACAAGAGAGTACTCTGTGGCTGATGGAAATTAGTAACCAGCATCTTCACTATCTTATAGGTATATCCTGGAGCTATAATAATCTGTGTACTGGAATGCAGGGCCTCCAATCCATTCTTATCCAAATAATCTACGATAGCCTGAATAGCCTGCATCGGAGTAATATCATCTACAAGACCACCATCACGACCATCATCATAAGGATCCCACTGTTTCACATGCAAATCCTCTTCATTGGCCTCTGGATGTTTCAACAGATGAACACCCATATAATAAAGACTTTCAATCGTACGAACACTGGTAGTACCCACAGCTATCACCTGACAATCATGGTGAAGCAGTTTTTCCAAGCTACGACGATGAACAACGATATACTCCGTATGCATCTGATGCCCCTCAATCTCCAAACTCTTGACCGGTTTGAATGTACCAGCACCAACATGAAGAGTCACTTCTTCTCTGTCTATACCATGGGCATCCAAATCTGCCAAGACTGCATCTGTAAAATGAAGACCAGCCGTAGGAGCAGCTACACTACCCTTGATTTTAGAATAAACCGTCTGATAAGTAGTCTTGTCACTCTCCTGAGTTTCGCGATTCAGATAAGGAGGAATCGGCAATTCACCGACTGCCTCGAGAATCTCAGCAAAAGAGATATTTTCATTATCCCAATCAAAGTCTATCCAATAATTAGTTCCACCACCTACAGCTAAAGGAGCAGCCTTGCCGTCAGAACCAGCCTCTCCTCTTCGCATCGTTGCAGAAAGAGTAAGCGAATGACCTTTGATTTCAAAATCGCGTTTCAGGCTACCGTCTTTCCATTTCTTCAGATTACCCACCATACACAACCAAGAACAGTGACCAGTAGTCTGGAACATCAATTCATAATCGGTAGGAGCAGCAGGTTCCATCAGGAAGACTTCAATCAAAGCACCAGTTTCCTTTCTAAAGTGCATACGTGCTTGAATCACCTTTGTATTATTGAATATCATCAAAGCTCCCTTAGGAAGATAATCTGGCAGATGATAAAAGACATCATCACTGACCACACCATGCTTATAGACCAAAAGTTTGGAATGATCTCGCTGAGCTATAGGGAACTTGGCGATTCGCTCATCTGGCAAACTATAATTGTAATCACTAATTTTAATATGTTTTGTATCCATTTTCAATTTATTCTTTATATTCCAATCACCATACAATATTTCTCACATTACATTAAAATTCACTCATCATGATACAGGCACGCAAAAGCACATAGACGAGGATGAACATAATAACACCCATCACAAAATCCAAATCATCGTGCGCATAGCCCGTACTTGTATATTGATTGGAAATGTATTTAATCTTCGGAGAAATCTTATAGTACAAACGATAATACAGCAGGTAAACCAATATACCAACTACAACTCCCAATACCAGTCCACAGAGAATGTCTGAAGGATAATGTACACCTAAATAAAGGCGAGTCCAACAGTTCAACAATGACCAGAAGACCAACGTGAAAGTCATCAGACGACTACGTATCAAGAGAGAGAAAAATACAGCTAATGACATGGTGTTCGCTGCATGGGCAGAACAGAAGCTGAAATCTTTCAGGCGCATATTGTTGACTACCTCTATGGTATATTTGATAACAGGATCATTACTTGGTCTCCAACGGGCAACCAATGGTTTGATAATACCATCTACTAATCCGTCGGAAAAGAAAATACATAGAATAGCCATCAGAACTACCAATCCTATCTGAGACATTGTTTCATTGTTTCTCATTACAATATAAAACAAAGCCAGATAAAGAGGAACCCAGGTCAATCCGGAAGAAAGTAGCCAGACAATCTGGTCCAACAGCATATTACCACTTCCATTAAAGAAGTGAAGCAACGCCAAATCCGCATTTAATAAAAGAGATGCTCCCATATTATATTTCCTCTATTTGTTTGGTCTCTACCCAACCGGTTCGCCCGTCAGCCAGGCGAACACCTCGCCAGTCATCCATAGACTTGTCAGTAATATCAACTCGAGTTCCCTCATGAATGACGAATTGGTCAGAACTTGATTTAGCAGGCGTATTCTTCACATTCACAGTTGGCGCCACCACAATAGCACCCGTGCGGTTTAAGAGAACTTCTTTCTGCTGATATGCAAAGACATTACAGAACAGGAAAATAACCAAGAAGAATATACCACCAAAAAAGCCCATCTTGCGCAAATAGATTTGCGGAGCAAACAGATAGACCAATGCTAAAACCAAAGCTATGATAATCGCTATGATACCAGTCTTTGCCCAGCAATCAACACTGGTAAAATTTACTAATGCCTTATACCATGTCACGAAAAACATCTCGCTTACAGGTGTAATCTTGTCAATCGTCTTGCCACGAACGAACTGAAGATTGAAATTAATATCTTCATCTCCAGGAGACAGGAGATGAGCACGCTCGAAAGCCAATACCGACTTTGTGATATTATCCGTACGATAGTAGGCATTACCCAAATTATAATAGATATCAGAAGAAACACCATTTTTCAGGAGATCCTCATAATCCTTGATAGCTTGCTGATAATTCCCCTTCTGATACTCAGCATCTGCATTCTGCTTGGTTATTGCAGAAGCAGACACAGATGTAAGGAGAAAGAATGCAAGAATCCATATGAAAGAATAGGACTGTCTGTCCTCTTTTGCACGGTTCTTGTGCTCCTTGCGCATAGCATTGATTGCGTTTTCTATTTCCATAATTCCTGTCATAGCAGAATTGAAAGTCTTATTCATATTACCAGCAGCATCACCTGGTGCATATCGCTCGAACTCGCACTCATCCAATGCCTGGGTAAATTTATCAATCGTTGAGATGTTGACAGAATGCATCTCTAAATTTTCCGTGATATTCTCACGAGAGAGTTTCTCTACAGGAATATTCAACTTATAGCTCACATAACCCCACAATGCTCGCAAAACTTCATCATAGAATTCATTCTGTTTACCGTGAGACATCAGCTGCTGAGCTTTTTTCAGACGCTTCGTTGCAATCTTATTAGCCTTATTGGAACGAACCTTCACGATATCTGCATTTTCCAAAGCTCGTTTGCGGAAGACAACAAGCAAAACAATAAAGGTGATAAGCGGAACGAGCAGACTGGTCCAATATCCAAAACTGCCATAGAACATATCATCCAAATCATGCAACTTACTCTTTCCTAATTTCAAAGCACGAATATCCTTTGCCTGATCAGAGAAATCCTGTGAACCTCCTGTAGAACCATCGCCTTTAGACACAGTCAGATCAAAGGCCTGAGTCTTGATGGTCTTATATGAATTAGAAGATGTATCGTAATATGTAAATTCTACAGGCGGAATCTTATAAGAACCCTGATTACGAGGTACAACCAAGAAATCATATACCATATTACCTTCAACACCATTGGAGGTCAGGCGAGTCTTGTCGGTTATCTTAGCATCATATTTATCAAAATCTTTCGGCAAAGTAACGACAGGTTGTTTGAGAAGCTTGAGATTTCCTACTCCACCCACAACCACACGGATGGTAACAGGATCACCTGCTTTTACTTCTTTCTTGTCTATACTTGCAGAAATATTAAACTTACCCACACCTCCTGAGAAATTAGCTGGACGAGATGGCAAAGGCAAAACATTGATAGTCATGCCTGGCGCCTTGATATCCTTGTGTACCTCAACGTAACCGGAACCACCATTAAAGAAGGCTTCCATCGGATCCACATTACGATTCTGCTGAACGACAAGACCCTTGAAAGTAATAGACGGAATTTCAAGTTTACCAGTCATCTGCGGATACATGACATACTGGCTCCAGGTCACACACTTATATTGACGACCATTGACCATTTCACTATGAAAAGTCTTCTGCTGAGGCAAAGCAACCTCCTGAGTATGGAAACCCTTCAGATCTGGCATTTTACCTTCCAACTGAGACAAATCAACCTGTGTATATACCTTATAGGTCAACAAGACAGGTTCCTGTTCATGAACCGTTTTCTTATTGGCAGAAACCTTGATGAAAAGATCTCTACCAGAAATAGAAGAACCAGCCTGTCGCATACGAGGTTCATCATCCATATTGGAACTTCCGTGCATATTCGGAGCACCATTGGAATTTCTGGCATGACCAGAAACACTCACCTTAACAGCACGAGAAGCAATTCTCTTACCATTTACTACAGCATGAGAAGATCCTATCGTATAAGAACCATTCTTTGCAGCATACAAAGTATAAGTAATAGTAACGGAAGAAGAAGAACTGGTATGTCCGTTAATCATCTGATAGCTGGACTGCTGGGAAGTATAAGGACCGGCAATCACTTCCAATCCTTCTGGTACTCCGCCCATGCGGAATTCCTCCACATCACGCGTATTAATAGTGTAAGCCAGACGGAAGTTCTCACCCGCCGACACATGAGATGGAGCAGATACAACAATATGCTGAGCTCTGGAACTTAGAGCACAGCAAATAGCAATCACCACCAATATCGCATAACGTCCAATATGTTTCATTATACACATCATAATTTTACTTTTTGAAAAAAAGAGTCTGTGATAAGATTCCTATTACCAGTTTTTCTCATAAGAGCGGCTCTTAGGCTGTGACAATGCTTTCTGCATTTTCTGTTTTGTTGCCTTCTCTTGTTGAATAGCTGCATTCAGAAGTTGCTCAGCGTTGTCTTTGCTCATCTTGTCCTGATTACGCTCTTCGTTCTGGTTCTGTTTATTCTTATCCTTGTCGTTATTTTTCCTATTGTTTTTATCTTGTTCGTTATTCTTGTCCTTATTATTTTGGTCTTTGTTTTTATTTTTGTTGTTCTTGTTCTTATTATTCTTATTATCTTTATTATTCTTTTGAGGTTGATTCTTCAGAAGTTTCTTACACAAAGCCAGATTATATCTTGTTTCATTATCCTGAGGATTACATCTCAGAGCCATTTTATAACATTCAATAGCCTTGGCATATTCACGATGGTTTTGCATGATAACACCCATGTTGTGATAACTCTTGGAACGTCTCAGCACATTGGTTTCTTCCTGTGCTGCATGCTGGTACTGTACCATCGCCATGGAATCCTTCTGCTGCATCATCAAAGCACAACCTAAATTATACAAAGCCTGGGTATTCTTAGCATTCTTAGATATAGCTTTCCGATATTGGGTTTCAGCCTGAGCCCATTTCTGAGATCGGTATAACTTATTACCCTGTCGAATGAAGGTTCTGTCATTCTGCGCAAATGCAAGTCCGCTATTCACAATCAAGAAAAGAAGCAGGATACTGGTTTTACCCAATTGCGATGATTTGGCAGCCTTTCCCATAGAAAAGGCCTTTCCAAAGAACATGACATTTCTCAACAGAGGATTTTTCACTTCCAAAATACAGATTTCTATGATTAAGAGCAATATCACTAAAATACCAACAGCCTGAAACTGTTCGTCATACTCACTGTATATCACAGAAGAAGTATCTCCCTTTTGCAATTTTGTCAGATCATCATTCAGCGTTTTCTCTGCATCGCTGGTATTATCAACATGAATATACTGTCCGCTACCAGCCTGAGCCAATTCCTTACACATGTTTTCATTCAGGGCAGTCATAACCGTATTACCGGAATGATCTTTCAGATAACCGCCATCACCCATAGGGATAGGCGCACCTGTCGTATTACCAATACCAAGGATAAATACATTAATACCTTTTTTCTTGGCAGCGGCAGCAGCCTCCGTTGCACCTGGTTCATGGTTTTCACCATCAGTAATCACAACGATAGCACGTCCAACATTGTTCTGTTGGGTAAAACTTTTAGAAGCCAAATCAATGGCATCAGCTATATTGGTGCCTTGTGTCTGAATCAGACCAGGGGTGATATTCTGCAAGAACATCTTGGCAGAAACGTAATCGCTGGTAATAGGCAACTGCACAAACGCATCGCCTGCAAAAACAATCAGTCCAATCTTGTCATTGGTAAAATTATCAACCAGATTTTCTACCAGCATCTTACTCTTATCAAGACGGGAAGGAACAACATCCTCTGCCAACATAGAGTTGGAGATATCCAAACAAATGATAGTTTCAATACCCTGGCGCTTATCATGCGAAATCTTGCTACCCATCTGCGGACGAGCCAACATGACAATCAGGAGTGCCAATGCGGACAACAGCAAACAGAATTTCACGGTAGGACGGTATTTAGAAATACCAGGCATCAATTGTTTGAGAAGCTCAGGATCACCCAGCTTCTTCAACTTTGCATGTCTCCTCCTCCATCCTATCAGTCTGATTAAAATCAAAACCGGAAGGATGCATAGCAACCAGAGGAATATAGGATCTTCAAAACGTAACATTTTCTAATCTTTTTAAATCTACAAGAATCGACTTCATGTATAAAATGGAAGTTCGACCTCTTTTTTTTAAGGAATTTTTCTCAACCAGGTGATTCTAAGAAGAATTTCCATGAGCAAGATCAAGAACGCTGCAATAATGAAAGGCTGATAAGCCTCATATCTCTTGGCGAAATGCTTGACGTTCATCTTCGTTTTCTCCAGTTTATCAATATCCTGATAGATTTGCTTCAACTCCTTGTTATTGGTAGCTCGATAGAAATTACCATCGGTAGTCTGGGCAATATCCTTCAAAGTCTTCGTGTCTATTTCCACAGGAATATTCAGGTATTGAACTCCACCTGCTACAGGTACTGGATATGGAGCAACCTTATTAGTACCGACACCAATGGTATAAACTCTGATACCCAAACTTCTGGCAATTTCTGCAGCTGTCATAGGAGAAATATCACCCATATTATTACTACCATCAGTCAGAAGAATGACAACCTTGCTCTTTGATTTCGAATCTTTCAGACGACTCACGGCATTAGCCAGACCCATACCCACAGCGGTACCATCCTGGATAAGACCTCGGGCAGCTATATCCGTACGAGTATCTTGCAACAGGCGTAAGAGACTCGAATGGTCTGTGGTCATCGGACACTGAGTAAAAGCCTCACCGGCAAAAATCGTCAAACCGATATTTTCATTCGGACGGCCTGATATGAATTCATGAGCAACATCCTTGGCAGCTTCCATACGATTAGGTTTCAAGTCTTCAGCAAGCATGGATGTAGATACGTCCATCGCCAGCATGATATTAATACCTTCCACCGTCTTGTTGTCCCAGGAATTACGGGTTTGAGGACGAGCCATTGCACAAACAATCAGTACAAAAGAGACGCAGCGCAGAAACATCGGAAGATGAATCAGACGAACACGCAGGCTTTTAGGCGCATAAAGATACTGCTTGGTATCACTCATACGCATCGTTGGCTCGTTCTTTCTCCTGTATAGGAAATACCATAATATATAAGGTATCAATAACAGGAGTAACAGAAAGTATCCTTTACTTGCAAATTCCATTTTTTCGTTTTATTAATAACTATCGTCCAACAACCACTGTTAAACAAGTGAAACCACTGTATAGACGATATAAACCAAAATAGCAACAATCGCCAAAGAGCCTGCCCATAAGAGCAACTTGATGACCTTGCGCTGACTCTGAGACTTCTTATCATTCTCACTCAATGTTGGAACAATTTTCTCCTCTACAGGCTTTTCGTCGGTCTTTGTCTGGTCGATAAAGTTGATGGCATTAACGAGATTAGAATCGTTTTCATTGATGAGCGTCTCATACTTGGCAAACTTTACCAGATCGGCAGTTCTGAAGAGTTGTCTCAATTCATCTATCATCTTCTGATCACCAGCAGACTGAAGACATTCGATAATTTCGCTACTGGTCATCTCCATAGCGTTAAATCCGAAGCGACCATTGATATATTCACGCAAAGTATTGGTAAGACGGGTATAATACTCTTTCAGATTCTCCTGATTCTCAGAGCGCTGATGCTTGATAGCGTTGATTTCGTTAAGAGCCTTTTCATGAGCAGGAACTCGTTTTACAATACGGAAAATTTTGAGAATTGGTTTATTCTGCTTTAATCTCTGCAAGAGATAACACATTGCACCACAGAGCAATAACATCAATACGCTCAACCAAAAGATTCCACTCCATTCACTCCAAAGGAAAGGATTGTCCTGAACGTCCTTAGGAGGATAGAACTGGTTAGGATGAACTGTATCTACAGGAACCGTAAGTACTTTCAATGCTAAGGGATTACCATGAAAGTCCTTGCCGTTTACCTTTACATTGAGCGCAGGAATCGCATACACATTCTCATCAAAAGAAGTAAGCGTATAGTTGCGACTCACCTGAATGCGGTTACCATCAATCTCAGAAGTATTTTCTTCACTCTGTCCAACAACCTCTACACCAGGTATCAACTGTTGGGAAGGTTTGAAAGAAGGCATTACAATCTTCTGACCACGGTTGGCAGTCACTGTAAGATGTAAAGTAGTCTGCTCACCAATGAGAAGTTGCAGAGAATCCAACTTCTGTTCAACACTTTGTGCTGAAGCAGAAAAGGCACTGCAAATCAAGGCGATTGCTAATATAAAACTTTTAACTTTAATCATTAATCCAATATTATATGATTCGCAAAGTATTTATATACTTCAGTCATCGTAATCATTTCATCCTCTCTGCTTGAAAAGCATGAGAAGCGCTTTAGAGAAATCTTCATTCGTAGCAATGGAAGTCCAGTCCACTTTACTCTTTGCAAATGTATCACGAAGTTTTTCTTCACGATACATCCAATTGCGAGTATGAGCCAACCTCAATTTCTTGCTACTGGTATCAATATACATTTCATGTCCAGTCTCAGCATCCCTAACCTTCAACAAGCCGATATCCGGCAAAGTCTTTGCCCTCAGATCATAAACCTGGATGGCCACTACATCATGTTTCTGATTGGCAATCTGCAGTTTGTGCTGATAATCTTTTTCATCATAGAAATCCGAAATCAGGAACGCAGTGCAATGTCTCTTCATGACACGAGTGAAATATTCCAAGGCAACACCGATATCAGTGCGCTGGCTGTCGGGATGGAAATCCAACATTTCCCTAATGATATAAAGAATATGTTTTCTTCCCTTCTTCGGAGGAATATACTTTTCTATTCTGTCCGAGAAAAAGATAACACCTATCTTATCATTATTCTGAATAGCGCTGAAGGCTAATGTGGCAGCTATCTCTGTAGCCAAGTCACGTTTCATCTGGCAACTTGTACCAAAATCTAACGAGCCACTCACATCGACCAACAGCATGACCGTAAGTTCGCGTTCTTCTTCAAAAACCTTGACGAACGGACGATGGAAACGGGCTGTAACATTCCAATCAATGTCACGCACATCATCTCCGAACTGATACTCCCTTACTTCCGCAAAAGCCATACCCCTGCCCTTGAAAGCAGAGTGATATTGACCTGCGAAAACATTCTGGCTCAATCCGCGGGTTTTGATTTCTATCTTACGAACTTTCTTTAAAAGATCTTGTGTATCCATCAAGGAACCTCCACCTTGTTGATAATTC
>ERZ1031449.503-NODE-503-length-9977-cov-4.422395_pt1 | contig 9977 bp, 9 predicted proteins | sample MGYA00516705_ERZ1031449 | MGnify/ENA primary metagenome ERZ1031449 (study PRJEB33719, sample SAMN04261152) | wastewater metagenome | biome: rural village; feature: human; material: feces | host: Homo sapiens | place: El Salvador | collected 2013-01-14 ... | reverse complement strand
CAATATACAAAGATATATTAAGTTATCATCCCTATATTGATAAATCTAGAAAAGTAGCTGATATAGATAAGAAATATTACGGAAAGTTTAAAAAATATAATAATAGAAAAAAACTAACAGATAAACAAAAGAAACTGATAGATAATGCAGAGACTCTTAGAATTAATGATATTAAAGATGATAAGACAGCTAACGATCCCAATTCTTTGTATGAAATGCAATTTTGGAAAAATCCTATATTAAGAGTATTTTTTGAACGTTCATTATGGTTTATATACTTGCATAGAAATACTGAGAAATTTAAAGATTGCTCCAATGATAAGGATTTTCAATTTTTCGAAAATTTGTGTGAATTTTTGGGAAATAACATTATGGATAGTGATACTTTTGAGATGTATAAAAAACTTTGGGGATTGATTATCGGAAGGGACAAATCTAAAGAGGAAGATATTATTCAATTACCTAATGAGTTTAATTCACCTGAGAATGTATGTCATTTTTCAAGCAATAGACCAATTTATGAATTAATGTGGAATTATCATAAGGATGAAGCTTTTAGACTTATCAAAGAATTATGTGAAAAACATATGAAATGCAATAAGGCTGACAATTATTGTGTTGAATGAGAGTCACCTATTTCAAAAATTGTAGATCATTTTGTTATAATGAATCGTATTAATTGGGGTTTTATAGTTGAAGCTTTCCACTCAAAATCACATAAAAATGTATTTGAACTGCAACAATTGATAAATAGTATATATGAGACTATATTGGATACATTACATGGGAAAGATGATAATAAAAATATTTTATTTATACAGAGTATTCTTAATTCATATGGTGATAAACAATGTTATTTAAAAGTAAGAACAGAATATTCTCTTTTTTTGTGTGTATTCTTATTATTTCATAATGAAGTTGATAGGAATTGTTTAATATCTTTATATAACGAATTATTATATGTAGCACAACAATGTGGAGAAGTGGTTCAAAAAAATTTGATTGATAGTGTATTAAAATACCTTAATGCAACATTTTGATTAAAATAGTCAATAGGTGAAAGAAAGTCTATTTATGATTTAAATTTCATTTATTGGCTATTATTTTCGGTGCCCAACTGATAGAGTTTCGATAAATCTGTAATCTTTGATCTTGACAAGATAGTTAAGGGCAGAAACACCGCTAATATCTTTCGAGCATCAAAACCATTTGCCTTGCCTGTTCGATAACTGCATGGGCAAGATGCATATAGGGTCTGCTATTTCTCATTCAATGAAATCATTTCCAAAAATAGAAAAAGCCAAGTGGTTTTCGTTAAGTAAAAACCACTCGGCTATGTATAACTCATTTCTAATTCTGTTGAAGAATATCTTTTATTCTTGATAATGTTGCATTTACTTTCTGCAAAGTCTGTCTAACCTCTGTACTAATATTGCAGCTAAATAAGCCTTTAACCACTGATTGAAATTCCATATTAATTTCCGAATAGTTATAGCCCTGACTAATAACACAATTCAGCTTTTGCAAAACATAATCCCAAAATTCCTTACTTAAAAATTCATTTCGTAATTCCAACAAATCCTTTTTATCATCTACCTGTCCATAAATCTTTTCATAATATGGATTTACTAGCCAATATGCAACTTGGATAGGTCTATACCGTTCAATAGTATCGTAGCTAGCTATTGTTTTTTTCCCAATCATATCATTGAATAAAGCCCCAAAACATTGATGTTCTTCAGACGAGCGTATTACTTGTTCATAATATTCTTTGTATCCGTGAACAAAGCGATACATTTTTTCTGTTTCGCTCTTTCTGGATAACATATGCACTAACATTCCCATATCTAATATCAGTTCTTTTGCGAAAATCTCGTCTTGGATTTGCTCGCCTTGATTTCCTTTATACCCGCCGTGCGCAATCTTATTACGAATTATATTGTTAAAATAATACATAAAATATTCAACTGCTTCTGGATAGATGTCACTTTTAACTTCTTGCAAATGTTGAATTTTCTCCTTTAAAACGGCGTTCAAATAAAGTTCCATTTTTGAAAATCGCAAAAAAGTTGTTGTGTCCTGCAAATAATCTGCAAACATTCCTTCTATCTGTATTGGCAAGATATTATTAAATATTTCATATTCGCCTTGTTCATATAATTCTATCGCTTTTAGTAAAACAGACTTTCGTTCTCGCAAACAAACACTTGATACCAACTTTTCTTTCAAATCTTCTAACAATTTATAATCCACAATTAACTTCTCTAAAGTGGCATTGTAACTTGTTGGGTTAGTGTTTTTATATGAATGCAAATCATCAATTTTTGGAATTTGCTGAATGTAGTCTTTATAATCTTCCAACGCCTCATCATCTGACTTTTCATAACTAGAATATTGATATTTTTTTCTTGCTTTTTCCAAAATCACATATATCTTAACTTTATAAAATATAGCATATGGTCTATCTATATCATCTTCTGCTATATCTACATAATCACGATATGGTGAAAAAGAAAAGTTAGCATCATAGCTGTCTTGTTTACTTAGTTTCAACGCTTTTTTCCTTTTTGTATTTTCAATGCATTGTACGTCCTGCAAATTGCAAAACTCAGATAACTTTGAAGAAACATAGTCTTTTACAAATATCAGCATTTCCTTTCGTGTTCTTAAAGAGTTACATTTTGAACTAAGTTTATAAAGCTTTTGTTCCTCGGTAGATATATCTCTCATAAAAGAGTAACTTGGTTTAGCATTTTTAATTGTATCAATAGACTGCCTTGTTTGTGTGAGTTTCGCATTAATCTTATTTATTTCTGCTTGATATTTTCGTTTTAACATATCAAATTTTTGAACAAATATCTCATTGTATTCTCTTTCAATATCTGCTAACACTATACATGGCAATGTCTTAAAATGCAATATTTTACACAGTACAACATAATAATCCTCCTGTGTGTTGCATTCTATATTTCTTGGCTTTAAAGTTCTTATCACTGCATTTAATAAGGTCATATTAGCATTTTCAACATTATTTAGGATATGGGTATAATATAGTTCTCCTAATTCAAAAAAGGATGTCTTGGCGAAAATTTGAGCGTCAAGCCATATATCCAACTCTTTTGTTATAAAATGAAAAATGGCATTACATATTCTTTGGTTTTCTTCTTTTACCATATCAAATGTCCTCCTTTTTTTATTATTGTACCATTTTTCTAAGAATTTTTCCATCCTTGCAACTATGTAAAAGCGGCATCAGCTTTTCACCAATGCCGCCGTTCTCGGTTATAAAATGCCTGCCTTTTTCAGATAACCCACGCTGTCATAGCAGCCTCGGAAATATTGCTATTCGCGTCGACAAAGGTTTAAAATTTGAAATCATCAAGTACGGTTTTTACCTACAATTTGATATTTCTTATACCTATTATACTTTCTAAAAAAGGTCATTACAAGTATACAAACAGCATTGTCTCTCTCGATTTGCACATTTTCTTTTGCTTTGCTCCTTGCTTTGGTTTAGCTCAATATCCATAACGGAACGGTATTTCTCTTTTAGATTAAGCTTGATATTGAGAGCATTTAGCTGTTTCTCCGATTACTATACAAGTTGAATTTACTGATTATGCCCAATCATGCGACAAATTGAAATTTATAGCATGAGAATTTATAAATGATTATTCAAAAAAATACGTATAAAATGAAAATAACCATACCAAAGTAAATCAATACTTTGGCATGGTTATTATGCTCTTGAACTTCGTTTAAAAGTTCCTATAAATGTTGATTTGGCTAATCTCTGATTATAGGGTTCTTTATGTCTCTCCTTTTAAATTTTTGAGTATAAAAAGCCTATCATCAGTTTATTATTAATCTCTTGTTTTACAAGGTTATTACGACCGATATTTTCAATAAGAAAATTTTCAATATCATCACCATTTACATAACTGATGTTTTGTGGGTTCTGTTTGACTATATCAGGATAATCATTACTGTCAATAGGGAAAATTCCAAAGCTATCTTCAGAATTATAAACGGTGTATTCACTATAATTATGCATTTTCTACTCCTTCTATTCTATATTCTCTAGGAGTTCCAAAAGATTCTATAGCATATCCATATTTACTTAATGCTTTATTTAATGAGCCTATGCTCATATCGCTATCCCTAGGCTTTTTTCGAATATCGCCAATACATCCTATGATTTCTCTAGAAAGCATATTTAATGTTTTTTTATCCATTTTATCCATTGTTTTGTATTTTCTGATAATTTTATCTACCTCATTATCAAAGGAAGCATCAAGTATATTCACTTTGCTAAAATTACAGTTTGGAAAGTATTCTAATATGAACTTTGCAAAGTTAGTCATATATTGTTCGTTATTATAATTCATTTCTTTATCTCCTTTTTCATCAAGAAAATTAATAAGTGTTTCTTGATAATTGCGATCTATTTGTAGTTTGCTTTTACAGAAACTATTTATAAGCAGTTTATTATTATACATAAACATTGGGTGTTCAAGCTTTGATAAACTATTAGAATTAAGAGTATTATTTACAATAGAATTAAATTCACTTATTTGATTAGAAGTGTTTGTAAGTGACCTCTTTAATTCGTTGATAGTTGGAACAAAGAAATAAACATTAATTTTCTCGTTGCTTTTAACCCTCTTTCTTCCTATCATTTGCTTGATTTCAGGAATGTTCTGTTCAAAAATAACAATGTTTATATTATCATTTTTTATATTAATTCCAACATCTAGTACTTTTGTTGTAATTAAAATTCTACTATCAAGCCTCTCATTGTTTATGAGATTGTTATATAGTTTACTGTCTTTTTCTGATTCAGCTGTAAAAAATTCTGGACTCAGTTTTTGCAGTCTGTTAAGTAAATCTTTTCCTTTATTTTTATTATTAATAAAAATTAGCCAATACTGATCTTCTTTACTGTTTTCGATAATATCAATAAGTGAATTTTCATTATGAAAAAAGAAGGGGGTTATATGCTTGTAATCTTCCTGCATAACTAAAAAAGTCATATTGGTGTACATTTTTTCTTTTTGCCAAATCAAGTCGACACATTCTTCAGGAGTAGCAGATAAATAAATTCTTCTACAGTGGTTGAATTTTTGAATAATCAAATCAAGAATTTGTTCGGTAAATTGATTAAAGGTTGCATCTGAAGTGAAGAAGTGAGCCTCATCCATTATTACATAAGCATAATTAGATTCCTTGAATTTATTTACTATATTAAAAAATTTTTGATATGTACAAATATCTATATTCCCAAAATTAATAATACCATGTAGCCCTTCCTTAGTATAATTTTGATTGTAATCCTTAACTAAAAATTCATCTCCCTTACTGTTTTTGTTGCTATTGCATTTAATAGCTCTTTTTTTGACTTGATCTTCTAATGCAGTTCTATTGCATAAGTATAGAACTTTTTTATTTATTGCATTAGCTGATGGTAAGCAACTATCAAAGATAAAAGTTGTTTTACCTGTTCCTGTTTGTGAAATAATAAAGACAGATGAATTTTTGCAAATATTATTAACACCTTCTGTTTCTATTACTTTGTTTAAATAACATTTGTCAAGGTAATAACATTTAATTTTTCCTTCATCACCAATGAATTGTGCTCCGAAACCTGTTTTGTAATATGGGTTTCTAACAGCTTTTTCTTGTTCTTTGATGTCTTGCCAAAGACCTTTTTTTACTATTGTAGAATACATAAAAAATCCTCCTAATTTTATTATAGATTTATATCTACAAATTGATTATATTATATTAGGTTGACTGTTTACGGACATTAGCTATGCGAAAAAATTATTTTTAGATAATCATAATAATATTTATTATTGTAAAGGTTAGTACAAAAAATTATTAAGTAGAGTGTATATATAGTAAAAGGACAAAAATTTTTGTCCGACAAAAAATTATCACCCTATTCACTAATTAAATGAATAGGGTGTATTTGTGATTATAAGCCGGTTTCTCTTAACTCCTTTTTATACTTATAAAAACTTTTTCTTGATATACCGGCTTGTTTAATAGTTTCGGCATCATTAAGGGAACCACCGAAAGATACATTATGTTTGAGGATAATTTTTTTGGCATTTTTTGATTTTTGTGTTTCATATTTTGAACCAACAGGATGACCTATTATTTTGCCATTAAGTTTTGCAGTTTCTATGCCTTCCTTAGTTCTTTGCCTTAGATCATTAACTTCTTTTTCTGATTGTTCAAATGCAAGTTTAATTTGTTCTTTAGCAAGTTCCATTAGATATTTATTAACGCCTGAAAGAATAAGGTCAACTTTGTTTCCTGTTAATGATATTTGATTAAGCATTGCCTTTTTGTATGTATCGGTATTAATGTGTGGTTCTTTCAAAAAAACAAGAGATATATCTTTTCTGTAAAGTTCCTCATATAATAGGAACCCTTCATCAGCATTTCTGCTCATTCTACTTACTGAATCAAAGATTATCATATCACCGGGGTTTATTATCTTTAATAATTTTTCTAAAGATTTTCTTCCTTGAAATTTTGTGCCGGTAAATATTTCTTTGATTATAATTGCATTTGGATATTGAGTAAGAATGTTTCTGACTTGTCTGTCAATGTTTTGCTTTTTAGTGGAAATACGACAATAGCCATATTGTTTCATTATTACCTCCAATAATTTTAGTGGTAAATCTAACGGTCGTTAATAATACACTATTTTTTATTGCATATATTAAATAGTTATTAAAAGACTTTACTACTTTTTAAGTATAGGTTAGATTTACCACTATATTTTTATGCTACATGAATTTTGTCTTTAGTTTTCCTTAGACTGTTCATTGCTTTTGAAAAAGTGTCATAAGACATTTCTTCAATAGAGTTAATCCCGTATCTTTTAAATACAGAATTTATATCAACACCGGTTCTGTTAAGTTCAGAATATAAATTCCTAACTTGAGAGTCAGATAGTACAGTATTGTTAGTTTTGTGATTATTACGCATTTCATATACGGTTGAATTATCTTCAACTTTAATAATCTTTAGTCCTACAATTTCTTTCTTGTCATTGTAGGAAATAGAAGATACTTTGAAATGATCATAACAACAGAATTTGTCACCTCTGCGTTGAATAGTAACTTTAGAAGCAGGTATCCAAATAAATGGGGCAGAGTAAAGTTCTCTGCCAATACCAATGTTTACTGCTGCTCTTTTAAATGCATCCGAAGCTTGTGATTTTTCTTTTTCTGTATAACCTGATACACCAACATCCTCTTTTGCAATCCATTGTTGAGTTTCAGGATCTTTAATTTGAATTGTGCAATAAAGATTACCTTCAATGCAAGTGTGTTGCCTTTGCCATCCAAAGATGCCGAAACACTCATCAAGAATTTGCATATCAACTCTTGCATTTTTGTAAAGCAATAAACTTAGTCCTTTTTCATTGACCATACCTATTCGACATTCAATTTCATTAGCATATAATGTTCTGATATTCATTTTTCCTCCTTTTATTTACAGAAGACTTTATTTTGTCTTGAACAGTTTGAGTTATTATATCCATATATGATTCATCGTTATGTAGCCATTCTTGATAACAACTGTCTAGTGGGTATTGTTCTTCATATAAAGATTTAGCTTCTTCCTGAGTAAAATCTATACATTCAAAAACACATACAATATCCTCTTTTATGGTTAATTCATAAGCATATTCAATTACTGCCTCAGCTGTTTTTGACTTTAATTTAGAAATAAAGTCTTTAAGTTTTTGTGATACCTTTTCATACAAAAGTTCATTGTAATCTACATTTTTCATATTAATAACCTTTATACTGCTTTAATTTGAAATCGCCTTGAAACAGTTTTCTTAAGAAAATGATTGTAAATATTAGGCAATCCTTTGTGTAACCTTTGAGTGTCCAGCCTTACGGTTTCAACATTGCTCCACTTAATCCTATGGGTATCGTTTTCAGCAAATTCAGAATCTTCCATTTTAATCTGTATTTCCTGTTCAATTTTCTTCTTTTCCTTTTCTAATTGAGAAATCTCACTAATCAGAGAATCCCTTTTAGATAGCTTTTCATCAAAGCCTGTTAGCTTAATAACATCTTTGTTTTCAGCAGTAGGGAACATTGATGATATTATGTTGTCGCTAGAAGATGAACCGTCAGGTTCGGGCATAATGCCTTTTAGCACATTGTTTTGCCAAAAGTCATATTCAATAGAAACAATATTGTTGATAATATCATCATTCCATGTTAGCTTTCTATATGCAAATTCTTTGCCAAGAATTACACATGCAATGTACCAAGTTTTTCTACCTGTACAATACATATAGTGATAGCATTGCATAACATAGGAAATAGGAATTTGTCCATTTTTCCACTGTGATGCATTGAGAATGTTTGTTGTTTTACATTCAAGACCTGCATCTTCACCTATTACTAATCTATCAACATCAGCTAACATAAATGGGTGTTCAGATGAACGATACATAAAGTTAGATTTTCTAACTTTTAGTCCTGTTTCTTCAATAAATCTTCTGGCACAATAATCTTCAAGGTCGTGTCCGATTCTTGTTGCTTCATTGTTAATTTCGGTGATGGTATCAGTAGTTTTGTCCTGATAAATTTTAACAGGACTACTGTACTTATTAACACCGCAAATGGCTCCAACATCAGAGCCACCTATTCCTGTTTTTCTTAATCTAAGCCATTCGTTGTGACTTAAATGTTTTGTAGGTATCTTTGTAAAGCTCATATATTATTCCTCCTTTATGCTGTGCAAAGCATTTTGCAAGCCTTATCAATCATAGGATTACCATTCATTGTTTTTGCAAAAATGTTTTCCTGATAGTTCATATTCTTTCTAAGTGGTGATGCATGTGTAGCAAAGTCAGATACTGCGTTAATGAAACGATAAGCGTTTTTGCCTACACCTTTAAGGTCAGGTGCATTATAATAACGAGACCTTAAATCATTACGAAGTTTTTGAATATTCTTTTCTTGAAGTGGGGTAGGGTTGTCCTTCATAGGAATAAGCATTTCAATATACTCTTCAACCTCTTTGTCAGAAAGTTTTATCTTGTTTAATGAATCAAACTCTTTTCCAAGTTCGTTCATATAACTTTGTGCAAGGAACAATGTGTTCTTTGCTTCTTCAAGTTTTAGGTTAATATCTCCTGTATGGATCATAGACCAACTTCTTTTTGCAGTACTTAAACATAGGTTGAGGGTGTTACTGCAAACAACTCTAATAGGTGTCATTGCTACCTTAACTGCACCTGAACCGTCATGGGTATTGCTAAATACAAGGTAAGGACAAATTTGTTCTCCACCGATAATATATTCTTGTGGGAGCCTTGCTAACATCCAAACAGTTTTGCCACCTTTAAGTGAACCGGCAGTTTCATATCTTACACCTTCACCGAGCAATGCATCAGTAAATGCAAAGGCTTCATCATTTTGAATTACCTTGTATTTGTCACTTACTACACCTAAAGCCTTGTTGTCAATATCTCTGACATTAGCTTTGTAACTGGGAATAAGTTGATTAGATTCAGTGAAAATAGGCTTTTGCTGAACTTTCCAATCAAGACCTGCTAATATTAAGGCATCCTTAGAAGTAGGTGCTTCCATTACCTTTGTACCAAGACCATGCCAAGGCTTTTCTCTTACATAAAACATTGTTTCAACATTTGCTGCCATAAAAATCTCTCCTTTTAAAAATTTTAATATTGTTTATATAGCTGCTTAAATAACGAAGATAATAAGTATATTATTATCATTATTCACTACTATAGTATTTGTTTGATTTTTCTGAGATTTACATAAAAATTACCCCATAGGCAACTAAGCCTATGGGGTTCTATGTTCCTATGTTCCGTGTTCTTGAAACGGAACTAGTCCGGTCATATGCAAGTATATATTATACACTTGTTTTTATGTAATTCTGCAATTTGCTTATGTATTTAATCAAAA
>ERZ1031449.501-NODE-501-length-9988-cov-10.349542_pt1 | contig 9988 bp, 10 predicted proteins | sample MGYA00516705_ERZ1031449 | MGnify/ENA primary metagenome ERZ1031449 (study PRJEB33719, sample SAMN04261152) | wastewater metagenome | biome: rural village; feature: human; material: feces | host: Homo sapiens | place: El Salvador | collected 2013-01-14 ... | reverse complement strand
CTTCTTGTACTACTTTATCTGTCTTATGTAAATCTTTTCAAAGAACTCTTTCTTTCCCTGTTTTCGGTCTTATTTTTCCTCAGTTAGCTGCGGTATTTTCAACTCGAAAGCGGATGCAAAGGTATGACTTTTTGCTTAACCGCCAAAGCTTTTGCGCGGAAAAGTTCAAAAAGCACGCTCTTTTTAACATCCATTCACTAAAAACCGTATTATTTCTTAAGAATAGGCTCACAAGTGAGGTTTACACCCAATTTCTTGAATATCTTCTGATCGACATCGCTGAGCATTACTGTGCAGTGAACCTGGCATCCGCGGAGCTTTGGCAGCTGCTGCAATGCACGACGGCAGTTCTCATCGTTCTCCGAAAGCACCGACAATGCTACAAGTACCTCATCGGTGTGGAGTCGCGGGTTGCGTCCACCGAGATAGTTGATTTTGGTGTACTGTATCGGTTCAATGAGCGACTGCGGCAACAATTTCAGACTATGATCGATGCCAGCAAGGTGCTTCATCACATTGAGCAGAAGTGCAGCCGAGCATCCGAGCAGCTCGCTAGACTTGGCTGTGATGATGGTACCGTCCTCAAGTTCGATAGCCGACGACGTATGTCCGGTAAGCTTCTTGTAGTTCTTGGCAGCCGTTGTGGTGCGTCGGAAGTCGGTTGTAATCTTAGCCTGATTGAACAGCATCTGTATCTTGGCTATCTCCGCCTCGTTGCAAGCGCCACGTGCAAGCTTGTTGGTGGCATCGTAGTAGCGGCGCACTATCTCGTTCTTGGAAGCTTCGCAGCAAGCATCGTCGTCGCTGATGCAGAATCCCACCATGTTTACGCCCATGTCAGTGGGCGACTTATACGGATTGGTGCCGTAGATACCCTCGAAGAGAGCGTTGAGCACGGGGAAGATTTCGATGTCGCGATTGTAGTTGATGGCAGTCTTGCCATAAGCCTCAAGATGGAAAGGGTCAATCATATTGACGTCGTTGAGGTCGGCAGTGGCAGCCTCATAGGCTATGTTGACCGGATGCTTGAGCGGAAGGTTCCACACCGGGAAGGTCTCGAACTTGGCATAACCGGCATGTACGCCACGCTTGTTCTCGTTGTAGAGCTGGCTCAGGCACACAGCCATCTTACCGCTACCGGGACCCGGGGCAGTAACGATGACAAGCGGACGCTCTGTCTCTACGTAATCGTTCTTGCCGAAGCCCTCGTCAGAAGCAATAAGGCTCACATTATGAGGATAGCCCTCTATAAGATAATGGTAATAGGTCTTGATACCTTCGCGCTCCAGTCGCTGACGGAAGGCTGTGGCAGCGGGCTGACCGTTGTAATGAGTGATGACAACCGAGCCTACCATAAAGCCACGGTTCTGGAATTCGCCACGCAGACGCAGCACATCCTCGTCGTAAGTGATGCCGAGGTCGGCGCGCTTCTTGTTCTTCTCGATGTCAGTGGCACTAATCACCATTACAATTTCGATGCTGTCACTGAGTTTCTGAAACATGCGCAACTTGCTGTCGGGTGTAAATCCAGGCAGTACTCTGCTTGCGTGATGGTCATCGAAGAGCTTGCCACCAAGCTCAAGATAAAGCTTTCCGTCAAACTGTGAGATGCGCTCCTTGATGTGCTCAGACTGAATCTTCTGATACTTCTCGTTGTCAAATCCTATTCTCATACTTTACTAAATCTGAATTTTGGATGCAAAATTACAAAAAAATAAGCAAACACGAATGAAAAATACTTTTTAACAAAAAAAACATAAACAAAAGCCCAACTATCGGAAAAAATTCATTATATTTGCTTTTGATATATAGACAACATTATAAACTTTAAAACTTTAACGACATGAAAGCATTAGGTTACATTGGCGCATTTCTCGGCGGCGCTATCGCCGGAACAGCATTAGGAATACTCTTGGCACCCGAAAAAGGCAGCGAGACACGTACAAAGATTGGTGACGCTGTTGACGACTTCTGCAAGAAGCACAACATCCGCGTAAGCCGCAAGGAGGTTGAGGATCTTGTTGACGACATCAAGGAAGCAACTGACGCCGACAACGAATAATCAAATATCTCCAACCAGCATAAAGTCGAAATGTTCTCAACCGACAAAAACATAGAGACAATAGCGCAACTCATCGAGGTTGTGAGACATTACATCGGGCTTCAGACCAAATACATGAAGCTCGATGTAATTGATAAGATAGTACGCCTGCTCACCGCTCTTATAATGGTGGCAGTGCTATCGTTGCTACTCTTCATCGGACTCATATACCTGTCGTTCGCTGCCGTATATGCTCTTGAACCGCTCATGGGCACAGCAGCCGCATTCGCGTGCATAGCCGGTGTTTACTTTATAGTGTTCATTCTGTTCATCGTGTTCAGAAAGAAATGGATAGAGCGTCCGCTTGTACGATTCCTTGCCAGCATGCTGATGCAGGAATAGACGCTATCATCACAGACACATCAAATCAAGTAATACATCCTAATAAGACAGAAGCCGTATGAAACAAGACAATACAGCACAAAGCGAACGCAAATTCAGTTCGCTCGACGACATAAGGATATATAAGGAAGAATTGCGAGAGCAGATAAGACAGGACCGTGACGTAATATCGACAAAATGGAACGACCTGTTTCACCGCGAAGAGCCGGCACCACAGAACAAGGCCCAGAAGATAATGAAAATGCTCAGTATGGGCACGGGCGTGCTCGACGGCGCAATGCTCGGATGGAAACTCTACCGCAAATATCAAGAAGGAGCTTTCCTATTCGGAAAACGTAGACGTAAATAAAAAGCCTATTGCCATTACAGCAATAGGCTTTTTATTTTTATATTCAATTTGCAATGCAACCAATATTAATCGGCATCAAACTCTGACAAATCAACGAACTTGCCACGAGCCTTGCGGTCGGCAATGGCTTTCTGCAGACGCTTGCGACGTGAAGGCGCAATCCACTGACGGGCGAATACGTTAGGAATGGCTACACCGATAGCGATACACATGATAGTAATAGCAGAACCCATACCGAACTTAACAGCATTGGTCAACTCGCCTACAACACCCTGCATCTCAATCAAAGCCACAAGGGCACGATACATGAGCACACCCGGCACCATAGGAATAACGCTCGGGATAGACAATACGTGATGGGGCACATGGAACCAGTGTACTGCCTTGACGCAGATGAGCGAAATGAGCGCACTGCCTGCAAGCGAGCCGATTGCCAATCCCATATCAAGACCGATGTTGTTGTTAGACGGACCCAGATTGACAAAGTTACGTGTACATACTGCAATGATACCACCTATAGCTACAACCCACAACAGTCGACGCTGAATATTGAAAATCATAGAGAAGCCCATAGCCGAAACAGCGGCGGCGACAGCGTAGCTTATATAATTATTGTGGGGAATCATCGGGATGGTATAGAACTGAGTCAGATCGAAGTTGGACAGCTTCAGGAAGAAGGCTATACCAAACGACATCGCCACAATCATAAGGAACGTATTGATAGCGCGCGTGAGTCCCACCTGTATATAATTGTCGAGCATGTCATCGACAAAGTTGATGAGAGGCACACCGGGCACGATGAAGAGTGCACAAGCCAACAGCGGATGCAGCGGAGTAGCGGTCCACGACGACGGAAGCCACATTGTAAGGAATGCAATGAGTGTGCTGACGAATGCCGCAACGGCAATGCCCATATAGTTGTTGAATCCCTTGCGAAGCAACCAGCCGCGCAGATACATACCAATGGCAGCTGCCAACGATGCATAGAAGAAAGCAATCCAGTCGCAACCGAACTGAATACAGAATCCACCGCAGGCAAATCCGGTTCCGATAGCCACCTGAAGCGGAGTGTAGTTGCGCGGGCGCTGGCGTATATTCTCCAGTTCCTCGGCATACTGCTCAATGGTGTAGTCTTCGGTGATGGCCTTCCATGTGAGCTTAGAAATAAGCGAGATGGTGGTCATGTTGATACCGTGCTTGGTGCAGCGCTGGAATTTGGTGAACGAGTGTTCGCCGTCGCTGAGGTTCACCATGAGCATGTTGAACTGCACATACACATGGAGGTGCTCCTCGGGCAATCCGAGAAAAGCGGCCACACGGTTCATGTTGCGGATGATACGGCTGGTGTCAGCAGCGCTTTCGACAAGCATCTGACCGGTCTTCAAAAGCAAGTCGAGCTTGCGACGTAACAATTTTTCTTTGTCAAGTTCTTGAATCTGAGACATACTTTCTCTTTTTGTACTTTGATAAAATCTGTGAATGAGTTGTAGTTTACCTGCAAAACGTGTGCAAAGGTACGCTTTTTTTATGACATTATAAAATGTACGCATTCAAATATAATAAGATTGTTGAACAAGTGTCGTCAAAAAGTGTTATCTTTGCATTATTATAAACCAATAAAACACATTCATCATTATGAAGGGTTTCTTCAAAAGCGTACTTGCAACTGTCGTAGGTATAGTTGTATTTTTAATCATCGCCGGCATATTCGGCGTGATGAGCATTGTAGGAATGGTCGCCTCAGGCCAAGCCACACAAACCGTGAAAGACGGCTCTGTTCTCGTATTGAACCTCTCGGGTGTAATCGAAGAGCAAGGACAGGATGACATCATAGGCAAATTGACAGGCTCCTACTCATCGACAACGGGTCTGAACAATATACTCACAGCCATAGGCAAGGCCAAGGACAATCCCAACATCAAGGGCATCTATATTGAAGCTGGAGTCTTAAGCGCAAGCTATGCCACACTGCAAGAGATACGTGGCGCACTGGAGCAGTTCCGCAAGGGCGGCAAGTGGATTGTATCCTACGCCGACTCATACTCGCAGGGTGCCTACTACGTAGCGTCGACTGCCAACAAGGTATACATCAACCCGCAGGGCATGCTCGAATGGCACGGCATTGGCACTCAACCCATATTCTACAAGGACCTGTTCGCCAAGTTCGGCGTAAAGTTCCAGGTAGTGAAAGTGGGAACATTCAAGAGCGCCACTGAGACATATACCGAGGAGCACATGAGCGATGCCAACCGCCTGCAGACCCAGACCTTTGTAGGAGGAATGTGGAACAACGTGTGCCAGGCAGTAAGCAAGAGCCGTGGCATAAGCGTCGACTCGCTCAACTCGTATGCCGACCAAATGACAGAATTCCAGCCTACCGACCTGTACATCAAGCGCAAGATGGTGGACGGCGTGATGTATGCCGACAAGGTGAAGGACGTTGTCAAGAAGCTGCTTAAGCTTGAAGACGACGACATGGTGCCACAGATAAGCGTGAGCGACATGCTCAACACCAAGGACACAAATACCGCCGACGACGAGATAGCCGTATATTATGCCTACGGCAGCATCGTGCAGAGCGACGCAGCATCGGCACTGACCGGTGGCGGACATAACATTGTGGCTTCGACTGTGTGCAAAGACCTCGAAGCACTGATGAACGACGACAACGTCAAGGCTGTAGTAATACGCATCAATTCGGGTGGCGGCGACGCATACGCATCCGAACAGATATGGCACCAGGTGAGTCTGCTGAAGCAGAAGAAGCCCGTAGTGATATCAATGGGCGACTACGCAGCATCGGGTGCCTACTATATGTCGGCTCCGGCATCGTGGATCGTAGCACAGCCCAACACACTTACGGGCAGCATCGGAATATTCGCTGCCATTCCAGACATGAGCGGACTGGTGACACAGAAGCTCGGAGTGAAGTTTGACGAGGTGAAGACCAACCGCCACACTACCTTCGGCAATGTCATGGCGCGCCCGTTCAACGCTGACGAGACAGCCATTCTGCAGGCATACGTCAATCGTGGCTACAAATTGTTCCGCAAGCGCGTAGCAGATGGACGCCACATGCCGACCGAGACTGTCGAAAAGATTGCACAGGGACGCGTGTGGCTTGGCAACGACGCGCTGAAGATAAAGCTGGTCGACCAGCTTGGTAGTCTTGACGATGCTGTGCGCAAGGCAGCACAACTTGCCAAGGCCAAGAGCTACTATACAGCCGACTATCCGGCTCCAGTATCATGGACTGACCAGTTGCTTGGTGCCACCAACAGCGGCAACTATCTCGACGAACAGCTACGTCTGATACTGGGCGACATGTATGAGCCGTTCTGCATGATGCGCAATCTCAACAACCGACAGGCGCTGCAGGCACGTATGCCATACGTATTGAACATTAGATAGCAAACAACATAATGAGAACAGAAGGAGATTTCATAAAAATAAATGAGTGGCTTATGCCTTTGAGCTGGCTGTACGGCATCGGTGTGCGAATACGCAACTGGATGTTCGACATCGGCCTGCTCAAAAGCCAAAGCTACAACATACCCATTATTTCAGTGGGTAACATCACTGTGGGTGGTTCGGGCAAGACCCCACACGTGGAATATCTCATAAACCTGTTGCACGACAAGTTGAAGATTGGCGTGCTCTCGCGCGGCTACAAACGCAAGAGCCGTGGATATGTGCTTGCCCATAAGGACATCACCATGCCAGAGATAGGCGACGAGCCTTATCAGATGCGACGTAAATTTGACGACATATACGTGGCTGTCGACCGCAACCGTCGCAACGGTATCTACCACCTGACACACGACGACGAGACCAAGGACATTGACGTGATACTGCTTGACGATGCCTATCAGCACCGATATGTCAAGCCTGGCATCAACATACTGCTCGTCGACTACCACCGACTCATAATCTACGACAAGTTGTTGCCCGCCGGACGCATGCGCGAACCGCAGGAGGGAAAGTCGCGCGCTGATATAGTCATTGTGACGAAATGCCCCAAAGACCTCAAACCTATGGAGTATCGGGTGCTAAAACGTGCCATGAACCTATACCCATACCAGGAGCTATTCTTCACCACGCTGCAGTATGAGACACTGAAACCCGTGTTCGGTGGCGAACGTATACCAATAAGTGAGTTGCCAAAGAACGTAAACATACTGCTGCTCACGGGCATCGCATCGCCCCAACAGATGATTGTAGACCTGCAACCCGTGTCGAAGAACATCACACCTGTGACCTTCGGCGACCACCATCAGTTTACAGCTGCCGACATAGAGCGCGTATGCCAGACATTCGACTCAATGCCTTCGCCCAAAATGATAATAACAACTGAGAAGGACGCAACGCGACTGACGCATACGGGCGACATTCCCGACGACGTGAAGAAGAACATCTACGCCCTACCCATCAGAATAAAATTCATGCAGGACGGCGAAGAGGAGTTTAACAATAAAATCATAAGCTATGTACGAAAAAATTCAAGAAACAGCATCTTGGCTAAAAGAAAGGATGACCACAAGTCCTGAAACAGCCATCATCCTCGGTACGGGGCTCGGACAACTCGCCACGGAAATAACCGACAGCTACGAATTTTCATATAAGGACATACCTAACTTTCCCGTGTCGACGGTTGAAGGACATGCCGGAAAACTTATTTTCGGCAAACTTGGCGGCAAGGACATCATGGCTATGGAGGGACGCTTCCACTACTACGAGGGCTACTCGATGAAGGAGGTGACTTTCCCCATACGCGTAATGTACGAACTTGGCATCAAGACCCTCTTTGTAAGCAATGCGTCGGGAGGTATGAACCCGGAGTTCAAGATTGGCGACCTGATGATCATCACCGACCATATCAACCTCTTCCCCGAACATCCGTTGCGCGGAAAGAACTTCCCTACCGGTCCGCGTTTCCCTGACATGCACGAGACATACGACCACGCTCTCATCAACGAGGCTGACAACATAGCCAGCGAAAAGGGCATTCGTGTGGTGCATGGCGTGTACGTGGGCGTGCAGGGACCGACATTCGAGACTCCTGCCGAATATCGTATGTATCACCGCATGGGTGGCGACGCTGTGGGTATGAGCACCGTGCCTGAGGTCATAGTGGCTCACCATTGTGGCATACGCACCTTCGGCATATCCGTAATAACCGACCTCGGACTGGAAGACACGCCTGTTGAGGTGTCGCACGAGGAAGTGCAAGTGGCTGCCAATGCCGCACAGCCGCTCATGACCGAAATAATGCGCGAGATGATACGCAGAGCATAAATCACACATTATATAATATATATGACAGACATTTCAAAACTCGGTGAGTTCGGACTAATCCATCATCTCACCGATAACATAAAGCTAAAGAACGAATCTACCATCAAAGGCGTGGGCGACGACTGCGCCGTACTGCACTATCCCGACTCTGAGGTGCTCGTAACTACCGATATGCTTATGGAGGGCGTACACTTCGACCTCACTTACATCGACATGCAGCACCTCGGATACAAGTCGGCTATGGTCAACATAAGTGACATATTCGCCATGAACGGCACTCCGCGACAGCTCACAGTGAGCTTGGCGCTGAGCAAGCGATTCAAGGTGGAGGACATGGAGCAGTTCTACAGCGGACTGCGTATGGCTTGCGACAAATGGGGAGTTGACATCGTTGGTGGCGACACCACATCATCTTACACTGGTCTGGCTATAAGCATCACTTGTATTGGCGAGGCTCGCAAGGAAGACATTGTATATCGCAACGGTGCCAAGGACACTGACATTATATGTGTGACGGGCGACCTCGGCGCTGCCTATATGGGTCTGCAGCTGCTCGAACGCGAAAAGAGCGTATACTATCAGCAGGTGGACGAGGCTCGCAAGAAGAACGACAAGCGTGCTCTGGAAGAGTTGCGCGACTTCCAGCCCGACTTTGCTGGCAAGGAGTATCTGCTGCAACGCCAGTTGCAGACAGAAGCTCGTGGCGACATCATTGCACGCTTCCGCGAACTCAACATCCACCCTACTGCCATGATGGACATCAGCGACGGTCTGTCGAGCGAACTGATGCACATCTGCAAACAGTCGAACTGCGGTTGCCGCATCTACGAGAAGAACATTCCCATCGACTACCAGACTGCTGTCATGGCTGAAGAAATGAACATGAATGTCACTACTTGTGCCCTCAACGGCGGCGAAGACTACGAACTGCTCTTCACCGTACCTATCGGCGACCACGAAAAGATTCAGCAGATGGATGGCGTAAAGATGATTGGACATATCACACGCCCCGAACTCGGACAAATGCTCGTGACACGCGACAACCAGGAATTTGAGCTGAAAGCACAGGGCTGGAATCCGCTGAGCAAGTAAAGCTTAGTTGAGAGTGGAGAATGGAGAGTTGAGAGTGGAGAGTTATGATATGTTTTGCATGCTAACATATTGATAGTGATGAATAACAAAGGTAATCACAACTCTCAATTCTCAATTTTCAACTCTCAACTCTCCACTCTCAACTCTCAACTAATTCTCAATTCTCAACTCTCAACTCTCAACTAACTCTCAACTCTCAACTCTCAACTAACTCTCAACTTTCAACGATTTTTGCTTTTAAAAGCAAAAAAATCAGATTTCGTTTTGTCAATTCAAATATTATTTGTACCTTTGCACTCGCTAAATAAAACACAGTTGGTGCCATAGCTCAGTTGGTAGAGCAAAGGACTGAAAATCCTTGTGTCCCCGGTTCGATTCCTGGTGGCACCACGATAAAAAGGAGTTACTCTTTAAGGAGTAACTCCTTTTTTGTTGTTACGGTGTTTTGTTGTGGTGGTAGAGCACTTATTGATTGCTTCTGCACTTATTGTGAACGGTGGCGTGTACATAATAAATTAATATAAAATGCCTAATAATCGAGTAGGAGGTAAACACTAATCATAGGTGTTTATCTCCTACTTTCGTATTTACCGACCTCTCACACCACCGTACGTGCCGTTCGGCATACGGCGGTTCCTATTTTGGGTACCATTCGAGATACGCCCCCATTAAAGTTGCATACCCTGCCCTACATAAATGCTCTTTTGTTATAGCTCTATGCAGTATGTAGCTATCAGCTATTCGCCAATAGCCTTTGCGAGTATTACCCCATTCGTATGCTTTGTATTTATTAATACCACATTTAATGA
>ERZ1031449.500-NODE-500-length-10003-cov-8.774930_pt1 | contig 10003 bp, 7 predicted proteins | sample MGYA00516705_ERZ1031449 | MGnify/ENA primary metagenome ERZ1031449 (study PRJEB33719, sample SAMN04261152) | wastewater metagenome | biome: rural village; feature: human; material: feces | host: Homo sapiens | place: El Salvador | collected 2013-01-14 ... | reverse complement strand
TACACGACGCTCTTCCGATCTAAGGTTTTATAAAAAATTTTTAAGCGCATTGCTTCTTGGTGCACTGACAGTGACATCAACTGGCACGCTCGTTTCATGTAAGGATTACGATGACGACATCACTAACCTGCAGGAACAGATCGACAAGAACGCTAAGGCAATCAAGGAGATCAATGACTTGATCGCTAAGGGTGGCGTTATCACAGGTACCACTTCGGTAGAAGGCGGTGTTAAAGTAACACTGAGCAACGGCAACGAATTTACCATCAAGAATGGTGAGAAGGGTGCTGCCGGTCAGAACGGTGTTTCTTGGACTATCGGTGAGGATGGCTTCTGGTACAAGGACGGTGCTAAGACACAGTGGTATGCTCTTGGAACTAAGGGTGACAAGGGTGACAAGGGTGACAAGGGTGACAAGGGTGAAACCGGCGCTCCTGGTGCTCCTGGTGCTCCTGGTGCTCCTGGTAAGGACGGTCAGGATGCTACTGCTTCTGGTGAGAACGGCAAGTACTATGTGCCTAACGCAACCACTGGTAAGTTCGACATCTACAAGGATGGTAAGCTCGTTGAGTCTACAAACATCAGCTTCCTCGGCTCTGGCGTTATCACAGCCGTTAAGGATGATGCCAAGAAGACCCTTACACTCTACGGTGTAACTGGTGGTTCTGGTGAGAACAAGGCTGTTGTAATCTCAATGTCTGGTACTCTGAGCAGCCTTTCATATCGTCCGGCTCTCTATCTCGACGGTATCGAGACTATCGAGTATCCTTGGTTGTTCGGTAACACTATGAAGTCTGTTGCCGCTACTGCAGACAAGAACTTCCAGGATAAGGTTGTTAAGGGCCTTTCTGTTCAGGACTATGTTGCCGATACAAAGACATTCGTTTACGGTCCGGCTTGGGCAGTAGAGTATGACGCAAGTCCTTGGAATGCTGCTGTAACTGAGGAGGATCTCGCTGGTTACAATGTTCTTAATCCTACTGCTATCTACAACACACGTGCTGCTGTGGCTGCTTTGGGTGCTGTAACATCTCCGGCATACGCATTCCCTGGTAAGGATGGTGGCAAGAAGTTGTTCTCTATGAACAATGGTACTGGTGTCCTCACTACAGGTTTGCAGATTGAAAATCCTGACAAGTTCACAAACGAGACTCCGACAACGAACTCAAGAAACGACGTTAATACTGTTGCTCTCCGCGTTAAGAACAGCGAGGGTACAGAGGTTGTTGCTGACTACGCTCTCGTTCAGCCTGAGAAGACTCTTATCGACGGTATGGTTTGGAGCCAGCAGGCTAAGTGCATCGACGAGAATGCAAATGAGATTGTTCGTGATGGTGACGAGGATTGCTCATACTTCGACGGCGTAAAGAAGCACGTATGGGATGCTCCGGAGAAAGCTCTTCAGGATGAGCGTGGCGCTGCCTTGAGCCTCTACTTTGAGGATGAGGTTGGTGTTGATTTGAGCAAGTATGTTGCTGTACGCTTGGTTAAGTCAAAGAACCTTAAGAAGAACCAGAAACCTGAGTTTATCACCGTTTCTCCTGAGGAGGCTCTTCAGTGGGGCTTGACATTCCACTACAACATCGTTAACTACAAGCTTGATACCAACGAGACTTCTGAGTCAATGTTCTTGAAGAAGATCAACGCTAAGGACACAGACGGTAAGTTCCGTGCTCAGAATGTTAAGGAAAACTTGGCTATCGGTCAGGCTGCTAACGCTTCTGTAGGCCGTATGCCGTTGGTACAGGTAACTGTAACTAATGACAAGGGCGCTGTCGTATTGGATGGCTATATCCTTCTCTACATCACTAAGTATGCTGATGCAAACGGTAAGAACGACAAGTGGGCAGAACAGGAGACAACATTCGATCCTTGCAACGCCAACGATGTATTCACTACAACTTGGAATCAGTTCAACGACCTTATGCTTACTCAGTATCTTGACATGACCAAGGAGACATTCGATCATCAGTATGCTCCTGATTTGTTCACTGATGGCAGCACAATGGTTCAGTACGCTGATTACAAGGATAAGGGTGAGCAGGATTATAACCGCAACGCTTTGGGTACTGTACTCTATAAGGGTAATGCTGAGGGTAATACCAACCACACATGGCAGTGGACAATTCCTGCTAAGGAAATTGAGGCTAAGCTCCACCACAAGGACTCATACACATTCACAACATGGGTTCGCTTCAAGGCTCTCGACAAGAAGTCTGCTAAGTATCCGTACATCTATGTTAAGTTGACTGCTAAGGTTAACAACAAGAAGACCACTACTTACACCTTCGGCGAAAAGAACGATAAGATGTATTGGTTTGATAATGGTAAGGTAGTACAGTTTGATGCTGTTAACCCGTTCAACGGAGGTTTCCTTTCTACAATCAACCGCAGCGTACGCTCTACTCTTATGAATAACATTGAGAGTTTCAATGCTCCGCAGCACAGCTACTACTTCGTTCCTGGTGAAATCACAGTTAAGGACGAGTACACTGGCAAGACATATACTCTTACTCCGCAGTCAAGCGCATCAGACGTAGCTTACAACCAGGTATTCTGCAAGTATGTTTCTACAGACGTTATCGCTTACAAGGACGCTGAGTCACATTTGGCTACTTGTGCTCTTGACATCACTAAGGGTGCATACGCTAATACTGGTCTTTACGTAAAGGGTACTTATGTTAAGATTGCAACAATCGATCCTACTACTGGTGAGGTTAAGCTTGTGAAGAATCATACAACTAAGGCTGTCTTGAACGCTGTTGGTTACAAGAAGGGAATTGAACCGCTTTACGAGCAGCTCCATGCACATATCGGTGTAGCAACTGCAAATTCTTGCGGTGTTGTTGAAAAGACAACTGAGGACAAGTTCTACGCAACTTGGCATCGTCCTATCAACATCTTCAAGTCTGTTAAGCCTGCTGTTGATGCTAACACTAACGGCAACGACATCAAGGTGCTTGATTGCATCAAGATGTACGACTGGCGCGGATGGAAGACTGCTGAAACTGAGGCTGACTGCGTTGCAAACCAGAGCAATATGTGGGGTGACAACTACTGGTTCTGGGCTTACTACGGAGTTTCTGCAATCAGCGCTGATTTGAGATACGATAATGTTATGCTTCAGTTCGAAGGCAGCGACAAGTGGGTTAAGTTGAGTTCTGTTACAAACGAACTCGCACTGTATGGCAAGACGGCTACTGGCTCAATTGTTAGAGACGGTGTCCTCACCTCAACATTCAATTTGGCTGGCTATAACAATTCTGCTTATAACGCTCTTGTTCTTCGCACGTTGCAAGCTAAATTAGGTTCTATCCACTACACCAACAACGGTGACGTGGTTAAGAATTTCAGTGTTAAGGTTCCTGTGACTATCACATACGAATGGGGCGAGATTAAGACTGATGTTGTTATCAACATTGATGCAACAACCGGTCATGGTGGCAAATAAGCTAAATTTGTAGAAGTATATCTATAAATATGCTCTAAGTAGAGGGTGTGCCTATAGAGCAGGCACACCCTCTTTTAGTTTTAATAAATCAAGTCAGTTTAGCAAGATTGCAACTTGATAAATATAACAATACACTATAAGTTATGAAAAGAACAACTTTATTTTTGGCTTTAGCTGTTTTGCTTGCTTTTACGTCTTGTTCTTCACGCAAACAGTCGCGTTCAGAACAGGTGTCAGAGTTTAGAGAACAGCTGACTCAGGAAGATACCACAACGATGTTGAAACTCTGCGATGACGCAATGGAGGCATTAAAGGCAAAGAACATCGACAAGGTATTGGCTTCATTGTGTGAATATAATGATTCCACTAAGGAGGTAAAGCCGTTAAGCACGGAGACTGCACAAAGATACCGCCGCCAATTTACCTTGTTCCCAGTGTTGAGCTATGAGCGTAAGTATTATTCATTCCAACTTGAAGGATGCAACGACGTGAAATATGAAGTAGTTTTTGCCACTGCGGAACAGGCTGGAACAGAAGAGCCTGCTAAAACCGCCTATATGTTCAATCCCGTTAAGATTGACGGACAATGGGTACTGTGTGTGAAGACAGCTGACGAGGAAATCGACAGAACTATGCATTAAACAATAATCAGTTATACAATATTTATATGAGACTACTATTATCGTTTCTTCTGATTCTTCTCTCTACTTCTGTTTTCGGCCAGAAACAGAAGGTTGTGACATTCGTTTTTACTGATCCTACCATTCTCGGGCTTCCTACAGCTAATTATACTGATGTAACTGATAAAACTTTCGCAGTAGGAAAGACCGAAATCTCATTCTCACGAGGTCTGGAATTGGGTGTTTGGTATACCCACCGGAATGGCAGTTACTATTTGGAAATGAACAAAGGTAGCCGACTGTTTATGAAAGGTGTTGATGGTGCCGTTTTGAACGTTGTGTCATTCTCGGTCGAAAACTTCGGTGATTTGAGCCCTGTTGACCAAAATGTCGGTTCTTGGGATGAAGACAAAGGTATATGGAGTTGTAACGGAAATGGTAATATTACAAATGTAGGCTTCATGAATAATGGCAAACCCACTTTGATAAAATCAATTACCGTTACATATACCGAACCTATAAATGTACTTACTCCGTCATACGATGCTTCTCAGTTGTCTGTTTCATCGTTCAACTCTTTGTCTTTGAGTTTCAACTCAAGCGTAACAAAAGTCGGGAGTCAATCGCTTTCAATCACCGGAAATGGTAAGACGTATCCTCTTAGTGTTGGTATAAGAGGTTCCAAAGTAACGTTGTCTTCATCTGAGGCAATTACAACCGACGGAAAATACACAATCTCTATTCCTGCTGGATATTTCCAAAACGCAGAAGGCTATCGCAACAAGGCTCTCACCTACACAATTGTGGTAAACACCCCTAAGAACACGCTCAATTATGTAAGTGTGAATCCTACGGATGGAGAAATCGAGAAATTGACGAGTCCGATAACGTTGACATTCGGCGAGAACCTTAAGAATTTCTCGGCAGAGGTAATGATGTATAAGGACGGCATGGAGTTCTCGCCTGTCACAATCGCAAGAAGTGCGGACAACGGTGAGGTTGTAAAGTTGTCGTTCGACATTCCGCAGGGAATTTCTGATAAGGGCATCTATACAATCAAGGTGCCGGAGAAGACCATTTACAATTTGTTGGGCAAGATTTACAATCCTACATTCACCCTAACATATAAGGTAGGCTACAAGCCGGTGCCTGTAGACTCGGAGACAATGAAGAATGCCAAGGCGTTGCTGAAGAAGTGTGGCGTTGGTTATCCTGCTGCCAACAGCGAAAGCCGTACTAATCTTACTGCCCTGACAACTGCAGAAGAGATACCGACTGATGAGACCTTGCAGAAGGCAATTGACGCATTCTATAGCGAGACCAATATAGAGATACCTACAGTAGGCAATTGGTATTACATTTCAAATGTTGGAGCCACAGGTTCTCCGCTGTATGTTACAGCCAAGAACAACGAGCTTGGATTGACCACCGACAAATCGAAGGCTACAGCATTCGAGGTGGTTGAGCCTATGCTGTTCAAGACAGTCAACGGCAAGTATCTGTTTACTGGTGGTATTGAGGATAATGCCTACAACAAGACAATGACTCTTGCGAAGATGACAGTGGCTGGCGTTAATGCCGATAAGCTGTTTGGCTACTTCTCCATCTTTGGCTACTATAAGACCAATAAGTCGGGAGAGATAAAGAACGCCTATGCATCGATTGACCGTTCAAACATGATCGTTTCAACCGATGATGATGACATCGCACCCGTATTCAACGACACCTATTCTGGAGCGTTTGCGTTTACGGCGACGACAAAGCCAAGTCAGCAGCCTACAGCCATAGATATGAACTGCACTGTCTCACCGGCTACCGTCACTGGCACTAACACCACTCTGACCCTCACGTTTACTGATGCCAATACTATCAGTATAAACAGCCAGACTGATGCCAAACTCTGCACAGAGGATGGCACCACAATCCAAAGCCTTGACCTCCGTGTCAACGAAATTTTGGGCAATGCTCTTACTGTCAACGTAGGCAACTTGCAGGATGCCAAGTATAAGATATTTATTCCTGCTGGTTATGTTAGCTACACCATTGACGGCACAAAATATATCAACAATGAGATGCAGGTGATGTTTGAGGTTAAGAAAGGTGGTTCTGTTGACCCAACTCCGTCAGCAGAATTCAACTATACTTACTCTGGATTCCTGTATTATCCTGCTGACGACAAGGTTAAGGATGTGGACTTGAACAAATTTACCATTGGTAATGCCCATTACAACTATTCATATAAGCCGCAGGGCTTGATGGTTGACGAGACCAAGGAGATACTCCTTATAACCGAATTCTCGGGCAGGGTGATTCGTCGAGGTCATTTCAAGAAAATAGATTCTATGCCAACCGACCCTTACTGCCCCGAGGCATATCAGATAGAATTTGACACACCGATTGCTGAAGGCGAGTTGAAAGCTGGTATATATATCTTTGTCATCCCGAAAGCGACATACGGCGATTACAATTTTGGCAAGTACTTGAAGAATCCTTCTTCAGTTAAGGCTTCTGATTGCTACGTCAATACAGAGGACCGATTCTCGTTCAGTGTTGACAACACCGCCACAGGCATCCACGGTGTAACAACCGGTGACAACGTGGAGAAGAAAATCTACACACTTCAGGGCATCCGCGTAAGCAAGATGACAACGCCGGGAATATACATCGTCAACGGCAAGAAGGTAGTAAAGAGATAGCAGGAAGCGGGGGCGTACTCGCCCCCACCCCCAATGAGTAATAACAACAATTTTAAAATAAAAGACAATGAAAGCAGTAAAAACTATTATGGCAGCTGCCCTGCTCGGAATGAGTACGACAGCTATGGCACAGGCCACTTATCTTGAGGCTAATGGTGACACCACTGTTTTTAAGAAGCATGTATTTATGCAGCTTCAGGGTGGTGCTCAGTACACTCTGGGTGAGGCTAAGTTCGGCGACTTGATTTCGCCGAATGTGCAGTTCGGTCTTGGCTATCAGTTCAATCCTTGGTTTGGTGCTCGCATTGCTGTCAATGCTTGGCAGAGCAAGGGTGGCTTCAACGGCAAGATTAGCGACGGAACAAACGGTAACATCGTTTACAAGTACAAGTACGTAGCTCCTACCGTTGACTTCATGTTCAACCTCTCGCAGGCTTTCTGCGGCTACAACCCTCACCGCGTGTTTAACGTTACTGCCTTCATCGGCGCTGGCGCTAACGTAGCATTCAGCAACGACGAGGCTCAGAACGTAGCTGCAAGTGGCTATAAGATGCAGTATCTCTGGGACGGCACCAAGGTACGCCCAGTTGGTAAGGCAGGCTTGGCACTCGACTTCCGCCTCTCTGACGCTGTTTCGCTCGGCATCGAGGGTAACGCCAATCTGCTTAGCGATAAGTACAACTCAAAGAAGGCAGGCAACGGCGACTGGTACTTCAACGCACTCGCTGGCATAAAGATCAATCTCGGCAAGAGCAAGAAGAGCCATCCTTATCAGGAGCCCGTTCAGCCGGCACCGGTTGTAGAGAACAAGTATGTTGAGCCTACACCGGCTCCTCAGCCAGAGGTGAAGAAGGAGAAGGAGGAAATCCGTCGCGACATCCACTTCAAGATCAACTCTTCGGTAGTTAATCAGGTTGGCAAGGACAAGATCAAGGAGCTTGTCGACTTCATGAAGAATCATGAGGACGCTAAGCTTACCATCGTAGGCTATGCCGACAAGAATACTGGTACAGCAGCTTACAACAAGCGCATCTCAGAGCGTCGTGCCCTCTCGGTATTCAACATCCTTACCAAGGAGTATGGCATCCAGGCACATCGCATCAGCTATACCTACAAGGGTGACGTTGAGCAGCCGTTCCCGTCAAACGACGACAACCGCGTTGCTATCTGCGTAGGCACTGCTGAGTAAAGAAATACGACAAATCAACTCGTAAATTTTAATTCTTCGAAGTCCGGATCTTCCGTTTGTGTGTGAACATAAACGGAGGTATCCGGACTTTTTTTGTATTTCTTCCCGTATTACAGAATTTTTAATTAAATTTGCAAGAGACTATCATTATAACAATAATACATACAAATGACACAGGAAGAAAAGACTCAGATAGAGGAGCGCATCGTTGATGTGCTGAAGACTGTTTACGACCCCGAAATCCCCGTTAACATATACGATCTCGGACTCATCTATAAGATTGATGTCAAGGACGACGGACATGTTGACATCGACATGACATTCACAGCGCCGTCGTGCCCCGCCGCCGACTTCATTCTCGAAGATGTGCGCCTGAAGGTTGACTCGCTCGAACACGTTAAGTCGTCGAACGTCAACCTCGTGTTCGAACCCGAATGGGACCAGAGCATGATGACCGAAGAGGCTCGCGTAGAGCTTGGTTTCGATTAGTCGAGACGGCTCGACTAATCGAATGTTGAATGTTGAGTGTTGAATGTTGAATTGTCGGCTTCGCCGATTTTGAATTGTTCAATTTTGAATTGATACAATGAAGAACGTATATTTCCTTTCTGACGCCCACCTCGGGTCGTGGGCTATAGAACACAGCCGCACTCAGGAGCGCCGGCTTGTGCGTTTTCTTGACTCGATAAAGACCAAGGCACGTGCCATTTACCTTCTGGGCGACATGTTCGACTTCTGGTATGAGTGGCGTTATGCGGTGCCCAAGGGCTACACGCGCTTCCTCGGCAAACTGTCGGAGCTTACCGACATGGGCGTTGAGGTGCACTACTTCACGGGCAACCACGACATTTGGTCGTATGGCTATCTGCACGACGAGTGCGGAGTGATAATTCATACGCGTCCCGAGACGGTGGAGATATACGACAAGGTGTTCTATCTGGCGCACGGCGACGGACTGGGCGACCCCGACCGCAAGTTCAAGTTCATAAAGCGTGTGTTCCACAACCGCCTCTGTCAGGTGCTGTTCAGCTCGCTTCATCCGCGCTGGAGCATGTGGTTCGGACTCACTTGGGCTAAGAACTCGCGCCTCAAGCGTGTCGACGGAATGGAACCGCCCTACATGGGCGAGCAGCGCGAGCACCTCGTGCTCTACACCAAGCAATACATGAAGACCCATCCCAACGTAGACTATTTCATATATGGCCACCGCCACATCGAACTCGACCTAATCCTCTCGCGCAAGTCGCGCATGATGATTCTGGGCGATTGGATCACGCAGTTCACGTATGCGGTGTTCGATGGCGAGCACATGTTCCTCGAAGAGTACGTTGAGGGCGAAAGCCAACCTTGATTTATAGTTGAGAATTTATATAGTTGAGAATTGAGAGTTATGTATTCCCCTTCCCTACATGAATAATATTAAAATGATTGTCAATCATTGTCAATATTGTCGTTAAATACAAAATTATCAAGCCCCTTGTTGTTTTAACGACAATGTTTGACAATGACCGACAATAGGATATGCAAGATTATCCGTTGTACACTTGAATATTATAAAAATTGTCAATCATTGTCACTATTGTCGTTAAAAACAAAAGTATCAAGCCCCTTGTTTTTTAGAACGACAATGTTGACAATGTTTGACAATAGGAGAAGCGAGATCATCCATTGCACACACGATTTATAATATTGTCAATCATTGTCACTATTGTCGTTAAATACAAAATAATCAAGCCTCTTGTTTTTTTTAACGACAATGTTCGACAATGATTGACAATAGGAGAAGCAAGATAATCCGTTGTACTCATGATTTATAAAATTGTCAATCATTGTCACTATTGTCGTTAAATAAAACGTACCAAGCCCTTTGTTTTTTAGAACGACAATGTTCGACAATGTTTGACAATAGGAGGAGCAAGATAATCCGTTGCACTCATGAATATCATAGAAATTGTCAATCATTGTCACTATTGTCGTTAAATACAAAATAATCAAGCCCCTTGTTTTTTAGAACGACAATGTTTGACAATGGTCGACAATAGGATAT
>ERZ1031449.497-NODE-497-length-10014-cov-5.707400_pt1 | contig 10014 bp, 9 predicted proteins | sample MGYA00516705_ERZ1031449 | MGnify/ENA primary metagenome ERZ1031449 (study PRJEB33719, sample SAMN04261152) | wastewater metagenome | biome: rural village; feature: human; material: feces | host: Homo sapiens | place: El Salvador | collected 2013-01-14 ... | reverse complement strand
AGCAGGAGTATCGTCAGAAGTGTGCAGAATTTGACAAATTCTATGGAAACTTGGAAACAGGAACGGCTTCACAACAGATTGTAGATCGATTGGAAACAATTATGGGATAACATGGCAAAAGAACGTTTACATTACATAGATATTTCAAGGGCATTTGCTTGATATTGGTGGTTATTCATCACGCTCCCTTAGCCTACATGGGACACTTTGCTCAGCAAGGTTCTGTGTTATGGTATATCAACAATTTTGCCAAATAATTTCTTCTATCAGCACGCTTTCATATTAGTTTCTTTTATGTTTCTTGGACGAATATTGAAAGAACACGAAATGAAAATCAACAGCATAGCTAAACGTATATCAGTTTCTTTTGTGCTGTTTGTCTTATTTCTGCCATTAATAGGCATTGATATACCAACAGTTACAAGAACTATTACTGTCAAACTGTTTACGTTGCCATTATTTGTAGTTCTATCGTTGGGTGGAAGTATTATTGTGTGGTATTTATCTCGATTGATTTCTAAATCAAATTGGTTGGAATATATCGGTAAAGGCTCTTTGGTTGAATATTGCTTCAACTATGCTACGTTATGTCTTATTGCGAATATTTATAAAGAAACACTAAAAATGGGGGGTATCTATCCATTACAGATAGTATGGCTTGCTTGATAATAGCATCTGTTACTATTATGATTCTTCCCACTTTCTATTGGGTGTTAGATCATAAATATATTAAAATAATTATTGGTAAGTTTTAGATATGAAATTTAGAATTTCAATTGTAATTCCGATATATAATGTTGAACCTTATATATTGGAATGCCTTCAGTCTGTTGATAAACAGACTATAGGAGATGATATTGAGTGTATTTTAGTCGATGATTGCGGAACTGACAATAGTGTACTTGTCGCAGAAGATTTTATCAAATCGTATAATGGACGGGTACACTTCACATTGATACACCATCAGAAAAATGGAGGTCTCTCTGCTGCCCGTAATACAGGTATTCATGCTGCACACGGAGAATATCTATACTTCTTGGATAGTGACGATACGATTAAAAATAATTGTATTGAGTTGTTGTTGGGATTAGCCCAAAAACATAATGCTGAATTAGTAATTGGCTCTTATGATACGGGTGATTCAAGAATGAGTCAATTTGATAAGATTGATTATCCTGAATGTGTCGACAATAAACGGAATGTTAAGCGTATGCTGCTTAATTATGACATTCTCCCCGTAACGGCTGCCAATCGTTTGATAAGACGAGAACTTATTATACAGAATAATTTGTTCTTCAAAGAAGGTATAATCCATGAAGATAATTACTGGACATTCTTCCTTGCAAAACATATCAACAGAATGGCTATTTGTAAGGATAATGTATATAACTATCGTCTTACTCCTGGATCAATTACAAATAAAGTAAATGTTGAAAAAGAAACATTTGCTTTTAAAACAATGATAACTGATTTCTGTAATAATATAGACAGATTTGAAAAAGGCGCCCAAAAAAGAGATATATTCTGCCTTCTTTTGAACGCTATAAATTCGCACTACTATAAAGACAACAATGAAAGAACTCAACTTATTTCTTGTTTTCAGAAACAGAATGGATTGTTTATTAATTGCTTGCTTATGATAGTATTCAGTGTAAAAAAGTGTACAGTTGTTCGCAATAAGTCTATTAATTTGCTAATGAAGATATTTGAATCAAATTCTTGGTTGTGTCAATAAAAATGATTTCAGTAGTAATACCTTTATATAATAAGGAAGCGTCTATTGCGCAGTCTCTGAAGAGCGTGCTCTCACAAGAGTACGACGACTTTGAGGTTGTGATCGTGGACGATGGCTCTACGGACGAATCGGTTGGTGTTGTTGAGGCTATAAACGATTCGCGCATCCGACTGATAAAGCAGGAGAATGGTGGACCGAGCAAGGCTCGTAACACTGGTGTGAAGAATGCCAAGGGAGAGTGGATCCTTTTCATAGATGCCGATGATGATTTGTTACCAGGAGCAATAGAGTATTTTGCACAGAAAATAAAAGAACATACGGAAGTCGATATGTTCTTGGGAGAAGTTATTATTAACAATGGTAAATCGGAATATTTAGTAAGAAAATACAAAGAGGGTTTTATCTTTAATCCCTTTAAGGCTCATGTTCTTGGGAAATTGTACCAATGTTCGGGTACAACTGTTTATCGAAAAAGTATAGTAGAAAAATATCCTTTTGATGAACGAGTTCGTCGTTATGAGGACTTGCAGCGTATTTTTAAGTTGTATCGGGAATATAGTCTTTATCTTTGCCATAAACCTGTTGCAAAAGTAAATATAGAATTTGCATCAGCTTCTCGTGCTCGAAAGGATATCAAGGAAGATTTTCTTGGTTATCTTGATTTCAAGGGCAAGTCTTTTTGGGAAAAGATGGCTTTGTATGCTTTTTATCTCGGTGAAAGAGATTACTATCCTGATCCGTGTAAAAAGTTGTATCCTTGGTTGTATTGGAGATGTGATTGGCTGATTCTGTATAAGGTTGTAAGATTGTTTAAATAAAAGGCTTATGTTGGAAAATGTAAAAGAACTTACGATAAGAGGAGGTTATTTTGAGACTCCTGTTGTATTTAATTTCCTTAAAGGTAAGGTTAATATTGTGTTTGGAAGAAATGGTGGTGGCAAAACTACGATTTCTCGGGCTTTGCGGGAGTTTGCCACTAAAAGTCTGGAAGATTGCGAACATCAATATTCTGTCTCTTTTGATAGACAAATGGAACCTTCTGAGATTTTTGTTTTCAATGAGGATTTTATTAATGAGAAGATATCTTTAAAAGAAGGACCAGGTTTGGATACGATTATTATGCTTGGTCAACAAATCGAAATAGATAGACTATTAGATGAGAAGAAACGAATTCTTTCTGAAAAAAAGAACGATTACAAGCTATTGTTAGAATTAATGCATAAAATGGAAGATGTCAAGTATGATGAATCTCTTAAACGAATTTTTACAAAGGAAGTAAAGCCAGCATTTTCAGAATGGGCAGATAATGATGCAAAGATTAACAAGCCAGTATCTACGAGAAAAAGTTCTTTTACTGAAGAATCTTTGGAAAAAATACGAAATTTGAGAACAACGCTATCTTCTTCTGATACTATTGATAGTATTAGTGCGGCATTTCGAGATAAATTTCAGTTGTATTTATCTACAAATGATGCCGTTCCTATCTCTTTCCAATATGAGGCTTATAATCTGCCGATAGGTATCACTGAACTTTCGTCTATATTAAACAAACATGTAGAGCAACCTCCATTGTCAGACAGGGATAAGGTGATAGCACTTATCGCAGCGAGTTCCTATGGTAATTATATTACTTTTGCGAAAGATTTGTTTAAAGATGAATCTATATCTGTATGTCCCTTATGCCAAAGAAGAATGTCTAATGAAGAAAAGAAGGAAGTTGTTAAACGCATAGAACGTTTCTTAAATAAAGAGGCAAAAGATTATCAAGAATATTTGGAGAATTTGAAAAAATGTTTTGTAGAACTTCCAAGTTTCTCTTTAGATATTTTTAGCGTGAACCCTTCTTTGTTGGATAGTGCAAATAAAATGGCACAATCAATATTCGTCTTGAATAAATATTTAGAGAATATCCGCTTGGCTATAGAGCAAAAGCTTTCAAATATTTTTGTGGTTGATTTTATCAGTTTGCCAATTGAAAAAATTGAGTTAGCTTTTAAAGATTATGAGGAGAGCATAAACAATCTTTTAGAAGCCATCAAGCATTATAATCAAATGGTGGAAAATCGGCAATTAATGAAGAACGAACTTCATAATTTGAATGATAAGTTTGCCTATCTTTGTAATAAGGGGATAATTGATAAATATGTTGGTGCTTCTAAAAAGCGGGATAAAGCAATAGAGGACGAGAAAAAAAGTCGTATAGAGATAGACTTATTAGAGCAAGAGATTATAAACTTGGAACAGGAAAAGAGACAGGCAACTATTGCTTTGGATTTTATCAATCAATCTCTGAGCTATATATTCTTTGATAATCAAAGATTGGTATTGGAACCTGGAGATGGGTGCTATAAATTAAAGTCTAAAGGACGTGATGTTTTACCGAGCAAAATATCAAAGGGAGAGTGTAATGCTATTGGGCTATGTTACTTCTTTGCTTCCCTTTTTGAGGGTAAGGAGAATAAAACGAAATATGCTAATGAAATGTTGGTGTTACTTGATGATCCTGTTTCTAGCTTTGACATGGAAAACAAGGTTGGTGTGCTTTCTTTCTTGCATAGTGAGTTAAAGAAAATAAAAGAAGGAAATGCTAATAGTAAGACTATTGTCTTAACTCATGATTTGCAAGTCGCTATGGATATTAAAGCTTTTGTTGACCCTTGGTTTGAAAAAAACGACCATTCTTCTGTGCATACATTTATACTAGAATCTAAAAAACTAATAAGTAAGAACCTTCCTGAAGTTTCTGAATATGAGCGTTTGTTAAGGAATATCTATGATTTTGTTGTTAAAGAGGATGAAGATGACAAAGAATATTATATAGGAAATTGTATGAGAAGAGTTTTGGAAGCTTTCTTTACTTTTAATTATGCTTCAGGGTTTACTGATGTTAATTGTTTGGATCTTCTTTTGGAAAATTCTAATAAAAAAGAACATTTTAAAAATTTGATGATGCGCTTTCTCTTAAATGATGAAAGTCACTATAAAAATCGAATGAAGTCACTGGCCTCTTCAATAGATGTTTTTTCTACTTCAGAGAAACGACGTATGGCAAAGGAAACCCTCTGTTTGTTATTTTGCCTAAATAAATATCATATTAGTAGAATTTTAGGAATGCAAAGATGTGAACAAATAGAAAACTGGGCAAGCGAAATTCATGATATATAAAAACAGGAGTCACTATCTATCGAAAGCGACTCCTGCCGAGGATTAATGTAAGGCAGTGCCAGGGTATCTACGGTAGTAAGCATTTACATGCTCTGTTCTACCAAATCTCACTCTCATGTAAGAGCGGACATATACCATCTGAGCAGCCAATCCTCTGACGATTGCTTCAAAAATACTCATAATTTTAACATTAAATTTAAAACGCAATTTAATAGTTATGATTTGAGTATAGAGCAATCTGTCTGCAAAAATACTATTTTATTTTGAAAAGGCAAAATATTAAGGCATTTTTATGTAGATAATTACTATAAATTTATTTGATTATGACTAACATAGAAAAATATATTAATGATTTAGATCTTCTTGTTAAGAAAGGAGTAAAGCTTCAATTTGGTTTGTATCATGAGCTAAAGGACCATTATCAAGAAGCGATTGATAAGTTGGATGCTAAGCAGAAGAAAATAATACAGGAATCAACTTTCAAGGATAAATACAATGCATGGTACAATGAGGCTTTATCTTTAGTGAGGCAGTTAATGCCCGAACGCTTGGAAGATTTTGTCTCGTTTTATAAACAGCCTAAAAGAAAAGAGATTACTTCTCTAACTTATACTATTTCAGATTATCTGTTAGGTGTTGAAATAAAAAATAGTTGGAAAGAGGTTATTGTTGATGGTACGGCTGTGGTAAGTAAGTTTCAGCAACAACTCTTGATAATAGAAGCTTTGAAGAATCGCTTTATATCCTCTCTTTATGATATAAAGCAGTTAGTTCAATCGGATATGATGGATTCTGAACTTGATTCAGCAAAGTTGCTTCTTCGTAATGGTTTCCTTCGTGCAGCTGGTGCTATTTGTGGCGTTGTCTTGGAAAAGCATTTTTCTACTATTTGTGAGAATAGAAATCTGAAAATTGGAAAGAAAAATCCAAGTATAAATGATTATAATCAAAAGCTGAAAGATGAGGCTATCATAGATGTTCCTACTTGGCGTCATATATGTTTGCTTGGTGATATAAGAAATTTATGTGATCATGATAAGAAACAAGAACCAACGGCAGAACAAGTAAATGATTTGATTGTAGGGACAGATAAAGTAATAAAAACAGTCTTTTAGTAGAAAGTGTTTGTATGTTATCAAAGATGTTAAAAAATACCCCATTTTTGAGTAAGCTCTTGCTTTATCTTTTGCAAAAAAAACGTAATGGAGATAAGGTGAAGTTTTGGTATTCTACTCATATATCGTATCGCTGCAAGTTTGAGGGGATGAATATGGTGGGACCAAGAACATCATTCTTTGGCTCTTTAGGTTATGGCTCTTATGTCGGTGGAAATGGATTAGTAAGTGCAGAGATAGGACGATTTTCTTCAATTGGACCAAATTGTCGTTATATTAATGCTACTCATGCATATAAAACTCCTTTTGCTACAACTTGCCCTTTGTTCTTCTCTAAAAGTAACGGGAATAATCCACAAGGCAAGACTTTCGCCAATGAGCAGATGATAGAGGAGTTTAAGTTCTTTGACAAAGACAGAGAAATAGTGAACAAAATCGGTAATGACTGTTGGATCGGTGCAAATGTTACATTAATAGGTGGTGTTGAGATTCACGATGGTGCAGTTGTTCTTGCTAATGCTGTTGTAACTAAGGATGTTCCGTCATATGCTATAGTAGGTGGTGTACCAGCAAAGATTGTTGGTTATCGGTATGATGAGGAAACAATAATATTTTTAAATAAGATAAAATGGTGGAACAATAATCCAGAATGGTTTGAGAAAAATTGGAAATTGCTTTGTGATGTTGATAAACTAAAAGGGTATTATGGTGGAGACAAATATAATAGTTAAGTATTGAATAGAATTTTAATCTTATATTTGTTGATTTGTATATATCAAAATTATGTGTCAAATAATGAAAAGAACTTTAGTACATTTTTTTAAAGGAATAAACTGTCTATCTGTATTCCTGTTGTTATTAATATGTTTAATACCTATAGTCTATAAAGAGGCGTTATCAGAGGAAGGCTTTTCGCTGAGTCGTATTATTTCCTCTGTTTTGTACACACTTCCAGTGTGCTTTCTTTTGGCGTGCATCAAGAAGAAAAGGGTGTTTGTTGTTTTGTCGAGCATCCTGATGGTGGTTTCGTTTTTCGAGACTATTATGGTTGTGCTATATAAGAATTTCTTAATAGCAGGTAATATCATTTCGGCACTGAACACCACAGCTGATGAAGGCTCGGGCTTTGTGATGAGTTCGCTTCATGCGTTGCCATGGGCTTTGCCTGTGTTTTTGGTTTTCGGATTGCTGGTTTGGAAATATAAGAAGCCACAAAAGTTGGCTCCTAACGTGTTATGCGCAGCTTCGTTTATTGTTCTGTCAATCGTATTTCTAACTTTTCAGTTACGTGTCAAGTGGGGGGGGCAATATCACGACAAGATTTTATGTTGAGCAGAATGTGTTGAGTCGTCCTCCTTATAATTTCTGGTTTCAGTCCTATAATGCCATAGAGCAGCAATTTCAAAAAGGATATATAAAAGAAGCTGAAAAGATGAAGTTTGGTGCGAAACGACCAAAGATAAATGAAAAAGAATCTTATGTTCTTGCAATAGGCGAGTCATTGCGATATGATAATTTGTCCTTAGCTGGGTATGGACGCAAGACAACCCCTCTGTTGGAAACATTAGACAATCTCACGATTTTTAGCGATTATTATTCTGCTGCTAATCTTACGATGTATTCTGTTCCCCAAATAGTGACAAGAGCCACAGCAGATAATTTTGTATTGAACTATCTGGAAAAGAGTATCATGCAACCTTTCAAAGAGTGTGGCTTCAAAACGTTTGCTATCAGTGCAGATAATCTCATTTGTAATCAGGCTTATAGATATTTGGTAAAAGGATATGACGGGATATTCAACTATAATGCGGGAGAAGATGCAAGACTTGCAGATATTGTAGATTCTTTATCTAATATCTATCCGAAAACGTTCTTTATCGTTCAATTCTTTGGCAATCATAGTCCTTATAGGAATTTTAAAAAGGAACAGAATATCTACAGACCTAATCCTGTTTTTGATAATTCTTCTTGGACTGATCATAAAGCTGTAGTAAATGCATACGATAATACGGTCTTGTTTACTGACTATAATGTGTATCATATTATCAAGGCGATAGATAAACCGGGTTATCAATCTGCATTCTTGATGGTTTCGGATCATGGCGCGGATTATGATACAGGTGTGAGTGACCATGGAGGTAATTGTAATCCCCGAAAGGCAGAATATCATGTACCGCTTATTGTGTGGAACAGTAAGGTTTGGGGAGATAAATATCCTCAGAAAAAGGCTAACCTGCTTTCAAATAAAAACAAGCCTGTAAATTCTGATAATATTTTTTATTCTGTCTGCGACATGGCAGATATAACGATAGATAAGAAATACTCTATGCCTGAATGGTCTGTATTTGCCAAGAACTTAAAACCTCATGAGCGCAAACTTCTTGTACCAGACGGCAAGAATTATATAATCGTAAAATAAGATAATGAAAATTGTAAAAGCCATTCCACCTTATATATATAAAGGTGCGAGTAATTTTAAATATTATCCATGTGAAGCATGGGAAAAAATAGGGGGTAAGGTTTCAAGAAACTTCTATCCTCCTCAGTTTCTTCATAGCTTGATAATAGGATTACTTTGCCTCCTGTCTTTAAAAGCAAGAGGGAGGCAAGGCTGCGGTTTGTTTCTGGATATAGTATCCAGTTTGATACATTCCCTGATTATGCATTCTATGAGGTGATTCCTGTTATCTGGGATTGTTGGCCTAAGCAGGTGGAGAGTGTAGCTGCATTTTCCGTAAGCATCAGGTAAAAACGGCTATTTTTACTTCTTCTCAAACTGCTGATGTGTTTAGGAATTTATTTCCCCAAATGAATATTAAATTGCTATTTCTGCTTTAAAAGAAAGTTGATACACTTTATGGCGATGGCTAATGGTATGCAAAGATGACACTGGTTGGGGTAGCTAAAGACATGCTGTTCTTTATATATCCTAAGGTGCTAATAGTAAATAGTAAAGAGTATTGTTTTTGTCCGTTCGTCGGACTATAAAAAAAATAGAAATGAAGAAAATAAAGGCTGTGGCCCCATACGCATTCGGAGGTAAACCTAGTTTCAAGTATCAGCCATACGAGGCTTGGGTGAACATCGGCGGACGCACAGCGAAGCCGTATTACCCACCAAAGGCGTTGCATTCGTTGGCATACAATGTAGATTTCCCTTCTTTATGCAAATGCAGAAAGGAGGCACGACTCCGCTTTGTGGAACCTGTAGCGTTGTCGTTCGATGTGTTCCCCGACTATATGTTCTACGAGATAATACCGCTCATTTGGGACTGTTGGCCACATTATTTCGGCAAGGTAGCAAAATGGTTAAAAAGACACAAAGTGAGAACCGCTATATTCACCTCGTCGCAAACAGCAGATCTCATGCGTAAGGAGTTCCCGAACATGAACATACTCTCCATTCCAGAGGGTATAAACGTTGCTACATACCATGCTGGTAAGAATCTTGCGGAAAGAAAGATAGACTTGCTCGAATATGGCAGCATCAAGCGAAACTTCTTTAAACATTATGTGTCTGGCGTCAACCATATAAACAGGGACAATGCAAACGGCTGTATGCACACATTCTGCCAGCTGCTCGACACTATGGCTGACGCAAAAATAACCATATCGCTACCGCGCTGCGACACTGCGCCCGAAGAAACCGGCGGCATAGAGACGCTTACCCAACGCTTTTGGGAAGGAATGCTGTCGCGTACGGTCTTATTAGGGCGAGCGCCAAAAGAGCTTGTAGATTTGATAGGCTATAACCCCGTTGTCACACTTGATAAGGAGCATGCAGACGAGCAAGTGAGGCATATAGTGGAGCACATCTCAGAGTATCAGGACTTGGTGGACAAGAACCGCGAAACTGCTTTGAGGATGGCGCCATGGGAAATCAGGATGAAACGAGTAATGGAATGGCTGGAGGGCCTGGGGTATGAAAAGTAAACATATAATTATCCTCAAATCCGCAACCTATAGGGTTTAGTGGGATTTTGCTTGCAAAGCGACAAAA
>ERZ1031449.492-NODE-492-length-10037-cov-5.991986_pt1 | contig 10037 bp, 27 predicted proteins | sample MGYA00516705_ERZ1031449 | MGnify/ENA primary metagenome ERZ1031449 (study PRJEB33719, sample SAMN04261152) | wastewater metagenome | biome: rural village; feature: human; material: feces | host: Homo sapiens | place: El Salvador | collected 2013-01-14 ... | reverse complement strand
ATAAAAGTGCTTTAGCTGATTACCTATATTATTGTATAGCGAATATAAATAAAGAATTTCCAAGACTAAAATGCGTTGATACTCCTAAAGATGGCAAGACCAAACGTAGAGAGAGGAGAAAGCAACAGTTAAAAAGAAGAAAGGGTAGATTATGATTGATAAAAACAAAATAAAAAGTGCAGCACAAGGATATTGTGATGCTACTTATGGCACTCTCAATACCAATCCTTTTATAGCAGAAGCTTTTAGGAAAGGTGCTAATTGGGCTATCAATGAGTTTTTAAAGGACTTGTGGCATTCATACGATGAAGTACCAACAATAAAAGATAACAACATACTGCAATTCTTTGAGAGTTATGGTGCTGGTTCAGAAGATGACTTTGATGAATACTTCGAGTTAGCAAATACAAGAGAAGGATTTACCCAAGAGACTTGGGAAGAATTTATGAACGAAGGTGGTGTTCCATCTAAATGGCTTTACATTGATGATTTGATGCCAAAGAAAGGAGGAGAGAAATGAAAGAGAATAAACACTCATTAAAGATAAGTCGTAGCTTCTTTGGCGATCAACGATATAAATAGATAGTAATATGAATGAAAAAGTAATCACCTCGTACAAGGCTTTCGACAAGAATATGCAATGCCGTAATTTTCAGTACGAAGTTGGAAAAGAGTATGAAATGGACGGAGAAATCAAGTGTTGTAACCGAGGTTTCCACGCTTGCAAGTCTCCAATGGAAGTGTGGGACTACTACGATATGCTTAACTCTCGCTATGCAGAAGTAGAACAGTCTGGTAAGATTGATAAAGAAGGAAATTCAACAAAGGTTTGTTCTTCGCATATCAAGATTAAGGCTGAGTTGAAGCTGGCAGACATCATTAAGGTTGGTGTCGAGTGGCTGAAAGATGTCACATCACCATCAAAGGTTAAGACGGATGGAGCGTTGAACGACAACGGAGATAGAAAGAAACAGATTGGTTCTTCGGGCGACTATACTAAGATTGGTTCTTCGGGCAACTATGCTCAGATTGGTTCTTCGGGCGACTATGCTCAGATTGGTTCTTCGGGCGACTCTGCTCAGATTGGTTCTTCGGGCGACTCTGCTCAGATTGGTTCTTCGGGCAACTATGCTCAGATTGGTTCTTCGGGCGACTATACTAAGATTGGTTCTTCGGGCAACTATGCTCAGATTGGTTCTTCGGGCAACTATGCTCAGATTGGTTCTTCGGGCGACTCTGCTCAGATTGGTTCTTCGGGCAACTCTGCTCAGATTGGTTCTTCGGGCAACTCTGCTCAGATTGGTTCTTCGGGCTACTATGCTAAGATTGATAGCACGGGAGAAGATTCCGTTATTATGTGTGCTGGTAACAAATCCAAAGCCAAAGCAAAGATTGGCTCATGGATAACGCTGGCAGAGTGGAAATGGAGCGATGAGAAAAATCATAATGTTCCAGCATGCGTTAAGACAGAGTACGTTGACGGAGAAAACATCAAGGCTGATACTTGGTATCAACTTAAAAACGGAAAATTTGTTGAAGTTAATAAGTAACTAACCGAGGACATAAATATAAGAAATATGGAAGATTTTCAGAAAAGAATGCTCGATGAGCATATTCAATTAGTAGAGCGTTTAAGCAAGTTGAACGCTGCCTTAAAGAAGGAAGGTTTCTTGCAGAAAGTAGGAGTTGTCCAATTTTCTCTTATGACTAAGCAAAAGCTTGGTATGACATCTTATCTTGAAGCCCTTGAAGATAGAATGAGAGATATGGGCATTGAGACTGATTATGTGGTAGAACAGTCTAAATGGCAGTAATAACTAACCACCCTCTCCTGTAACAGGGAGAGGGATAATTAAGAAGAATATGTACGCAAAAGTAAAAAAGACAGGAGAAATTTTATATGATGCTTATATGGACGAGATTGATAATGGCTACTATCTCGTTAAAGGCATTGACAAAGAAGGTAAAAAACGCTCGTTCTATCCTCATGAGACTACGGACTTGTATAGTTCAACAAAACTTATAGTTTCTTTCAATAAAAAAGAAGAAGACACTAAACAGGTGTGCTTTCTAGGCAAGGGTGGTTGCGTCTTATGTGGTGGTGGGGAAGACTCAGAGATGAGTAAACTGTGCCATACGCTATGGATGCCACCAAAAGAATATGATAAAGAGCAACATTGTATTTGTAATAGATATGATACTACTTCTTGCAATTTTACAGAAATGGATATGAGTAAAGTGTTTATACTTGCAAAGAATGGTCGTTATATACCTTTTGAGGAAGCACTGAAAATGAGAGAAAGAATTAGTGTATAACAGTATCAAACAGATTCAGACTAACAAGCCAACTCGCAGTCCTCCAAGATATAGCTGCCGACTATCAAGGCAAAACCATTGACAACATCATTCAGAAGATGGGGGCAAGGCTTGACGAAGTGATTAAACAAGAAACAATATAGAACTATGGATAAGAAAGAGAAATCAATCAAACTTCATCTAGATAAGGCTATTGGTTATTCAGACAAGGCTCATGACGAGTTGCAAATTGCTCTGGATATAGCTTTGTATGGAAAAGGACTTAGTAATGAAGAAAAGCGGCTTCTAAGCGTTGATTTTGCAACTGGACAAGAAGAAGCCGTAGAGCGTGTTGCTGATGGTAGTTGTAATGATGAACCTACCAGTGCATGGGATAGCTCAATTAGAGACTGCCGAATATCTGAGGTATATTACATGACAGGTGAGCAGATACGTGAATATTTTAATTTATAACTATGGATAAGAAGAAAGTTGAAGAGCTGATACAAGAAGTTATCAGCAACAATGTTGATAGCTTGGAGTTTGGAAACGATAAGCATAATGCTCCTTTGAGAAAAGCGAATAGCTTATTGCATGATGCTTTGATAGAGTTAGGAAAGTCAGACTGGGTATCTGTTGAGGATGAGTTGCCTCCTTATAACGAGAATGTGGAAGTTTGTAGCAAAGTAAAACCTACGGAAGTATGGACTGATTCAAGAGACAAATACATTAATGTAGGCAATAGCTTTAGATACAACAAGCTCTATGGTAATATTATCACTCATTGGAAACCTATAGAAAAGTTGGAGGAGTAGTTATGGAATTTATATGTAGTAAAGGGAAGATGCGAACCCTTTTCTTTCTACCTACAATATGCAAGATAGAAAGAAAAGAAGGAGGGCATGCTATTGTATTAGCATGGCTTCATAGCTTTGTTGGATTTAGAATTAAATAGTTATGGTTAAACCTTACAGAATCAAACATAAGGCTAGTGGATTGTACTACCAGCCTACAAGAAATCATTGTAATCTTGGTAAAAATGGCAAGGTGTATATGACAAACAGCTCGCCATTACTAGCGAATTATGGATATGATTATATATCTATTAGTGCTAGAAAAGGCACTAAGGTACATAATATTCTAGAAAAGTTAATGCCATTAAAAGGCGTAAAACGTTCCTATGGTGCAGAAGTTTGTTATCGTGTTCCAAAAAGTGAATTTGAAAAAGAAGAATTATAGCTTATGAAAATAGAAAACATAAAGTTCAAGGCTAAGCGTCTTGACAACGGAGAATGGATAAAAGGTTATTTCTACGAGGAGAATGACAACACTTACATCATTGAGAATCGTCAGAAAGAAAGTATGTTGAACCGAAATGTTACTTATCAGGTTGACCCTTCTACAGTCTGCCAGTTCAAAGGACTGAAAGATTGTAAGGGCAATGAAATCTTTGAGAACGACCTAATACATTTCGTAGGTCATAAGCCTATGGGTACAGTAATTTGGTCAGAAGAGGACTATGCTTTTATGGTAGCCAGCGGAAATGAACCTCTTTATTGGCTTTCAGATGTTCAGGAAATTGGTAAGATAGAAATAGTTGGCAACAAGTTTGATAGAAAGGAAGGTGAGAAATGAAGAAGTATGAGTATATGGTAACTTCAATAGTTATTAAGAAAGCTGATGAGATGACCAAGGTTCTATCTGATAAATTTAATCAATACGGCTATGATGGTTGGGAATTAGTACAATATAACCTAATACCACCATCTGCATTGATTACAGCATCTACGATACCTTGTTGCGGTTCAATCTATATACTTGCGACATTCAAAAAAAGGTTAGAGAAATAGCGTATGAAGAAACAAATAGTCTTAGACGAACAAGATATTAAAGAGTTCCACGAGGATGCTGAGCATCTACGTTGGCTGTATAATAGAATGGTGAGTGAGCATGGTGAAAGCGTTAACTTTGATTACATGCACCGCTTTGCCAAGATATTCAATAAATTAAAGCAATTATAGCGCATGAAAAAGAATATGTTTGAAGATATAGTTGCAGAAGGAAATATAGTTGTTATAGATAATTATTGGATTGTGTTATGTAAGTGTTGGAGACCAGAGCATTACAATCTATTCTGTTATCTTTATCTCAGTAAGAATAATAAAGACTTGATGGTAGGTTCTCATTTTACAATGACCGAGGATAAAAAGAAATCTACTCGGTTGGCTACCAACGAGGAACGTCTTATGCTTTTTGAGGAAATGTTTAAGTATGGAATTGCTTTCGATAAGCACGTCCATCATTTGGTTGGAATGTTGGTTGGTGTATGAAGATTAGGTTGGCAAAGAAGATAATGGCTTGCGACTTTCGCAAAGTTGTCAGAAGAAACCTGCCATGGGATAAAGAACTAAAAGAATTGGATATTCTGTGCAAAAAGTCTCATTATTGGTATCTAAGACATTATGCATATAGACCATTGAAAAGGATTCAAAAAATTCGCAAAGAAGGATGGGGAAAAGATTTATTCCGAGACCACCGTATCACTAAGGCGATAAGTTTAACAAGTAAAAAGAGAAAAATATGAAGAAGTATGAATGGGAATATATGGTAACTTTAATAGTTGTTAATAAAGCTGACGAGATTGCCAAGGTTCTATCTGGTAGATTCAACCAAGAAGGCTATGAAGGTTGGGAGTTAGTGCAATGGAACATCATGCCACCTGCTGCACTTTTAACGGCTTCTACAATACATTGCTGTGGCTCAATATATATTCTTGCAACATTTAAGAAGAAGTTGAGAGTGTAATGGTAAGCAATGATACTGAGCTTAGAATGATAGCTGCACAGATAACTATGAAGGCTTCTGCTGGAGCAGAAGACTTATGTAGCCGTTATAGTAGTGTATCACGTATGTTAGGTAATATGTTTAATGATGTGTATTACATTCTCCAAGATGTAAGATACAGATATAAATACAAGTAGTTATGAGCAAGCAAACATTTGACTTCTCGGAGGCTTTAAAGCGTATGAGAAAAGGAAAGCTCGTAAAGCGTGAAAATGGGCTTTATCCGTTTGGTATTGACGAGGAAGGAATATTCTATCATTATGGGCATCATATATACAAGGAAGAAAGAATGCTCTCTGAGGATATACTTGCAACAGACTGGGAGGAGGTGTAAAGATGGAGAAGAAAATATTGACCCTCAACGTCAGCAAGCAATGGTTCGACATGATTGTGGCTGGCGAAAAGACCGAGGAGTATCGGGAGATAAAACCTTATTGGATTAAACGTCTGACCACTAACTGCGAAGTAGCTTATGATGTGGCGGCAGAAACATATTGCGGAAAGGTGCTTTATCGCCCTTACACCCATGTCCTCTTCATTAACGGTTATCGCAAGGATAGCCCACGAATCGAGAAGGAGATTGAGAGTATCACCATTGGGAAGCCTAAAAAAGGTCTTTGTCCCGACAAGTGGCTTGATACTGAGTTTTTTGTCATTAAATTTAAGTGATATGAAAGTTAAGAATTTACCAAAGAAGATTTACCTCAACATCTGTAGCAACGAAGATGAGGTAGATTACAATAAACTGAACGGAGTAACGTTCAGTACCGAAAAGGTTGGTGTTACTGATTGTGATACGGAAAACGTTCCTTACGTGAATGCTGCATCATTATGGCACGACCTAAAGGAAGAGAAGCCACCATTAAAAAAGTGGGTAATGTTCCGATATAGTGGAGGTGGCGTAAATCCTACGGTTCTTCACTATGGAGCAATGAGTGATGATGTATGGGTTACACAACGTATTGAAGTTCTGTACGAGTGCTACGATAAGATAGAGTGGTTTGACTTTGATGAACTAAAATAGTATAGCGTATGACTAGTATTAGAAAAAAGAAGAAGTGGTACAAGAGTTGTGCCGCCCCCCAAAAAGGATACGAAAAGAAGTTAAAAACTATTCGTAAATGTTCCGTATTTCATTCATATCTTATTCGGCATCGTACTTTCAAGCGTACATTTGTCACGTTCACGATATGCACAAAGTCAAGAAGAAAGCGAGGTAAGAATAAATCGAATGGTGGGTTGCGTCTTAGTAAGTAGCTATATCATGGTTTATCATCATTAAATAAAATAGCGTATGACAAATAAAGAATTTTTCAATGCGTATCGTGGGGAGCCTGTTTTTTATAAAGGTAATGATATTGGTGCATACGTTGCAGGGTATGTAGAGGAAAAGTATATCATCCTTGGGTTCTATGATGACAAAGGATGTATTCTTGCCTTTAATACACGGGTGAATGTAGATATGGTATATGTATCATACCGATTCGCAAAGTTAAAATATTTAAGAATAATAGAACATGAGTAATATAAAAAAGTATAAATATACAAATAAAGAGGAAAGACCCATTCCAAAATATAAGAATGGTGATATTGCTTGGTATATAGATGGTTGGTTTGGACATCCGCAACGCTGTATTATAAAGGGATGCTGCAACGTTTCTTGGTTCGAGGGGAACGAATTTAATCCTTCAGGTTGGTGGATAGATTATAAATACAAACCCGACTATTGTGAACGAACTAAACAGCATACAATTAGAGAGGAATCACTTTTTGATACCGAGCAAGAGGCTTTAATAGCATTGTTTGAGGAGTTTAAAGATGAAGTAAAACGTAAAATAGACCTTTTTAGTAAAGAAGCAAATAGACTAGGCATAAAACAGCAGTTGAAGTTGCAATAATAAAAAAGGGTAGGGGAATCTATTCTTCCCCTATCTCTTTTAACCCCAAATCTATTAATAGCTTATCCAATATCTCATTCACGTCATTACGGAAACTTCGGTAAGTAACATAATAGAAACTGATATTCTTGTAATCATGGCTCACATTAGAACATGTACACCCCAAAACCTTAGCGATTTTTTCTCTTAACCCTCTTCTCATCTTAGAACCGCCAAGGGCACTAGGAGAATAAAGATAAAGAATAACAAAGATAAATTGCTTACGTACCATTGTGGAATTTCGTCCGGCATGAAAGCTCATAAACTTATCGTAAATATTGCCTACTTGCGATAAATCTTGCATCAATGGAATGGAAAGACTTATTTCTTCCTTGGATAAGATGGCCTTAGTTTCTCTAATCCATTTTATGCGTTCCATGATTTTCTTTAGATTCATTTCAATGTCTGGTTCTTTCATTCTTTTCTATTTTTAATCCAACATTTCATAGACGAAGTTAACCTCGTCTGCATCTATTTGTTTCCTAAACTTTTCTATGTTAGAAACTATCAACGAGCAGTGCTCGTACGAACTCTGCCCATTGATAACTTTTTCTATTCTTGTTATTCGGTATCTCATTTTATTTCGATAAGTGTTAAAATACAATACCCCAATAAATCTTTATAGCTGTCTAGGACAGGCTCTTCTTTAGCATCCTCGTTCAAAGTCAGCAAAGAGCAAATACGATTAATCTTCTCTTGCAAATGACCGAAGGCATACGGATAACCATCTTTAGCAAAACATTCCGAAAATGCGTTTCCATACCGCTTATTTTTGGTTTTGAACAATTCGATTTGCGACTCGATGATGTCGTTATAATCTGAAACAATATGCCAAGAGAGCGTAAGCAAGGCTTCCATCGCCATTACGCTGATATGGCTTCGTAAGATTTCTTTGTCTTCAGAAGATGCTCGTATCTCATACATAAGACGAAGGAAATTGGCTGCGCTTGAAAATAATCCGAGCTTTCCGAAGTCTTCCCTTAGAGATGACACGAAAGCGGCATTATCCTTGCATTCAATCATGTCTGCCAAACGTCTAATCACAAAGATATACTTGTTAGCATATTCGCTACACCCATTGTCATTTTGTTCCGCCATGTCCGTATCCTCCTCCACGATTATTTTCCATATTCAACTCTCCAAGTATGCAATCTGGATTTTCTACCTTGCGGAATGCACCCTGACAAATACGAGTACCCTTCTTGACTACGAAAACATAATATTCGTAATCAGAATCAAGTTTAAATTTGCTATCTTTCGTTGGCATATAACGGTCGGAATTAACTCTATAAAGCGCACCAATATCGTTTCTATAGTCTTCATCGACCAGACCTAGACAAATATCAATGTCCGCTCTAACATTAGTCATGTAACCAACTTGTGTTTCGTTCTTGCCAATAAAGGCCACATCAACTTCCATACCTTTGTCAGTAAAGCCAGAACGTGAACGAATATCCAAGCCAACATCTTTAGGAAGTTCAATTCCTAAATGTAGATTGATATGACCTCTACCCATTTTCACCCAAGGCATATTCAATACTACATCTTGTGGGCAGTAAAAATCAACTGCCGCAGCATTACCTTCCTTATAAGGAATACGACCACCTCGCAAGTCAAGTACATAAGCCTTGCCTTGTGCAACTAACTTTTTTATTAACTCCTTATCCATTGTATATAAAGCCTAAATCATTTAAAGTTCTACAATTCTTAACCAGTCCCTTTGCCCATAAATTGCGCAACTCAGGTAACGGGTCTTTTCCGTACCTATTCTTTATGGTTGCTAAGGTCAAGATTTCTGGTTTAATATGTTTATCTCTTTTCTGCTGCCTTAGCTCCTTCAGAATATTCTCTAAATCCTCCATTGACGAAATTCTCCATCGTTATATTGTCAACCCCAAATTTATCAGCCAGGTCATCGTTCCCAATAATCAGCCAATTAGATTTGTCTTTAAGAAACTCTATACTCTCGGTGCTTTTTGCAGCATCAACAAAAGTATCATCAATATTGTCAGGAGAGCAATATGGAACTACAGCCTTGTCTGCATACATTGTAATTTCGTATGTAATAACCGATACCATTTTCTTGAATGTTATATCGTTTGAATACATTACTTGGTTCTTGTCATATGCTAAGATGTTGACACGGACTATATTAGCATCTGCTTGCAACGCTCTAAAGAAATCGTACTTTAGCTGAAAATCCGTAATATCTACAGGATGTTCATTACCAGATGGAATATTTATAATATCCAACAGGCTTACAAAAATAACTTTTTTATTCATTGTCTTCGTCTGTTAATAATTTATCTATTGTTTTTTCTAATTCGTCTAATCTTAGAGTATAATCCTTTTCGTAAACGCATGTCAATGTAGAAATAAAGAACTTATCATTATCTGTCCTCAATTCAATCTCCATGTATTCCTCGTAATAGCTATCATATTTAATTGCTATCGAAAAGGAGTTCATGTAAGCTGGATTAAACCTCCTCTGCAAAGCTTGTGCTCTCGTAAACGCATCATTGAATTCGTTTGTCATGGTTCAATCTTTTGTGTAAGCATTTCTCTGTTCTTTGCCATTGCATCATGGAAGCCTAAATCGTATCTGTCGGTCTGCTCCAGCTCATAGTTCCGCTTTATAAGTTCACTTGTCTGATACGAACTCTTTGCAAGTTGAATCTTAAAATAGACAAACTCAACAAACATAGCCATAAAGCAAAGAACAAAACCGATAATTACCGCTGCCTTTGTGTACTCCTTGCAGAACCTTACAATACACTTAGCAACCCAGCATGTTGTACTAACTATGCCTACAAGTACAAGGTAAGGAATTCGTAAAAGAACCTTGCATAACATACTCATAGTACTCTTCGTATAAGATGCGAAATCCGTACTCGTAAAAACTAACTTTAACTTCTTCATATTTTAGCCTATTTAATGTTAATCAAAAGTCTTTTGTTAACG
>ERZ1031449.487-NODE-487-length-10117-cov-4.094912_pt1 | contig 10117 bp, 7 predicted proteins | sample MGYA00516705_ERZ1031449 | MGnify/ENA primary metagenome ERZ1031449 (study PRJEB33719, sample SAMN04261152) | wastewater metagenome | biome: rural village; feature: human; material: feces | host: Homo sapiens | place: El Salvador | collected 2013-01-14 ... | reverse complement strand
GGCGCTGCCTGTATACGATGCTTCCGCAGCTCATCAGGAATGGAAAGCAAAATACGGGGACGCTATTCAGTCCAAGACTATCTTTGATTATGAATAAAATTTGTAACCTTGCGAAGAGGAGTCAGTTATGGAAGAATTTGATATCAGAGAAGCTACGCCGAAAGATGCGGAGAAGATCATCGCATATTTAGCACAGGTAGGTGGAGAGACAGATTATCTGTCCTTTGGAAAAGAAGGGCTTCCTATTTCGATAGAAGAGGAAGAGAAATTTATACAGAATATAAATAAGGAGGAACATTCCGTTCTCTATGTGGTATGGAAAAAAGGAGAGATCATCGGAGATGCCAGCCTAAGCGGATTCTCCAGAAGGATGAGCCACCGCGCCGAATTCGGAATCTCTGTGGTCAAGTCGGAATGGGGGCAGGGAATTGGTAGTGCACTGTTACAGAAATGCATTATGTATGCTAAAGAACATGCGATAGAACTGATCAATCTGGAAGTCCGAAGCGATAATATACGCGCTATTCATGTCTATGAGAAATATGGCTTCCGGAAAATAGGGACCTCACCGGCGTATTATAAGATGGACGGAACATATTATGATTTTGATCTGATGGTATTAGACCTGAGAAGGCAAAGACAGTAGCTATCGATATCGCCGCGGTAATCATGCGAAGGCCATCGAAGGGGCAGGCGGCAATATCGGAGCAGAACTCAGCACGATCGCGGCCCAGATGAATTAACAAAGAAACTCAGAGGAATGCAAAGAAACCCAGAGGACTGCAAAGAAACTCAGAGGACTACAAAGAAACACAAAGGAGCCATAACACCATGGAAATATTTGACATCGTAGATGAAAAAGGCATTCCCACAGGGGAGACCATAGAACGCACACAGGCGCATGAAAAAGGTGTCCGCCACAGAACCGCCCATATCTGGATCGTGAGGGAACAGGACGGAAAAGCCCAGCTGTTATTACAGAAGCGTTCCGCAGAGAAAGACAGTTTTCCGGGGCGGTTCGATACCTCTTCTGCCGGGCATATTCAGGCGGGGGACGAGCCGGAAGAGTCCGCAATCCGGGAACTTCACGAAGAACTGGGAATCCGGGCAGCAAAGGAGGATCTTACATTCGCCGGATGTTTTGATATTCAATACGAAAAAGAATTCTATGGAAAAATGTTCCGGGACAATGAAGTGGCATTCGTCTACATGTACACCAAGCCTGTAGATGCTAAAAAGCTTACCCTGCAAAAAGAGGAAGTGGAGAGCGTGGAGTGGTTCGATATGGAGGAACTGGACACCGCATTGCAGCCGCCCAGAGACCAAAGGTTCTGCGTCCCTATGGAGGGCTTCCAGATTGCAAAACAATGGTGGGAGAGCAGAAGATAATTAAACTGTCTCTACAGGTCTGACTGGCAGACAGATTTGCAGCACATGCGAGAGATGATTTCGACGCCGGAGGTTTTGGTGTATTACGATGCCATACAGCAGGCAACGGAAGAATTCAGACAGGCAGAGTAAAAAAAAGAGCTGCCCTCATAATGAGGACAACTCTTTTTTTTAATAAGATTTTCACCAGATGAAATTACTTCACAGTTACGGAAGTGATGTGAGGGTTCACACCTTCGTACCAGTACAGGAAACCTTCCATATCAACAGTGTCACCGATCTTTAAGTTCTTTACTGCATTGTAAACATCGGTGGTGTTGTCGCACAGATAAGACTCAACAGTGAAGGTATAGGTCTGACCATTCAGAGAAACGTTGAAGTACAGGTCGTTACCGTCTTCACCGGAACCGTCCCAGTTGTACAGGAAAGCAACGTCGTTGCCGTCAGCATCCTGACCAGCAGCTTCTACGGTCATGCCCTTGAAGGATACGAACTGGTTCTGGTAGTTGATCAGATCATCGGTACCTAACAGATCGGTTACATCGGTAACGGGAGCGATGTAGCTGCCGTCTTCGATCTCGAAGGTAGCACCTTCAGCGATCTCTACTTCACCGGACCACTCGGTCTTATAACCGGTTACTTTGATCTTGGTACCGGGTACCAGCTTTGCATAATCCTCTTCGGAACATACGGAATTGCAGATGAAGTAAGCACCGTCCTGATCCTGGGTGTACAGGGTAGCCTTGTCTTCCCACCAGGACTGTTTAGCCTGAACATAAGCCTCGATCACAACTTCGGAATCGAGATCAGCAGCCATGTACTCTTCATAGGTCATAACACCTTCGGACTTCTCGTCAGCAACAACTTCAGCAGCCTCGGTAGAAGCTTCTGTAGCAGCTTCCGTAGTAGCAGCCTCAGTGGTGGCAGCAGCGGTAGATTCAGTAGCAACGTCTGCATTGCTGTTTCCACATGCAGCGAGAGACAGAACCAGAGCCATAGCCATGGTTAATGCAAGTGTCTTCTTTTTCATAATAATCCTCCATTCCTGCGCTTTGTGGCGCATATGGGTCTGTGCAGATACACAGACATCTCCTCAATTTATCCGGCGCACTCAGACACCGAACAGTTCCATTATACCTGAAACACAAGATAAATCAAGGCTTTTTGCAAAAAGAGGCCCCATCCGCAGGAAAATACCATCAGAGGTTATCTTACGAATGGGGCTGAAAAATTATTTCTTTCTGCTTTTTAAATATTCCCGCCCTATATACAGCAGGATCAGAACCCAGGTGACTGCAAGTGCGCTTAACAGGATCACGGAAGCTCGGGGCATGGCACCCAGTTCCTTTTTGCCGAAGGAGGCGTTGTTTCCCTGACCGAGACGGTACAGGCTCTCCACATCACTGTAAAGCTTTTGCATATAGGCATCATCCACAGTCTCTTTTCTGCGGGTGGACTTCACTACGTTTTCAATCAACTGTCCGGAAGCGTCGCGTAAGGATGCGGAACCGTTGAAGACTGGTGTAACGAAGGTGCTGTCTACGTTGTTAAGCAACAGTTTGGAAGCCTCAATTTTCACCGCATAATGCGTACCGTTATCCGCACCGCATTCGGACAGATACTCCTGATACTCTGCGGAATTCTGTGCCTTAGAGGTTACAGGTACATAACCTTCTGTCTCGGAATAAGCGATCTGCACATCGTTGGTGAGCAGATACTGGGCAAACAGCCAGGATGCCAGTACTTCCTGAGAGTCCGATTTATTGAAAACGCAGACGGAAGGACCCTGAGAGATCATTTCGGGATGCTCCGGGTCAAACTGGGGAATCATCCGCACGGCGGTCTCAAACTGCACCAGAGAATCCTCGCTGATATCCGACAGCGGAGCGTCCGTACCCATCCAGGTGGCTCCGGCAGTGGAATCAATGGCGAAAATACATTGCCCGGCATTCAGGAAGTTCGCAGGATAACCGGAGATCTTGAAGGTGGAAAAGGCACCGCTCTTTACATGTCCGGCAATACCATACAGGAGATCCGTGGTGGTATCGTTGAAAAGTTCAATGCTGCCGTCAGCCGTGGAATATCCTGCGTTCTTTTGCTTTAACATCTGGATCATCATGTTGTCGGTGGACTTGTAGATAAACGGGATCAGTACATTCTGCCCATTGACCACATAGGTGCCGTCCGCATTCTGGGCGGTGGCAGCCTCGGATACTTCCCAGATGAAGTCCCAGGTCAGTACATCCGGCAGAGTATATCCAAGATTTTCCACGTAGGTCTTATTCACGTAGCAGGCTTCGGTGGAACGCATGTAGGGTACGGCATAGTAATGACCGTCGATGGAGCATTCATTCAGAAACTGGGGAATGACTTCTTCTCTGGCAGGACCGTCATAGGCAAGCTCCGTGCCGCCCAGACCGTATTTCTCATTGGCAAACAGGTCATCCAGAGGAACTACGGTATTCTGTCCGGTGAGGTAGGTGGCAATGTGATCTGGGTAGGTGATGCAGACATTGGGTGTCGTATTGGTGGAAATATTGGTAATGATATCGTTGTAAATTTTGCCGTAATCCGTGTATAGATTCAGGTTCACCGTGATATTGGGATACAAGGCTTCAAAATCTGCAATGGCTTTTTTGTAGATTTCCGTCTGGGTCTTGTTGGTATCGTTTTTCGCCCAGAAAGTGATCTCATAGTTTCTGGAAGTATCGAATTCCTCCGGAACAGTGAATTCCGGCAGCCCCTTGGACCCATGGCAGCCGGTCAGAGACAGGGACAGCCCGCCCAGGGCACATACGAGTGCCAGCTTTTTGCTAAATTGACTCATCCTTTGGTACCTCCCCTGGCAACACCTGCCATGACTTTTTTACGGAATACGAGGAACAACACCACCAGAGGAACGGAGATCACGACCACCGCAGCCATCATGGCAGGGATGTTCTCTCTGCCGAAACCATTCTCACGGATCTCCTGGATACCGTTGGACACCAGATAGTAATCCGGATCATCGGTGATCAGTCTGGGCCACACATAGGAGTTCCAGCATTCAATAACCTTCAGGATCACGATGGTGATCAGCGTGGGCTTGCAGATGGGCACCATGACCTTGCGCAGATATCGCAGATCAGAAGTACCGTCCACCTTGGCGGCATAATACAGCTCGTCCGGAATCTGTGCGAAATTCTCTCGCAGCAGATAGATATAAAATACGCTGGTCACGGAAGGCAGGATCAGGCCGGTGAAGGTATTACGCAGATCCAGGTTCGTGATAGTGGTGAAATTCGTAATGACCACCAGCTCGTTCGGAATCATCATCAGGGATAAAAATAACGTAAAGATCAGATCTTTTCCGGCAAAGTTCAACCTTGCAAACGCGAAGGCCGCCAGAGTGATGACCACCAGCATAATGGCAGTGGTGACCACAGTGAAAAACAAAGTGTTCCACAGGTATCTTCCCAGAGAAACAGTGGTAAAAGCGTCCACGTAGTTCTGCCAAGTGGGAGACAGGGTGAAAAACTTCGGAATATATTCCGCATTATAGGAGCCGTAGCTTTTTACGGAGGTCAGTACCATCCAGTAAAAGGGGAACAGTACGATCAGCGCCCACAGACACAGAAAAAAGTAGATGATCCCATTGCGGATATTGCCGTGGATCCGGGTGCGTTTCTCGATTCTTTCATAATCAGATGTAATATCAGACATCACAAAGACCTCCTTTCCTATACATAGTGGACATGCTTTTTGCTGACCAGCAGATTGATGCAGGTGATGGTCAGGACGATGGCAAACAGCAGGATCGCCGCAGCGGAAGCATAGGAAGGATATCCGCCACTGTCGCCGTAGAGCATGTCGTAGACGTAGCCGACGATAGTATTCATCTCTGCGGCATTTAAGTTCGTGCCGAAGAGTGCCACGGCATCACTGTAGGCTTTGAATGCGCCGATAAAGCCGGTGATGATCAGGTAGAATACCATGGGGGAGATCATGGGCAGTGTGATCTTGGTGAACATCCGGAAACGGGAAGTGCCGTCCACTCTTGCTGCATTGTAATACATGGGGTTCACACTGGCGAGAGCACTGGTCAGGATCAGGATCTTAAAGGGCATAACGATCCAGATGGTGTAAAAGCACAGCACGAACATTTTCGCCCAGTAGGGTCCGTCGATGAAATCTACGGAGCTGCCGCCGAAAAACTGGATCAGCAGATTGATCAGACCGTCGGAGTAAGGGGTCTTTTTGAAAAGAATCATGAAGACCAGACCGACCGCCAGAGTATTGGTCACATAGGGCAGGAAAAATATGGTCTGGAACAGATCCCGCAGCGGTTTGATGGAACTTAAGGCGGCGGAGATCAAAAGCGCCAGTCCGGTGGAGACCGGAACGGTGATGATGACCAGAATAAAGGTATTTTTCAATGCCTGTAAAAAGTACGGATCGTGGAGCACATAGGAGTAATTGTACATGCCTATGCCGTAAAAGGTCTGGGATGCAGAATTGTAACCCTCTTCAAAGGAGTACACGAATACGTCGATAAGAGGATAGATCATAAAAGCACCCAGAAACAGGAATGCCGGCAATAGATAGAGCCAGGCTTTCATATTTTGTTTTTCCATAAGAAACCTCAATTCTTTCTGCAGCCCATGAATACCGCCGGACTGCAAAATCGGATAAAATATTAAAAACGGATGCGTTCTTCGGTGTCGGTGCAAAAGAGGAATACTTTTGCAGGCTTTAAGCCGAAATGCACTTTTCCGGTGGGAAGAGATCTGCCTTCGTCCGCATCAATGATGGAACGGATGGTAACATTCTGGGACTTCTCATGGGTGGAAACAATGCTTACATCCCGGCCCATGACCTCCAGACGTACCAGATCGCAGGAGAGCGGTCCGTCCTCTTTTAAGATGAAGCCTTCCGGGCGGATGCCGATATGCACGGGCTGATCCGATACTCCGGGAGTGGACAGGACAGCTTCGGAGCCAATATATAACTGCTCATTTTTTACCTCACCGGAAAATACATTGATGGGAGGTGTGCCGAGGAACTTTGCAACGAACAGATTCACGGGATCATCATATACGTTCTGGGGCTTGCCGATCTGCTGTACGATACCGTCCTTCATCACGACGATCATATCGGAGATGCTCATGGCTTCGTCCTGATCGTGGGTAACGAAGATGGTGGTGATCTGCGTCTCCTGCTGGATCCGGCGGATCTCTTCTCTGGTCTGGAGACGGAGTCTGGCATCCAGATTGGAGAGAGGCTCGTCCAAAAGAAGAACGCGAGGCAGCTTGACTAAGGCTCTGGCGATGGCAACACGCTGCTGCTGACCGCCGGAGAGCTCATTGGGTTTGCGCTCTAACAGGTGATCGATCTGTACCAGCTTTGCCGCTTCCAGCACGCGCTTACTCATCTCTTCTTTGGAAAGCTTGTCAGCACCCTTCAGATTCTCCAAAGGGAACTGAATGTTTTTTTCCACAGTGAGGTGGGGGTAGAGGGCATAGTTCTGGAACACCATGCCGACACCGCGGTTCTCGGGCGGAAGTCCGGTGACATCATCTTCGCCGAAAAAGATCTTGCCCTCGGTGGGTTTCAGCAGACCGCAGATCAGATTCAGGGCAGTACTTTTGCCACAGCCGGAGGGACCTAAGAGTCCGATCAGCTTGCCGTCGGGGATCTCGAAGTCGAAGTCATTCACGGCAATGACATCCTCGCGGTTCTTCCTGCCGCGGACAGAACCGCGGGCGGGGAATTTCTTGGTCAGATGCTGTAATACGATTTTCATGTGTATATTTCCTTTCTTAATTAATCTAAATCCCATAGGAGTCCTTCAAATCACTGGATATATGATCCAGGTCGGGATATACGAAGCTTTCGGAGATGCCGAATACCCGCAGGCTTTCAATAAAGTATTGTTTCCGTCCGGAGGGAATAATGATCTTATACAGCATATTTTCATCGCAGATGTCTTCCAGACGTTCCAGAGAGTTATGCACGGTGAAGTTGGAGTACTGGGAGTACATGCGGAGGTTGTTTTCCGTGGAGCTGCAAGCCAGGATTTTGTTTTTCAATTCCGGATTGTGGTGGTTGTGTTTGAAGGCGGGCAGCAGCATTTCCTGGGTGGTGTCCGCATCAATGGGATAGATGCAGTTGCCGAAGCCTTCCTTCTCGTTCAACAGACCCGGTGTCAGTACCCAGACGCAGGCATCGGTGTCTGGAGTCTCCCGGTAAGTCTCCGTGGCGAAAAATACGGCGATCAGGGGAGACTGAGTCCAGTCTAACATTCTCGTGGGCAGACCGTAGTGCTGCATCAGGGAGACCCAGCCGGCGTAATTGTGTTTGTCGGGAGGATTGTCCAGGATCTGTCTCGCCCGGATATAGAAATCATTGGCAATATAGCGTTCGGAGTCCAGTCTTTTCTGGCTTCGTTGGATGGAAGGGATCAGAGTCAGATCCGCGTTCTCTTCCCCGCGGAACCAGAGGCGGACGCCGTGCTTTTGGCGTAACGTACTGACGAACTGCAGGAGTTCATCGATGGTGCTTACTTTTTGTGTTAACATGATAGACCTCGTTCTTATTTTATCCTAGTTGGATGCCTGCGGATTGTTTTGTGCTATTCGCATATCGGGGCATCAAGCTACTTTATTATAGATGGTTTTTCTCAGTTGTACAAGTATCCATTCTGTGGTATGGTAAAAGAAAGAATACGGAAAACGTTTTTATAATAAAAATAAAGCACACAGGAAGGAGTACACTATGGCAAAATGGCTTGATAATGCAATCTTTTATGAAATTTATCCCCAGTCTTTTCTGGATACCAATGGTGACGGTATCGGCGATTTTCAGGGTATCATAGAAAAACTGGATTATATTAAAGAACTGGGATGCAATGCGATCTGGATGAACCCCTGTTTTGCATCACCCTTCGGAGACGCAGGCTATGATGTGGCGGATTACTATCAGGCAGCTCCCAGATACGGCACCAATGCGGACCTGAAGCGCCTGTTTAACGAAGTACACAAGCGGAATATGCATATCCTGTTAGACCTGGTGCCGGGACATACATCTGTGGCACATCCCTGGTTTAAGGAGTCCTGTAAGGCAGATCGTAATGAATTTACTGATCGTTATATCTGGACCGACAGCACCTGGGGACAGCTGGAAAACATGGGAAGTCTGTGCGGTATCTCCGAGAGAGAGGGCTCAGTGATCGTGAACTTTTTCGCACACCAGCCGGCACTCAATTACGGATTTTATAAAAAGACACAGGACTGGCAGCAGGATCCCGATGATCCGGGTCCTAAGGCGACGCTTGCAGAGATGGAAAATGTCATGCGGTTCTGGATCGGCATGGGCTGTGACGGCTTCCGTGTGGATATGGCAGGTTCTCTGGTGAAAAATGATGAGGACAGCAAGGGAAACATTGCTCTGTGGAGAAAGGTAAGAGCGTTCCTGGATGCAGAGTTCCCCGAGGCAGTGCTGGTATCCGAATGGGGAGAACCGGACAAGTCCCTGCAGGGCGGCTTCCATATGGACTTTTTACTTCATTTTGGACCGTCTCATTATAACGATCTGTTCCGCTGCGAGGAGCCTTTCTTCTCCGGAAGAGGTAAAGGCGATGTGGCAGCCTTCGTGGAGAAATATAAGGAAAATTATGAAAAGGCACAGCGCAAGGGTCTGATCTGTATTCCCTCCGGCAACCATGATATGGATCGTCTGGCGAGAAGCATTCATGGGGAGGAATTAAAGGTGGCATTTGCATTCCTTCTGTCCATGCCAGGTGCACCGTTCCTGTATTACGGTGATGAGATTGGTATGCGCTATGTGGAAAATCTGCACTCCGTAGAGGGCGGTTACGGACGCACCGGTTCCCGCTCGCCCATGCAGTGGGATCATACCACCAACGCCGGTTTCAGCGCAGCACCGAAGGAAAAGCTCTATGTCAAACAAGATGAATCTGCAGACCGTCCCACGGTGGAAGCGCAGATGGCAGATCCGGATTCTCTGTATCATGAGATTCAGAAATTAATTAACATCCGTCAGGCGCACAGTGCATTGCAGAGCCGTGGAGAGATCGAGTTCGTCTATGCCGAGGAAAAACAATATCCTCTGGCCTACCTGCGCAGTGATGACAACGAGAAGATTCTGGTCATCATCAATCCGGCGGACAGAGAGGTCAGCTTCGACGGAGACTATGCGGTAAAGGAAGCTTTGTATATCTTCGGCGGGGAAGCTGCATTTGCAGGCGGAAAGGTTACTGTGCCCGGGGGCAGCGCCGGATTTTATCTGTTGTAGTTGGTAGAATGTATTTTAAAAGAAGTGGATGATCAGTCTGGCGTAACGGAGGAGCTTTCGAAAAAATGATTGCGGCATCTCTAAAAAAATATGCTATAATGAGCGTAATGCTAGAGTATAAATGAAAAGAGAACCGTATGAATCAGGTAAATTATCAGAAAGAATTAGAGAAAATTTTAAATACCTTACAGGAGAAGGGCGAGGCAGCGTCGGATTCCCGGCCGCCCCGCCTGTTTCTGCATAGCTGCTGTGCACCATGCAGCAGCTATTGTCTGGAATATCTGTGCCGTTATTTTTTGATCACGGTATTTTATTACAATCCCAACATTTCCTTTTCGGAAGAATACCGAAAGCGCGTGGCGGAGCAGAAGCGTCTGATCGACGCTTATAATAAAGAAGAAAAAGGATGGCCCATCGACATCGTGGAGGGAGATTA
>ERZ1031449.482-NODE-482-length-10161-cov-4.483277_pt1 | contig 10161 bp, 7 predicted proteins | sample MGYA00516705_ERZ1031449 | MGnify/ENA primary metagenome ERZ1031449 (study PRJEB33719, sample SAMN04261152) | wastewater metagenome | biome: rural village; feature: human; material: feces | host: Homo sapiens | place: El Salvador | collected 2013-01-14 ... | reverse complement strand
ATAAATTCCCCGAATCTCGTGATATTCCTGATTCACAGCACCCTCCAACCCAAAGTTTGTCTCCCGAAAAATTCGCCGTTTGGGTATTTTTTGCTAACTTTGCAGCTTGAAATGACTAAACGTTGAGATTTTGTATCAGAAAAGATTAGAAAACAATGATATCAGTTGAAGGATTGAAAGTGGAATTTGGCGTGAAGCCGCTCTTCCACGATGTGAGTTTCGTAATCAACGACCGTGACCGCATCGCCCTCGTGGGCAAGAACGGTGCCGGCAAATCTACCATGCTCAAGATTCTCTGCGGATTGCAGAAGCCGACGGCGGGCGTGGTGGCGATTCCCAACGAGACCACGCTGGGCTACTTGCCACAGGTGATGAAGCTACAGGATGACACGACCGTGAAGGAGGAGACTCGCAAGGCTTTCTCCCACAATACGGAGATGAAAGCCAAGCTCGACAAGATGCAGCAGGAGATGGCTGAACGCACTGACTATGAGAGCGATGACTACGCTCAGTTAGTGGAAAAGTTTACCCAGGAGCACGAGAGCTATATGATGATGGGTGGCGAGAATTATGAGGCTGAGATTGAGCGCACGCTCACTGGTCTTGGCTTCACCCGCGACGACTTCGAGCGTCCTACCAAGGAGTTCTCCGGTGGTTGGCGTATGCGTATCGAGTTGGCGAAAATCTTGCTTCAGAAGCCTGATGTACTCTTGCTCGATGAGCCTACCAACCACCTCGACATCGAGAGTATCCAGTGGCTGGAGCAGTTTCTCGCCCAGAGTGCCAAGGCAGTGGTCTTGGTGAGCCACGACCGTGCCTTTATTAATAATGTAACCAATCGTACCCTCGAAATCACTTGCGGCAGGGTGGAGGACTACAAGGTGAAGTATGACCAGTACCTCGTGCTCCGCAAGGAGAGACGTGAGCAGCAGTTGAGGGCTTACGAGAACCAACAGAAGGAAATCGCTGACATCAAGGACTTTATAGAGCGATTCAGATATAAGCCAACCAAGGCGGTACAGGTGCAGAGTCGTATCAAACAGTTGGAGAAAATCGTGCCTATCGAGGTGGATGAGGTCGATAACAAGCAGATGCACCTCAAGTTCCCTCCTTGCCTCCGCAGCGGCGACTATCCTGTCATTTGCGACGAGGTGCGCAAGGACTATGGCGAGCATACCGTCTTCGACCACGTCACGCTCACCATCAAGCGAGGTGAGAAGGTGGCTTTCGTCGGCAAGAATGGTGAGGGTAAGTCAACGCTCGTGAAGTGTATCATGGGCGAGATTCCTTTCACCGGAACCTTGAAGATAGGTCATAATGTGCAGATCGGTTACTTCGCCCAGAACCAGGCGCAGCTCCTCGATGAGAATCTCACGATTTATGATACCATCGACCGTGTGGCAACGGGTGATATGCGCTTGAAAATCAATGACCTCTTGGGTGCATTCATGTTTGGTGGCGAGACTTCAGAGAAGTATGTGAAGGTGCTGAGTGGTGGCGAGCGCAGTCGTCTGGCGATGATCAAGCTCCTCCTAGAACCTGTCAACCTCCTGATTCTCGATGAGCCTACCAACCACCTCGACATGCAGTCGAAGGATGTGCTGAAGGAAGCCATCAAGGCATTCGACGGCACTGCCATCATCGTGAGCCACGACCGTGAGTTCCTCGATGGTCTCGTCGATAAGGTATATGAGTTTGGTGGTGGAAAGGTGCGTGAGCACTTGGGAGGCATCTACGACTACCTCCGTGCCCACAATGCCGAGAACATCAATGCTGCTTTGGCAGCGAGTGAAGAACGAAGAGGGAAGAGTGAAGAATTCAACGGCTCTTCTGCTGGAAGGCTTTCTTCGGGTGGTTCTCCTTTGGGTAATTCGAAATCCGCTGCCAATGCGACAGCCAATGGAAGCATTCCGGCATCTGGCAAGCAGAGCTATGCCGAGCACAAGGAGCAGCAGAAGAAGATTCGTAAGGCGGAGAAAGCGGTGCAGGAGTGCGAGAAGCGCATCGCATCCCTCGAAAAACGCAAGAAGGAAATCGACGAGATGCTGATGAAGCCAGAGAATGCCACCAACATGGAACTCGTCACCGAATACACTTCCCTGATGAAGAAACTCGATGAGGAGAACGACAACTGGATGACGCTCTCCGAAGCATTGGAGGAACTGTCTTTATAAGTGAAGAATGAAGAATTCTCATGCAAACGATGAATCAATACAAACAACTAAATAATTACAAGCAAAAATGAACGTTAAAATGATTATCCCGATGATGATGATTGCGGCAATGCCTATGGGCGCTGACGCACAGAACAAGTCGGGTCTTGTCATGCAAAATCTTGACAAGACAGTGAAGCCAGCTGATGACTTCTATCAGTTTGCTACAGGTGGATGGCAGAAAAACCATCCGCTCCCTGCTGCCTACAGCCGTTTCGGTAGCTTCGACCAGTTGGCTGAGGACAATAACAAGCGTATCAACGACATCCTCGCAGAGCTTCAGAAGAAGACCTACAAGAAGGGTACCATCGAGCAGAAACTCTCTGACTTCTACAAGCAGGCGCTCGACATGGAGTCTCGCAACAAGGTGGGTATCGCTCCTGTGAAACCTCTCCTCGACGAGATGGAGGCTGCCAAGAGCAAGGCTGACTTGGAAAAAATCCAGTTGAAGTACGCTGCTCAGGGTTACGGCGTGAGCTTCGGTGGCGGTTTCGGTGCCGACGAAAAGAACGTGACCATGAACATCTTCCAGCTCTCACAGGGCGGTTTGACCCTCGGTCAGAAAGACTATTATGTCAACAACGACGAGGCTACCGTAGCTATCCGTGAGGCTTTCAAGAAGTACATCGCCGATATGTTCAAGCTCTATGGTTTCTCAGCAGAGCAGGCTGAGGAGAAGGCGCAGGCTGTGTTCCAGCACGAGACGATGCTCGCCCTCATCTCTAAGAGCGCTACCGAACTTCGCAACCCACAGGCGAACTACAACAAGATGACTCTCAAGGAGTTCCAGAGCAGCTATCCTAACCTCCACTTGGAGGAGATGTGCAATGCCGAGGGCATCAAGAGCGAGTTCATCCAGGATATGATCGTCGGTCAGCCAGCCTTCATGGAGGGTCTTGACAAGATTACCGCTGCCGAGAGCGCCGCTACCTTGAAGGCGTTGATGGAGTGGGATGTCATCACCAGCTCTGCTGCTTACCTCACCGATGAGATTCGTGAGTGCAACTTCGACTTCTTCGGCAAGACCATGAGCGGTCGCAAGGAGGATTACCCTCTCTGGAAGCGTGCCGTCAACCAGGTTCAGTCTCAGATGGGCGAGCCTCTCGGTCGCATGTACTGCAAGCGTTACTTCCCAGAGTCTTCCAAGAAGATTATGCAGACTTTGGTGAAGAATCTCCAGATCAGCCTCGGTCAGCGCATCGACGCACAGACTTGGATGAGCGATACCACCAAGGCTGCCGCTCACCAGAAACTCGACAAGTTCTATGTCAAGATCGGTTATCCTAACAAGTGGACTGATTTCACCAACTTGGAGATCGACCCAAGTAAGAGCTTCTACGAGAACGTGATGGCATGCCGCAAGTTCGCTCACGACAAGCACATCAATGAGAAGGCTGGTAAGCCAGTGGATAAGGACGAGTGGTTTATGACTCCTCAGACCGTCAATGCTTATTACAACCCAACGACCAATGAGATTTGTTTCCCTGCAGGTATCCTCCAGTACCCATTCTTCGATGCCAAGGCTGACGAGGCGTTCAACTATGGTGCCATCGGTGTAGTGATCGGTCATGAGATGACTCACGGATTCGACGACCAGGGTCGCCAGTATGATGCCGACGGAAACATGAAGGATTGGTGGACAGCCAATGATGCTGCTGGTTTCAACAAGCGTGCCGACCAGTATGCCGACTTCTTCAGCAATATTGAGGTTTTGCCTGGTGTTCATGCCAATGGTCGTTTCACCCTCGGTGAGAACTTGGCAGACCACGGAGGTTTGATGGTTTCCTTCAATGCCTTCAAGAACGCTACCGCCAAGAAGCCTTTGAAGAACAAGGACGGCTTCACGCCAGAGCAGCGCTTCTTCCTCGCTTATGCTGGTGTATGGGGACAGAACATCACCGAGAAGGAGATTCGCAACCGTGTGAAGAACGACCCTCACTCTACAGGCGAGTGGCGTGTGAATGGTGCGCTCCCTCACATCAACGCATGGTATGAGGCGTTTGGCGTGAAGAAGGGTGACAAGCTCTTCATCCCAGAGTCTGAGCGCTTGGAGCTTTGGTAAGATAAGTCTTCAAATGATGCAAAAGCATCGTCTGAATGGTGAATAAATACGAATATAAGGATGTCAAAAGCAATTTTGGCATCCTTTTTTTGTGTATCTCGCTGAAAATGCGTAATTTTGCACACAAATCAAAAGAAAGGAATTGTACAATGCCATTAAGATTACCAGATAAGTTGCCAGCCATCGAGCTACTCAAGCATGAGAACATCTTCGTGATGGACGAGAGTAGGGCGCACAGCCAGGAGATTCGACCTTTGAAAATCGTCGTACTCAACCTGATGCCCCTCAAGATAACCACCGAGACCGACTTGGTGCGTCTTCTCTCCAATACCCCTCTGCAGTTGGAGGTGTATTTTATGAAGCTGAAGAGCCACACCCCTAAGAATACGCCGATAGAGCACATGATGATGTTCTACAAGGATTTCACCGAACTCTCCAAGCAGAAGTTTGACGGCATGATTGTGACGGGTGCTCCTATCGAGACGATGGAGTACGAGGATGTGGAGTATTGGCCTGAGATCATGGAGATCTTCGACTGGGCTCGCACGCACGTCACCTCCACGCTCTATATCTGCTGGGGTGCGCAGGCAGGACTGTATCATTTCTACGGTGTGCCTAAGTATCCTCTCCAGAAGAAGATGTTTGGTATCTTCCAGCAGAAGCCTCTCGACCCATCGCAGCCTATCTTCCGTGGCTTCGATGATGTCTTCAATATGCCTCAAAGCCGCCATACCGAGGTGCGCCGTGAGGACATCGAGAAGGTGCCGGGCTTGGATATCCTCGCCGAGTCGCCTGAGAGCGGTGTCAGCATCGTGATGGCTCGTGGCGGCCGTGAGTTCTTCGTCACCGGTCATCTGGAGTATGCGCCTAACACCCTCGACAAGGAGTACAAGCGTGACATGGGCAAGCGTGATGATGTCGATTTGCCAAAGAACTATTATTATCACGACGACCCTAACGAGGAGCCGCTCGTCACCTGGCGTGCTCACGCCAACCTCTTCTACAGCAACTGGATCAACTACTACGTTTACCAGGAGACGCCATATAATATCGAGGACATTAAATAGCATTGAGTATGAAAACATTGGAATTGTTGGCTCCTGCCAAGAATCTAGAGTGCGGTATCGCTGCCATCCAGCATGGAGCCGATGCCGTCTATATCGGTGCCCCTCGTTTTGGGGCACGCTCTGCCGCCGGCAACTCGCTGGAAGACATCAAGCAACTTTGTGACTACGCCCACCAGTATGAGGCGAAGGTTCACGTCACCATCAACACCATCATCTATGACGATGAGTTGGAAGACACATTGAAGATGATTGCCGAACTCGACAAGATAGGTGTCGATGCCATCCTCTTGCAGGACATGGGCGTGCTGTCGGAAATCAGAGCCAACAATGCTTGGTTCCGTGAACTTCATGCCAGCACCCAATGTGATACCCGTACCCCTGAGAAGGCGGAATGGCTTCGCAATCAGGGTTTCTGTCGTGTCGTCCTGGCTCGTGAACTCTCCTTGGAGGAGATCAAGGCAGTCGCTGACAAGAATCCTGGTCTTGCCCTCGAAGTCTTCGTGCATGGTGCCCTCTGCGTCAGCTATTCGGGCGTTTGCTATGCTTCCGAGAAGTGCTTCGGTCGCTCAGCCAACCGTGGTGAGTGCGCCCAGTTCTGCCGTATGAAGTTCGACCTCCTCGACTCCAACGACGAGGAGATAGAGCACCAGCGATACCTGCTATCGCTCAAGGACCTCTGTCAGATTCGACATCTCAAGGAGTTGGCTGATGCCGGTGCCTCTTCCTTCAAGATAGAGGGCAGACTGAAGGACATCAACTATGTGAAGAATGTGGTGGCTGCCTACAATCAGGCGTTGGATGAGCTGGTAGCGATGTATCCGAAGCAGTATCGCCGTGCCTCCAGAGGTCATGTCGATTACACCTTCGTGCCAAATCTGAAGAAGACTTTCAATCGTGGCTATACCAACTACTTCCTCAAGGGTCGCCAACCCGACATCGCTTCCTTCGACACACCGAAGGCGATGGGAGAGTATGTGGGCAAGGTGAAGGAGATACGAGGCAACATCTCCTTCAATGTCTCTACGGTGGCAAGCTTCGCCAATGGCGACGGACTCTGTTTCATCAATGACGACCACGAGTTGGAGGGATTCCGTGTCAATCGTGTGATGGGCAATCGCCTCTTCCCGTTCCGTATGCCAGAGAATCTCCGTCCGGGCATGGCGCTCTATCGCAACAACGACCGCCAGTTTGAGGCTATCCTCTCTCATCCTACCGCCGAGCGTCGCATCCCAGTGATGATTGTGCTCAAGCCAGCGATGGATAAGACGGAGCAGGGAGTTATCTCTGGTGTCAAGGCTACGCTCTGCCTGCCGATTTATATGTCGGATGGATGGGCGGCGAAGGCGGTGGAGTTCTTCCGAGAGCTTCCTTTGGAGCCTGCCCGCCGTTCCCAGCGAGAGAACATGATTGCCCAGTTGAGCAAGTTGGGTGAAACGAAGTATGAGTGTAAGGAGGTTCGTTTGGAAGATGGCATGGAGAACTACTTCATCCCGAACAGCATTCTCGCTTCTCTTCGCCGTGAACTCATCGAGAAGATGGAGGAGAAGATGGCAGACCGCATAGAATCTTCCAACGACCAGGGGGTAGAAAGAACTATCTTCAACAATGGTTATGGTTTCTCAGAGGTGAATGAGAATTTGATTGATGCCCAACAGCTCGTTTGGACACCGGAGTATGCCAAGTGGCCATACCTATATAATATTGCCAACTTCAGTGCCAAGGCTTATTACGAGGACCATGGTTTGGAGCAACCTTCGCCAGCCTTCGAGATTGGCAAGGAGGAGCCTACGGCCTGGAGTGCCACCGACGAGGCTTCGTTTGTGGCAGGCAGGGAGCATGACAAGGTGGCTCGTGAGCATCCTCATTTCATGACCAATGCCCAGGGCGAGTCGCTCATCATGCAGTGCCGCCATTGCATCCGCTATTCGCTCGGCTATTGCGTGAAGCGAGGTGGACAGCGTCCTACTTGGAAGGAACCGCTCTACCTGCGCTTGGGCGATGGCAACAGATTCCGCTTGGAGTTCGCCTGCAATGAGTGCCAGATGAATGTTTATTCGGTTTAAGGAGTTAAAGAAGTTGGAGAAGTTATCGCTTCTCTAAGAAGTTGAAGACAATAATTTTAGGGCTAGTAATGAGCTCTCTAAGTTATTGACTTTAATTTCTGTAAATATGAAAAGGAGAATACTGATGGAAATGAAAAGGATGGGAATGGGCTTTTCTGGACAGAAAAATAGCTTTCTGATTTTCTGTTTTATGCTGGGCTTCTGCTTGATGCTCAGCAGTTGCTATCATCGCCATTCCGCCAAGCGCCAGCAGCATGCGGCATTGGTGGAGTATAGCGATAAGCAGCTCGACTCCATCTCCTTCTCTTCCACCCATCATTCTACCAATAAGTATAATTTCGTGGTGGCAACCGACTCCCTGGTGCTCATCAAGCAACAGCCGGAGGAGTACGTCAACCATCTTCAGATTGATTCCTTCTCCGTGAAGAAGAACTGCCTGTTGGTGGTGTCGGATATTCGTATGATACCGCAAGACTCCATCGACTCCGTGTGGGTGCAGTTGGCTACCGAGGAGAATCAGTTTGGATGGGTACACGAGAGCAAGATGCTGCCGAAAGTAGTGCCCGATGACCCCATCTCGCAGTTTATCATGACCTTCAGCAATACTCACTTGCTCATCTTCCTCGTCGTCATCGTGCTGATCGGTGTAGCCTACTTGGTGCGCCAGGTGCGCACGAAGAATGCCCGCATCGTCCATTTCAATGACATTGATTCGCCTTATCCTACCGCCTTGGTCTTGATGGTGTCGCTCTCCGCAGCCTTCTATGCCACCATCCAGACCTATATGCCTGAGATGTGGCGACATTTCTATTTCCATCCTACGCTCAATCCCTTTGCCGTGCCTAGGGTATTGGGCTTCTTCCTCGCTTCCGTTTGGGCGATATTGATACTCGGCTTGGCTTGCGTAGATGAGGTCAAGTATCGTTTGGGCATCGGCGAGGCAGTGCTCTATCTTGGTGGCTTGTGTGGCGTCTGTGCTATCGATTATATCATCTTCAGTGTCAGTACCTTATACTTTGTCGGTTACATCATCTTGGTGGTATATTTCTGGTTCGCCATTCGTGCATACCTGCGTCGTCCTAAGAACTAGGGTAGGCTTTTCCACACAGAAAAAGGGGCGAGCCATTAGCCTCAAGCTAATGCCACGCCCCCGAATCTTCGAAGATTGCTGGTCGGTTACATGCAACTATTCAGTCCGAAGGTAGTTGCCACGGCTGTCAATACCGTGATCAAAAACTGGATGATGTTGCTCCATGTGTTTTTCTTCATAGCTTACAGATTTTTTAGGTTATTAATCAAACTCTTTTGGACCATCAGTGCTGGAGCTTCCGCTAGATTCACTGCCCGTGCTTGAGCCACCCTGTGAACTGCCGCCTGGGTTGGTCTGTGAACCGCCAGCCTGCTCACCACCCGCGTTCTCGTCCTTCTTGTCTGGGTCCTCGATGTCGTTCTTGTCATCCGAGGTCACGGTCTTCACGATTTTGCCGTTGCGGTCGTAGCAAGTGATGCTGATTGAGGTCTCTTCGAGGGCCTTCTTCAGTTCGGTGGAAGGAGTGAAGATGAAGCGGCGGCTGGTGATGAGGGATGACTTGACGTCAGTCACATCTTCGACAGCCTTGGAACGGACTCCGAAGCGGAGGGTGCCGAGACCAGGAATAGGGATGGAGTGACCCTCAGTTGCCCAGTCGGCTACAGCCTTGGTGTAGGCCTTGACGCAAGACTCCATGGCTGCCGGAGGCATGCCACAGTTGAGTGCCGCCTGTGCGATTACCTTGTTGTCAGCCAACTTGCTATACAGCTCTGGCTGCATCACAAACAAGTAGTGTGGTTCTGCCTTCTCACCATTCTCTTTCTTGGTGAAGTTTACATTTCTCTCGATAGCTTTAACTTTAATTCCCATAGTATTGAATCATGTGTGTTTAAATGGTTGTAATATAATCGGTGGCAGTTTGCCGCCGATGTCGTTTCATAGATTTCGCTTGGTACCTTGTTTCTCTCTGAATGACGCTGCAAAGATACAACTTTTTCCCTGATGCCACAAGGTTTGTCACGCTACTCTGCTGTAAAAAATGTAACGTTACGCTTTCTTTCCGAAACCGCCAAACTTTTCCCTCACATTTTCACGTTTTTCCGCAATATCATGCTCGCACAGCCACTCATCTCTATCAGATTAACGGTAACTACTCAGCACCCCCAGCAGCATGAGTTGGTTAATAGGACTCGTTAATAATTTATAAACTTGATTTTGTTTCAAATTCAAATCATTGTTAAAGCGGTTTCGTATGTATAGTCTTATGTATATGTAGGCTATAAAGGTCAAATCCGGGTTCTATTAGGACGCCAGCGGTCACAGCGTACTTGGGCTGTCAAATTGTGTCTTCAAGCAGGCAGTTGTCAACGAGAGCCGATTTTGCGTTTCGGGCAAATATGAAATCTCCGTTAATGGATGTAAAACCATATTTGGTCATTTCACAAAAGATGCCTATCTTTGCATCTAAATGGCAAGACAGTGTACAGACATAGACGAAGTCATTGCGTAAGCCGAGTGGCAAGCCAAGTGGTGGACAGCCAGGACACAAGGGAAGCACCTTGCAATCTGTCAGTACGCCAGACAGAATCATAAAGCATGAGCCTGCCTACTGCAAATAATGCATACGAGGAGATACGAAAGAGAATTGAGTGCGCTCCTGTTGTTGGAGCGGACGAGACCGGTGCCGCTGTGGGAAAGCAGTTGCACTGGAACTGGATATTCCAAA
>ERZ1031449.462-NODE-462-length-10305-cov-4.456390_pt1 | contig 10305 bp, 7 predicted proteins | sample MGYA00516705_ERZ1031449 | MGnify/ENA primary metagenome ERZ1031449 (study PRJEB33719, sample SAMN04261152) | wastewater metagenome | biome: rural village; feature: human; material: feces | host: Homo sapiens | place: El Salvador | collected 2013-01-14 ... | reverse complement strand
TTATAAAGGCCATAAATACATTTGATATGGACAAAAATATAAAACTCAGTAGTTATGCATCAAGGTGTATTGAAAATGAAATTCTAATGCACTTTAGAAATCTGAAAAAGTCCTCACAAAATGTTTCTCTGGAAGATGCAGTTGATATTGATAAAGACGGTAACACTCTAAAATTAATGGATTTACTTTCTATTGATGATGATTTTGCAGATAACCTTGATAAAAAGTTAAATCTCCAAAAGATTAATAAGTACCTAACAGAAACTTTAAATAAAAGAGAATTACAAATTATCAATCTGAGATATGGACTCAATGGCAGTAAACCACTAACCCAAAGAGAAGTATCTTCAATTATGAATATATCTAGGTCATATGTTTCAAGAATAGAGAAAAAGGCATTGGAAAAATTAAAAGAAAGGTATGATAACAACTGATTATTTTAAGCGAGTAAAGAGGAATTATCCTAATTACTCGCTTTTTCTATTGACAAAATAATTATGTGGGATTATAATATAACAGTGTTATATAACAATGTTATATGAGGTGTGGTATGATAAATAAAGATAATGGAACACTTGAAAATATTTTAAATGCAGGTAAGGAAGAATTTTTAGAAAAAGGTTTCTTATCTTCATCATTAAGAAATATTGTAAAGAAAGCTAATGTAACTACAGGTGCATTTTACGGCTATTTCTCTAACAAAGAGGCCTTGTTTAGTGGTCTTGTTGAAGAACAAGCAAAAACCGTAATGCATATGTTTATGGAGTCACAAGAAGAATTTGATAGTATTCCTGATGAAAATAAAAGAGAAAATATGGGCAGTTGTTCCGGAGATTGTATTTCAAGATGTGTAGAATATATTTACGATAATTTTGATATTTTTAAGTTGATTATCTGTTGTTCACAAGGTACACCATATGAACACTTTATTCACAATATGGTGGAAGTTGAAGTTGAGTCAACTTATAGATTTATAGAAGTTCAAAGAAAACTAGGTTATGAAGTACCGGAAATTGACAAGAAACTTTGTCATATTCTTGCAAGTGGTATGTTTGGTGGAATGTTCGAGATTGTAAGACACAGTATGCCTAAAGAAGAGGCTGTTGTATATGTTAAGCAACTTAGAGATTTCTATACTGCAGGTTGGGAAAAAATTATGGGGTTCTAAAACCCTATATTTTTTACATATAAGTTAGCTATAACTAACTAATTTTTAGGAGGAATTTTATGAAAAAGAAATCAAATCTATCAACCCTAATGAAATATGCAGGGAAATATAAAGTCCTTACATATCTTTCATGGGTACTGTCAGGTATTAGTGCATTAGTAGCATTAGTTCCTTTCATTTACATTTGGAAAATTATCAAAGAAATTCTTGATAATATTTCTGACTTAAAGAATGCAGAGAACCTTGCATACTATGGTTGGATGGCAGTTATTTTTTCTGTACTTGCTATACTGATTTATATCGGTGCATTAATGTGTTCTCATTTTTCAGCTTTTAGAGTACAAGCAAATTTAAGAAAAACTATGACTCACCATATTACTACATTACCACTAGGCAAGATTGAGTCTTTTGGTAGTGGTAAATTAAGAAGTATTATTAATGAGTCTAGTGGTGCAACGGAAACATATCTCGCTCACCAATTACCTGATATGGCAAATTCTTTTGTAACACCTATTGCACTATTATTTATGTTATTCTTCTTTGATTGGAGATTAGGTCTGCTTAGCCTTATACCGGTTGTGTTAGCCTTTGTCATTATGGCAACTATGACAGGTAAAAGAATGCAGAAGAAAATGGAAGAATACCAAAACGCCCTTAATGATATGTCAAATGAGGCTGTTGAGTATGTAAGAGGTATTCCTATTGTTAAGACCTTTGGTCAGTCAGTATTTTCATTTAAAAGATTTAAGGGTGCTATAGATAGATATAGCAAATGGGCAATTTCCTATACAAAAGAATTGCGTATTCCTATGACAATCTATACAATGCTAATTAACGGTGTATTTGCGTTCTTAATCGGTGCAACTTTGTTTTTCACAAGAGATACTATCACGAAAGAGTTTATTTTAAACTTAATTTTCTATATAATCATTACACCTATTATTTCAGTAACATTGACAAAGACAATGTATGCTACTGAAAATAACCAAATTCTAAATGATGCAATGAATAGAATTAACTCTGTATTAGAGTTAGAACCTCTTTCATCATCAACTACTCCACAGTCACCTAGGAACGGTTCAGTTCAGCTAAAGAATGTTTGTTATGATGGTGAGAAAAAGGCTCTAAATAATGTTAGCTTAAAAATTAATTCAGGTGAAACAGTAGCATTCGTAGGACCATCAGGTGGTGGTAAATCTACTTTAGCAAATATTATTGCAAGATTCTTTGACCCTAATAGTGGAGAAGTTTTAATCGGTAATATTAATTCAAAGGATATTCTAAAAGAAGAATTAATGAATACTGTTTCTTTTGTATTCCAAAACAGTAGATTAATTAAAGGTACTATTTATGACAATGTAAAACTTGGCAAAGAAGATGCCACAAAAGATCAAGTATTGTCAGCACTACAGAAAGCCCAATGTATGGATATTATAAATAAGCTACCTAACGGTATTGATACATTAATAGGCACTAACGGTATTTATCTATCAGGTGGTGAATGTCAGAGAATAGCTATTGCCAGGGCAATATTAAAGGACAGTCCTATTGTTATTCTTGATGAGGCAACTGCATTTGCTGATCCTGATAATGAAACAAAAGTACAACAAGCATTTAATACACTTTCAAAGGGTAAAACAGTTATTATGATTGCCCATAGACTTTCAACAGTTATTAATGCTGACAAAATCTTTGTTATTAATAACGGTGAAATTGCAGAAAGTGGTTCAAGTGAAGAATTGATTAATTCTAACGGTATCTTCAGTAGTATGTGGAAGAACTATCAGACCTCTGTAAATTGGAAAGTTAAGAAGGAGGTAGTAAAATGATTAAGAAAATTCAAAAGAAATATGCACTTTCTCATAAGGGTGCAGTAGATTTAGTAAAAGGTATATTGGCTTGTACATTGCAGAATATTGTATTTATGTTGCCTGTAGGTTTGCTTTATCTATTAGTAGATGATTTACTAAAGGGTAGTATTAGCCAAAGTCATATTGTATTTTATATTGTAGGTTCTGTTGTAGCACTTCTTTTAATTGCTTTATCAACCTACTTACAATATAACTGTACATTCCTTGCTACCTATGTAGAAAGTGGTGTAAGAAGAATTACTTTAGCCGAAAGACTTAGAAAAATTCCACTTTCATTTTTCGGTAAAAAAGATTTAGCAGATTTAACCTCAACTATTATGGCTGACTGTACATATCTTGAAACTGCTTTTTCTCACTTTATTCCACCACTATTTGGTGCAATTATTTCTACAACATTAATTGCAATTAGTTTATTTTTTGTTGATTGGAAACTTGCCATTGCCTCATTGTGGGTATTGCCTATAGCTTTTTGTATTGTTTTGTTCTCATCAAAAATTCAGCAAAAGCTTAATAAAAAGTCTATGAAAGCAAAGATTGAATGTGCTGACGGTATTCAGGAATGTATCGAAACTATCCAGGATATTAAGTCTAATAATGCAGAAGGAACTTATCTAAAGGGACTTGATAAGAAAATTGATAATGTTGAGAAACAAGCTATTAAAACTGAATTCGGTACAGCAGTATTTGTTGGTTCAGCACAAATGATTTTGAAACTTGGTATTGCTACAACTGCCTTAGTTGGTGCATATCAGCTTATAAACGGTAGTATTTCTGTAATCACAATGTTTGTGTTCTTACTTGTAGTATCAAGACTATATGACCCACTACAAGGTTCATTGCAAAATTTAGCAGCAATTATTGCATCAAAGACAAATATCGGAAGAATGAACGAAATCCTTGATCATGATATTCAGCAAGGTGCTGAAAAGATGGATAATAAGGGTTATGATATTGATTTTAATAATGTTTCATTCTCTTATAACGGAAAAGAAATAATTCTTAACAATGTGACATTTACTGCAAAACAAGGTGAAATCACTGCATTAGTAGGTCCTTCCGGTGGTGGTAAAACAACAGTTTCAAGACTGGCAAGTAGATTTTGGGACACAGATAGTGGTATAATCACAGTAGGTGGTATGGATATTTCCAAGATTGAACCGGAAACATTACTTTCACTTTATTCAATAGTTTTCCAAGATGTTACACTATTTAATAACACAATTATGGAGAATATCCGTATCGGTAGAAAAGATGCCACAGATGAAGAAGTGCTAAAGGCAGCTAAACTTGCAAATTGTGATGAATTTGCAAAGAAGTTACCTAATGGTTATAACTCAGAAATCGGTGAAAATGGTTGTGAACTTTCCGGTGGTGAAAGACAGAGAATTTCTATTGCCAGAGCATTCCTAAAGGATGCACCTATTATTCTACTTGATGAAGCAACTGCATCTCTTGATGTTGAAAATGAAACTCTTATTCAAAATGCACTTTCAAAACTTATTAAAGATAAAACAGTTTTGATTATTGCCCACAGAATGAGAACAGTTGCAGATGCCGACAAGATTGTTGTTTTGGCTAATGGTACAGTTGCAGAAAGTGGCACACCGACAGAACTTGAAAAGCAAAATGGTATTTTTAGTCATATGGCTAGTTTACAAAAACAAAGTAACAGTTGGACTATTAAGTAACTTGAATTAAATTATTGTAAAATAAAATTTAAAGGTGAATGTGTTTTAAAATACATTCACCTTTTTGCATATTACTACTTGAAATTTTTGCAACTTAGGTTATATAATATTTATGGCGAAAAAAGTAGGGAAGATGATATAAATGGCTATTGCCAAAAGAAAAACAAATTTAATGACACAAGGTAATATAGTTAAGCAAATATTATTCTTTTCAATACCACTTATTTTAGGTAACTTACTTCAACAACTTTACAGTACAGTTGATTCAATTATAGTAGGTAACTTTGTAGGCAGTAATGCCTTAGCAGCAGTAGGCTCTAGTACATCACTGATTTATTTGTTAATAGCCTTTAGCCAAGGTGCAGCAACAGGTGCCGGTGTTGTAGTATCTCAGTATTTAGGTGCTGAGGATAGAAAGAGAACCCATGATGCAGTTCATACAGCAGTAGCAATTTCAATAATTTTAGGTTTAGTTTTAACAGTAGGTGGTGTACTTCTTAGTAGGCAGATACTTATTTGGATGAATACCCCTAAAGAAGTTTTAGGTGACTCAGTTACATATTTAAGGATATATTCAGGTGGTTTATTATTTAATGTTGTATATAATATGGCATCAGGTATTCTTAATGCAGCAGGTAATTCAAAACGATCACTTTATTATTTAGGCTATGCCTCAGTTACAAATATCATCCTTGATATTGTGTTTATCAATATTTTAGGTATGGGTGTTGAGGGTGCTGCTATTGCTACAGATATTAGCCAAGTAGTTTCTTGCATATTAGCAATAGGTTATTTGGTAAAAGTAAATGAGCCTTATAAAATTAAGTTAAAAGATATAAAGCTTAATAAATCTACTGCCGGCAGAATAATCAAAATCGGTTTACCTACCGGTATTCAAAATATGACAATTTCACTTTCTAATGTACTTGTACAGTCAAGTGTAAATCAGTTTGGTGCATCAGCAATGGCCGGTTTTGGTGCATATATGAAGATAGATGGTTTCAATATTTTACCGGTATTAAGCTTCAGTATGGCTATTACCACATTCGTAGGTCAAAATTATGGTGCAAATAAAATTGACAGAGTAAAAAAGGGTATGTGGATTACTTTAGCAATGGGTGCAGTTTATACTATCATAACAGGCATTTTACTTCTAACTTTCTCAACACCATTAATGCGACTTTTCACAAATGACCCTAATGTAATAGAATATGGCAAACTGGCTATGGATTACTTCTGTCCATTCTATATCTTAATCAGTTGCTTACAATGCTTAGCCGGTACAGTTAGAGGTACAGGCAAGAGTATCCCACCAATGGTTGTACTACTAACTTCAATGTGCTTATTTAGAATAGTATGGCTACAAGTAGTTTTACCTTTCTTTAGTACAATAGACGGTATCTATGTTTTGTATCCGGTATCTTGGATAGTAGGTCTGGTATTAATGGTCATCTATGTGTGGAAAGGTAAATGGCTAGTCCCTCATACGGTAAGTTGATATTCCAGAGATGATTGTATGACTCAAAAATCATTAAGGATACTATGAAGAAAACAGGTTTTTCAGCTAAAATGATTGAATCATCAGAGCAAAGGTCAACAAACAGTTTCTTGTTTAATTTGGCAATGGGTGTACTGTTGTTCACAATTTTCGGTATGTCACTTAATACATATATGGTAATAGGTTTCTATATTATTTTTGGTATCGGTTGCGGTATAGCTTTTGGTAATACTATGACTATCGGTAACTTGCGACTTCCTGTTCAGCAAAAGGCATATGGTAATACTTCTTTTAATACATTAATGCAGTTTGCAGGAGCAGTTGGTACAAGCGTATGTGCAGCTTTAGTTTCATCAGCACAAAGTATGGATAATTCTATGAATTATGCTGAGAAAACTGCCGGTGGTTCTACTCATAGTTTTATTTTCTTATTAATACTTGCAGTTGCATGCCTTGCACTTCAAGTTATAGGATTTAAAACATATAAAGAGAATTAAATACATACATAATTATATAAAAGAAACAGACATCAACTTTTTAACAGTTGATGTCTGTTTTTATGTATCATCATTCTTCTGTTGATGATGTTTCTTCAATTTTCTTTACTTCTTTATCCTTCTTTTTCTTATCGGATAAAGGAGTCATAGATTTTGCACAAATCATCATTGTTGATGCATTGTGAAGTAAAGCTGAAAGGGAAGGAGTAATAACACCCATAAAACCAAGTAAAAGTAGGGAAGAATTAAACCCTAAAATAAATCTGTAATTTTTATGAATCCTCTCCATCAATTCTTTACTTAAAATTCTAACTCTAGCCAGCTGATTTAGTGAAGAATCTTTAATAGTAATATCAGCAGTTTCTCTTGCAATGTCTGACGCATCATTCATAGCAACAGACACATTAGCAGCAGCCAAAGCCGGTGTATCATTAATACCGTCACCAACCATAATTACACAGTGACCTTTTTCTTTCAAATCTTCTATGTATTTATGTTTGTCCTCAGGTAGTACCTGATATTTGTATTCAGTGATACCAAGTTGTTCAGCAGTCATTTTTGCTGCCTTATAACTGTCACCTGTTAGCATAACAATATTATTAATGCCAAGTGACTTTAGTTCAGCAATAGCATCCCTAGCATCAGCCCTTGGAGGATCGCTAATACAGAGGACACCGACTAATTCATCACCAATAGCTAGGTAAAGTACAGAACAAGCACCGGACTTTTCATTGATAAGTTCTTCTTGTTCATCAGTAACAGTTATGTGTTCATCTTCAACAACAAAGTGCTTACTACCGATAATAGCTTTCTTGCCATGTAGTGTAGTAGAAATACCATGTGCTACAACATAGTTAACTTCAGTATGTTCCTCTAAATGAGCAATACCTCTTTCATTAGCAGCATTTACAACTGCGTTTGCTACACTGTGAGGGAAATGTTCCTCAAGACAAGCAGCAATTTTTAGTATTTCTTCTTCACTGTATTTGCCAAATGAAACTATCTTTTCAAGAGTAGGTTCAGCATTAGTTAGTGTACCTGTCTTGTCAAATACAATAGTATCAGCATTTGAGAATGCTTCAAGGTATTTACAACCTTTAATAGTAATATCGTGTACTGCAGCCTCTCTAATAGCAGAAATTACTGCAATAGGGGTTGATAGCTTAATAGCACAAGAATAGTCAACCATCAAAAGTGAAAGAGCCTTGTTTACATTTCTTGTGAAAATCAATGTTAAGAAGAATCCTAGGAAACTGAATGGTACAATTCTGTCAGCTAAATTTTCTGCGTTACTCTGTACACTAGCCTTTAGATTTTCTGAATTATCAATTAGTTCAATAATCTTGCTAATCTTTGTGTTAGAAGAAAGTTCTCTGACTTTTACAACAACAGAACCTTCTTCAATTACTGTACCTGCATAAACAGAAGTATCAGCAACTTTCATTACAGGTAGAGATTCACCTGTAATAGATGCCTCGTTAACAGTAGCTTCACCATCTGTTACAATACCGTCAATAGGGATAACATTACCTGTATGAATACGGATTTTATCCCCAACTTGTAGTTCTGTAATAGGTATCTCAACATCTTCACCGGAAGTTACCAGCCATACCTTATCAGTCTTAATAACTAGACTGTCAGTCAATACAGCTTTTGTTCTTTCTCTGGTATATTTTTCTAGTAAGCTGGAAATTGATAGTAAGAACATAACTGTACTTGCAGTTTTAAAGTTCTTTCTGGCAAAACAAGCGACAATAGATGCACTGTCCAGTACATCAACATTTAGCTTACATTCACTAAGTGCTTTTAAGCCATTTTTAATGTACTTAACACTGTTGTAAATTGTAAGTGCTGTGGCAATAGGGTTAGGCACAAATGCTTTGAAAAAAACTCTCTTTAAAGCAATTTTAAGTAAACTGTCTTTAAATTCTTTATCAATTTCTTTTATGCCATATTCTCTTTTTTCTGTCATAGGATCAAGAGTGTTTATATTAAGGTTCTTAACTAATTCAACAACCTTATCTCTGAAACCGGTCTTGTACATAACAAGAATACCACCGTTAATGCTTGTAACACCAACTTCTTTTACAAAACTACTTGTAGAAATATAAAAGCGAATACTCTCCTCATATTCTTTAGGAATAGCATAGTTGCCACATCTAAAACGAATACGACAAGGTTTATCATATACAATTTTGAATTTCATTAATATTCACTTCTTAATTATTCAGCTGCTACTTCAGGTTCTTCTGTGATACCTGCTTCAGTTTTAGCATCATAACAAATGTCAGAAGCTTCATCCTTAATGTTCTGGAATGTAGCCTTTGCATCATTCTGTAGCTTCATACCTTTTGCAAGACCTGTAACTGCTAGGTTTCTTGTCTTTTCAGACTTAAGAACTTTCTTACCTACAACTATTGCTGCTGCACCTGCAACTGCACACCATAATTTTTCATTCTTTAGAATGTCTAACATTTTAAAAACTCCTTTTGTGATTATTCTTGCAGTTAGAAAGCTTATAACTAACTGCTTGTTTTTATTTTATTACAACACCTAAAAATAGTCAAGATTTTACAATTATTTTTATAAATTTTATGTTACTATTTTGATTGTTTTTATATGTTGATTATGTTATTATATTACTTGATTAAGTAATGATTTAGAACGAAAAGAGGAACAGTTATGATGATATTACAAGTACTTTTATTGCTGGTTGGTTTCCTGTTACTTGTAAAGGGTGCTGATTGGTTTGTTGAGGGTGCTGCAAGTATTGCAAAGAAAATGGGAATACCTCAGTTAATAGTAGGGCTTACCATTGTAGCAATGGGTACAAGTATGCCTGAGGCAGCAGTTAGTATTACTGCTGCAATAAACGGTAATGCCGGAATTACAGTAGGTAATGTTGTAGGTAGTAACATTATGAATATTTTGATTATTCTAGGTATTACTTCAGTTATAACAAGTGTTGCTATACAAAAGTCAACATTATATTATGAAATACCCTTTATGATAGGTGTTACTGTTGTAATGATGATATTCGGTTATACAGATTCAAAGATTACTTTCTTTGAAAGTGTAATTCTATGTATTTTATTTGTTGCTTTTCTTGGCTATCTATTTTATATGGCTAAAAAGGGTTCACCTACCGAAGAAGAAACTGCAAAAGATTTTCCGGTTTGGAAATGCCTATTGCTTATGGTTATAGGTGGCATTATGGTAGTAAAGGGCAGTGACTTTGCAGTAGATGGTGCATCTTACATAGCAAAGTTCTTTGGTATGAGTGATAGATTTATCGGCTTAACTATTGTTGCATTTGGTACTTCACTACCTGAACTTGTAACTTCAATTACAGCAGCAAAGAAAGGTAATGTTGGTATAGCTATCGGTAATATAGTAGGCAGTAATATCTTTAATATATTATTTGTAATCGGTATTACAGGTCTTATCTGTGATGTGCCATTTGAAAGTAAGTTCTTAATTGATACTTGTGTAGCTATCGGTGCAGGTATAATTCTTTGGTTAGGTACAATTAAACATAAAGAATTGAGACGACCTTGTGGTATATTAATGTTACTTTGTTATG
>ERZ1031449.456-NODE-456-length-10350-cov-8.328120_pt1 | contig 10350 bp, 10 predicted proteins | sample MGYA00516705_ERZ1031449 | MGnify/ENA primary metagenome ERZ1031449 (study PRJEB33719, sample SAMN04261152) | wastewater metagenome | biome: rural village; feature: human; material: feces | host: Homo sapiens | place: El Salvador | collected 2013-01-14 ... | reverse complement strand
CCAATCCTTTTCCCTTATCATCCAGCTCTATTGCAAGAGCAAAGCCTGAATCTCTGGATCAAATAATATTGGATTGTTAAAAACACAACAATATTATATGAGCCCAAAAATCAAAAGGGGGACTACTTAAGAGCGCAAAAAAGAAAAAGTCCTGTAAATCGCAAGATTTACAGGACTTTGTTGCGGAGAGAGAGGGATTCGAACCCCCGGTACCTCTCAGTACGCCGGTTTTCAAGACCGGTGCATTCGACCACTCTGCCATCTCTCCATGGGGTGCGTATGGTTGGTCGAGTTGAAATAAGCAAGGCTCCGGAATGTTCGGAACTCATAGCTTTACTACATATAGCGGAGAGAGAGGGATTCGAACCCCCGGTACCTCTCAGTACGCCGGTTTTCAAGACCGGTGCATTCGACCACTCTGCCATCTCTCCATGGGGTGCTGGAATCCGGTAGATGTAGTCTTGCTACATGCTGCGACTCATTCTGTCGTCTTGCTCATTTGCGGGTGCAAAGGTAGCGCTTTTTTTTTGTTCTGCAAATTAATTGGCACTTTTTTTTACTAAACAATAAAAAAAAAGTAACTTTGCACCATGATTTATCCTGATAATTTTGAAAATAAGATACAGTTTAACGAAATTCGTTCGTTGCTGAAGGGCTACTGTCTGAGCCAGCTTGGTAAGGACAAGGTGGACGACATGGCTTTCACGAGCGATGCCGAACGCATCAATACAGCCCTGTCGCAGACCCGCGAGTTCCGCCGTATGCAGGAAGAAGCCGACGACTTCCCGCTTCAGTTCTTTTTTGACATGCGCGCTTCGATAAAGCGAATACGCATCGAGGGCACGCATCTTGAGGAGAATGAGATATTCGACTTGCGCCGTTCGCTGGAGACGATATCGGGTATAGTGAAGTTTCTGAACCGTAGCGACGACGACGGCAACTACGACTATCCCACGCTTCACGCCCTGACCGAGGATGTGATGACCTTTCCCGACCTCATACGCCGTATAGACCAGATTTTGGACAAGTATGGCAAGATAAAGGATACGGCTTCGCCACGTCTCGCCGAAATACGTTCGCAGTTGCGTAAGGCTGAGGGCAGCGTCTCGCGTACATTATATAATATACTGCATGCTGCGCAGAGTGAGGGCCTTGTAGAGAAGGACGTGACACCTACGCTGCGCGACGGAAGACTTGTTGTGCCCGTGGCGCCAGCTATGAAACGCCGTATAAAGGGTATTGTACACGACGAGTCATCGACGGGCAAGACGGTATTCATCGAGCCTACAGAAGTGGTTGAAGCCAACAACCGTATACGTGAGTTGGAGGCCGACGAGCGTCGCGAGATAATCGTAATACTTACGGAGTTCTCGAAGCTTGTGCGTCCGCATGTAGATGACATTATATACGCCTATCAACTTTTGGCGGAGATAGACTTCATTCGTGCTCGTGCAGAATTTGCACGTCTCACCAATGCCATTGAGCCTGATGTCAATGTCGGTCCGGTTATCGACTGGATAACGGCACGCCATCCGCTGCTGTGGCTTGCACTGAAGAAGCAGGACAAGCCTATCGTTCCGCTCGACATAATGCTTACGAGCGACCGCCATATACTCATTATCTCGGGCCCGAATGCCGGAGGTAAATCGGTGTGTCTGAAGACGGTAGGACTGCTGCAGTATATGTTGCAGTGTGGACTGTCAATACCCGTAAGCGAGCGTTCGAAGGTGGGCGTGTTCGAAGACATCATGATAGACATAGGCGACGAACAGAGTATTGAGAACGACCTTTCTACCTATTCTTCGCACTTGCTCAATATGAAGAACATGATGCGTAGGGCAGGCGAGGCAACGCTGCTGCTTATCGACGAGTTTGGTACTGGTACTGAGCCGCAGATTGGAGGTGCCATGGCTGAGGCTGTGCTCAACCAGTTTGTGAAGAAGCATGCGTGGGGCGTTATAACCACCCACTATCAGAATCTGAAGCATTATGCCGATTCGCACGACGGCATTGCCAACGGTGCCATGCTGTACGACCGCCACGAGATGCGACCGCTGTTTCAGCTGGCTATTGGTCAGCCCGGTTCGTCGTTTGCCATTGAGATTGCGCGCAAGACGGGCATTCCCGATGAGGTGATACGCGAGGCGAGCGCCATCGTTGGGTCGGACTATATTCAGAGCGACAAATATCTGCAGGACATAGTGCGCGACAAACGCTACTGGGAGAACAAACGACAGAGCGTGCACCAGCGCGAGAAAGACCTGGAGAAGACCATCGCTAAATATGAAGAAGAGATAAAGGAACTTGCGCAAAAACGCAAGGACATATTGCGACAGGCAAAGGAGCAGGCGCAGGAACTGCTCAAGGAGAGCAACCGCAATATTGAGAATACTATACGCGAGATACGCGAGTGTCAGGCGGAAAAGGAGGAGACGAAGCGTCTGCGTGAAGAGCTGAACGCCTTCAAGGAGGATGTCAGCGAGATAGATACTAAGTCGGCAGACGACCTTATTGAGAAGAAGATGCGCCAGATAATGGAGCGCAAGGAACGTCGCGAGAAGCGTAAGAAGGAGAAGAAGGAGAACGCAGGCAAGCCTACTACTATCGGAACCAAACTGCCTACGCCTACAGCCAGTGCCGAGCAGCAGACGTTTGCTGTGGGCGACACGGTACGTATGCGTGGTCTTACCACTGTGGGCACTGTGGAGACGGTGCAGGGCAAGGAGGCAACGGTGGTGTTTGGCGACGTGAGAACGAAGGTGAAGACGTCGCGACTTGAGCATACCGTCAAGAAGCCCGAGTCGACACAGCCGGCAACATTTGCCATCAGTCGTGAGACACGACAGACTATTGATTCACATAAGCTCAACTTCCATCAGGATCTCGACGTGCGTGGCATGCGTGGCGACGAAGCTCTGAACGCTGTGCAACACTTCATCGACGACGCTATACTTGTAGGAATGTCGCGTGTGCGCATTCTGCATGGCAAGGGCAACGGCATTCTGCGCCAGCTCATCCGTCAGTACTTGCAGTCGGTACCTAATGTGACAAGCTGCAAGGACGAGCATGTGCAGTTTGGCGGTGCGGGAATTACGGTTGTAGATTTCTAAGGATGTAAAAACGACAATAGAGACAATCTTTGACAAAACATATTGTTTGTTGTCAAGGATTGTCTCTATTGTCGTATATGATTTATTTTTCAAATTCTACCTTTACGTATTCAAATCCCATAGAGCGTAGCAGGTTCTCAAACTGTGTCTTGGCGTTTTGCTGTGCAGTCTGGTAATTCTGTCGGGTGAGGCAGCGTCGGCGCATCATAGCGTCGGCACGGTTGTACATCAGCTTGCGGTCTTGATGGCTCCACTTGCCGGTTTCGATAAACGAGCGGGTGCGTGTCTCGTCGATGAAGTCGTTGTCGAGGAGCTTTACGGGTGGCAAGGTGGCGCAAAGCGTGTCGCCACGCATGGCTATCCAGCCTTCGTGAGCTTGGCGAGTATCTATGCCAAGGCGTAGAGTGCCGTAATATATGCGCACCAGTTCGTCGTCGGAGAAGAAACCGCGGCGTATGGTGTCAACAATTTCCTCGTCGCTTATCTCCAGAAACGACCATTTGCCAATCTGTTCGATTGAGCGTATCTGTGTCGGAGTGATGTCAATGCTCTGGTTGGTGACAATCTGAAGTGGGGTAGATGTGTCGACCGTCTTCTTCATGTAGTGGCGCACCACAATAATAGCGCACACAATGAGTATTGCGATAAAGACAATCTTTACGGCGGTTGATTTCAACCAAAATCCGAAGAATGTCTCCTTTGGGCGTGTGGGGTTATTTTCTGACTTTCGCATTTTGCTTGTTTTCAATGGTTGAACGGTCTATTAGTTTCATAATGTCACGTGGCTTGTAGTCGCGACTGAACGAGATTGTGATGTTTTCGGGGCTGAATCCCATTTGCTCTATCATCGGTATGAGTACGTTGGCGGCTCCGATACGGGCGTTTTCAATAATGTCGGTCTGGGCAACATCGGCTATTATAGCGTCGCGTCCTTGACGTTCATAGGCCGAGAGTTCCTCGTCGGAGAAGTTACGGCGTGTCAGTGCAACGTACTCACGTATGCCGTTGTGGTCGATGCGCGACGATGTCAGCACAATGCGCGGTTCGGGCAGTACAATCTCTATATGTGTAGAGTCGCGACGAACGTTGGCATCAGAGAAACCGGCAAAGTCGATGTAGGCTTTCACGGTGGCGTCGACGGGTATGGCTATCTTGCGTTTGCCCAACGGCAGATTAATGTCGTAGTCGTGGCTGAGTACGCGGCCCTTCATCTTCACTTGGTCGTCGTGGGTTATGACTTTATGTATGCGATACTCGGTGGTGTACAGACGTGAGCATCGCTGTATCTGCATCACCATCAATCGTGTTGTGTCGACACGTGCTGTGGCTGTAGTGTCGGCTGTGGTCGTCGGCTTCTCGTTTTTGCCTGAGCAAGATGCGAGAAGCGTGAGGGCGACAAGTGTAAGTGTGGTTATTGCTGTTCTCATAGCTTATTATTTAAAAATGACCGAATTCATTTTGTATTGTCTTCGATTTGCATTAACTTTGTCGTCATTATGAAGACACGGACATTATTCAAGAGTTTTTTTATAGTAGCGTGGGCGGCCATGTCGCTTGGCGTGGTTGTATCGTGCAAGGAAAAACCTCGCACAACAGATATCATTGTGAAGAAACCTGCTCCTAAGCCTAAGAAAGGTGTGCAGAAGATGGACGAATATCGCCAAGTGCGCGACGTGGAGTGGCTCGGCGGAACTTATAAGGTTGTGGCAGAGCGCAAGCCCGACACATCGCTTCCGCAGGCCGTAGACGAGCAAGGCAACCGCTACTACGACAATCGTATAACGCTAACTATAAGCCGGCCTGACGGTACGGCTTTCTTCAACCGTACATTCTCAAAGACCGACTTTGCACAGTATGTTGACGACGACAATGCCGACGGCGCTTTGCTTGGCATTGTGTTCGACCGTGCCGATGGTGGCTCGCTGATATTTGCAGCAAGTGTTGGTTCGCCAGATAAGATGAGTGATGAGTATGTGCCACTTGTACTGACTGTTTCGCGCGGTGGAACGGTGAGTATAGTCAAGGATACACAGCTCGATACGGCCAGCGATGTTGTAGACGAAGCTGACGACGAGGACGGCGTATAATTGCCGTCTGTTCGTCGTAGTCGGTTTGGCTGATTGTTTTTATTCGTCGCCGTCAATATCGTCGTCAATGTCGTCGTCAATGTCGTCGAAGCCGAACATGGCTGGGTCGACAAATGCATCAAGGGCACGTCGCTCCTTCTTGGTGGGGCGGCCAGTGCCACGAGCACGGTCTACAAATCCGCTTATACGACTCATCTCAAGCAGTTCGTACTGCTTGGGGTCGGTCACATTCTCGTACACTTCTGGTATCAGCTTGGCACCTACGCGCTGTTCTATCGTCTTGAGAACACGAAACGAGTAGGTGATAGGCGATTTTTTTACACTCACCACTTCGCCTGCCTTTATCGTATGACTTGGCTTGACATTCTGTCCGCCAATCGTAACGCGGCTGTTCTTGCAGGCATCGGCAGCGATAGAGCGTGTCTTGAATATGCGCGCTGCCCATAGCCATTTGTCTATGCGTGCTGTTTCTGACATGTGATTATTTCTGATTGGTTTGCTTAGCTTTCTTTCCGAACTTGTTGAACTGGTTCATCGTGATGTTCAGTCCGGCAAGTACAAAACTCTTTATTATCTCTACCGCCATGTCGATTGACGGCTGCAGAGTCTTCATGTCCTCGTCGTCGTATTTGCCGAGCACCCAGTCTACCTGCTGTCCTTGCTGGAAGTCGGCACCGATGCCCATACGCAGACGTGCATACTGCTGTCCGATGAGCTGCTGTATGTTGCCCAGTCCGTTGTGGCCGCCGTTAGAGCCGTTGCCTTTCAGACGGAAGTCGCCAAGCGGAATGGAGAGGTCGTCGACGATGACGAGCATACGGCTCTGCTCGATATTCTCCTTCTGAAGCCAGTAGCGCACAGCGTTGCCGCTGAGGTTCATGTATGTTGTGGGTTTCAGTATGAACACCTTGCGTCCCTTAATTGATGCTTCGGCTACAAAACCATAACGCTTGTCTTCGAAAGTTACACCGAGCTTATTGGCCAACTCGTCGACTACCATAAATCCGGTGTTGTGACGTGTCATCTCGTATTCGCGTCCGGGATTGCCAAGACCCACTATCAAGTATTTGTCCACTTCTTAAATGATTAATTGTAAATGATTAATGATTAATTGATGCTTTGCTGCTTCAATTGAGTCTATATGCAGAAACAAAAAAGCGCACTCGTCATAATGACGCGTGCGCTTTCTTTTTCTATTAAATGTGCTAATGTGCTATTTGATTAAGCCTGTGCGTTAGCAGCAGCAGACATAGCGGCACGTGTCATCTTGATAGAGCATACGATGACATCCTTGCCTGTAGCGATCTCCAAGCCCTCGAAGCTCAACTCGCCAACCTTGATGCTCTTGCCAATCTTAAGGGCTGTAACGTCGATGTCAAGGTGCTCAGGAATCTGCTGGTATGGAGCAGTAACATCAATCTTACGGATAGAGAGGTTCATGCGACCACCATCACGTACACCCTGTGCAAGACCTGTGAGCTTAACAGGAATACCGATTGTGATAGGCTTCTGATCGTTAACCTCGAGGAAGTCTACGTGCAGAACAGCGTCAGTTACCGGGTGGAACTGGATCTCCTTGAGGATAGCTGTGTGAGACTCGCCGTCGATGTTGAGGTTGATAACATAGATGTGCGGAGTGTAGATAATCTTGCGGAGCTCTGTCATAGCGATAGCGAATGACTTAGCAACGGGCTTGCCGTCCTGCTCTGCCAAACCATAAAGGTTGCAAGGTACAAGACCTTCCTTACGCAATGCTTTAGAAGCTTTCTTTCCAAGGGCTTCACGCTTCTGACCTGTAACGTTAATCTCTTTCATAATTGTGTTACTCTAAATTAAGTTTAATAAATAATGTGATTTATGCCTTAATTCGCCATCACACGAGAATTTTTATTCATTTTCTGTATAGATGTGCTCAAAAAAGCGGTGCAAAGGTACATCTTTTCTCTGAAATGAGCAAAGTTTATCCATAAAATGTATAATTATTACTGATTTTCTTGGTAGTTCACCCAATTTTGTCTATTTTTGCAAAGCGAAAAACAAACAGAAACATTAGAGATACATTATATATAATATCAAAGAGATGATTAATCGCGAATTAATAAGAATCAAGATAGTCCAGTTAACCTACGCTTACTATCAGAACGGCAACAAACTCATGGACAGCGCAGAGAAGGAGCTGTTGTTCAGTCTTTCGAAGGCTTACGATCTGTACAACTACCTCTTGGAGCTTATCGTGGCAGTGACTCAAGAAGAGCGCCGCCGTGTTGAGGTGGCTACCCAGCGTGCAGTGCGTGAGGGTGGAGAAATGCCGTCGCAGAAATTCGCATACAATAAGTTTGCAGTACAGCTTGAGGAAAACCGTCAGTTGCTCGACTTTGCTGAGACACAGAAGCAGTCGTGGTCTGACAGTCTGGAGTTTGTACGCTCGCTCTGCAACCAGATAGAGCAGAGTCAGGCTTATGCCGACTATATGGCTGATACCGACGAATCGTATGAGGCCGACCGTGAGTTGTGGCGCAAACTTTATCGTCAGCTCATACAGGAGAACGAAAATCTTGACCAACTGCTTGAGGAGCAGAGCCTGTACTGGAACGATGACAAGGAGGTGGTTGATACATTCGTGTTGAAGACCATCAAACGTTTCGATCCGAAGAACAAGTCGAAGCAGGACCTTCTTCCCGAATACAAGGATCAGGAAGACAAGGATTTTGCAATGAAGCTGTTCCGTGCCACGATTCTCAATGCCGACCAGTATCAGCGCTATATGAGTGAGACATCGCGCAACTGGGACTTCTCACGTTTGGCATACATGGATGTGGTAATCATGCAGATAGCCATTGCCGAGATGCTCACGTTCCCCAACATACCAATCAGCGTGACCATCAACGAGTATGTAGACCTTGCAAAGCTGTACTCTACACCTAAGTCAGGTGGATACATCAACGGTATGCTCGACTCTATAGCCCGCTATCTCGTGTCTACAGGCAAGTTGATGAAGACAATCGAGGACCGTCCGCAGCGTCGTCCGGCTTCACGTCGTCAGTCAACACCGCGCCTCAATCGTGCTCAGCAGGCCCTTGAGGATGGTGAAGTATTGCGCACACGCTATGCTGCACAGCAGGAGGAAGAAGCCAATACCGACGAGCAGGAGTTTTAATTTTTGAAGTTTAATAATACATAATAATATTGACAATGAATACAATCGTACTCGCTGCCCAGGCAGCGCAAGGTGGTGGAATGGGAATGATTATAATGATGGTGGCAATCTTTGCTATCATGTATTTCTTCATGATCCGTCCGCAGCAGAAACAGCAGAAGAAGATTCGCGAGTTCCAGAACGCTCTCAAGGAGAACGACAAGGTGCTCCTTGGCGGAAGCATACATGGCACTGTACGCCGTGTAGACTTGGCTGCTGGCATTGTTGAGGTGGAGATTGCACGTGGTGTAGTCATCACAGTAGACAAGACTGGTGTTTACGCTGATAACGCACAGTCAGTACAGAAGTAATAAAACATACGGAAGGTTTGCCAGATGAAATATCGTTTGACGCAAATATTCAAGGTTGTCAGGAACTTCTTGTTCAGTTCAGTGAACAAGGAGTTTCTGATTTTTTTGTTCTTTCTCTTCCTGAGCAGCATATTCTGGCTCATGATGGCATTGAACGAAACATATGAACAGGAAATAAAAGTGCCGGTTAGGTTGGTGAATGTGCCCAAGAATGTGGTGCTCACCACCGAAATGGAGGATACCGTGCGTGTCACCGTGCGCGACAAGGGATTCACTCTTGCCACATATATGTATGGCGACATGATACAGCCGGTGTCAGTCAACTTCTCTGTATATGCCAATCGTCAGACGGGTTATGGATATGTGCCGGCATCCGACTTGCTAAAGATGCTTAGCCAGCGATTCATGGCACAATCGAAAATCATACAGGTGAAACCCGACCGACTCGATTTCTACTTCAACTACGGCGTGTCTAAGCAGTTGCCGGTGCGCATGGCTGGCTATGTAGTGCCGGGCAAGTCGTACTATCTGGCACGTACACGCTTCTGGCCCGACCAGATTACGGTGTATGCAAGCAAGCGCGTACTCGACTCGCTGCGCTTTGTCAAGACAGTACCTATTAATATAGTAAACTTCGGCGACACTGTCATTCAGACCGTAGCGCTTGAGAAGATAAAGGGCGTGAAGATGGTGCCCGACCGTGTGCGTATCGGTCTCTATCCCGACATCATGACCGAGGAGAGCATTGATGTGCCGGTAGGCTCAATAAATATGCCTGAGGGCAAGGTGCTGCGCACATTCCCGTCGCGCGTCAAGGTGAACTTTATTGTTGGAGCAAGCATGTTCCGCAATATCACAGCCGACCAGTTTCAGGTCGTTGTTGACTATAACGAACTTATGGAGCATCCGTCCGACAAGTGCAACATATACCTGAAGGCGAGTCCGCACAGCGTGCGTAGCGCCAAACTGTCAATATCTCAGGTGGATTATCTAATCGAACAGCAATGAGAATAGCGATAACAGGAGGCATAGGTTCGGGCAAGAGCTATGTGTGCCGTATGCTTGAGCAGCGTGGCATCAAGATATACGACTGTGATGCATCCGCCAAACGTCTTATGCGAACGTCTGACAGTTTGCAGCACCAACTGAAGGAACTTGTTGGCGATAATGTGTATTCTGCCGACGGAGTGCTTCAGAAGTGTGTGTTGGCAGAGTTTCTGCTTGCAAGCGAAGCCAACAAGCAGGCTCTCAACAATGTGGTGCATCCCGCTGTGGCTGCTGACTATAAAGTTTCGGGAATGGAGTGGCTTGAGAGTGCCATACTCTTCGAAAGCGGATTCGACCGCCGTGTGCATTTTGACCATATTGTATGTGTTACAGCGCCACGCAATGTGCGCATACAGCGAATCATGCAGCGCGACTCCATATCGGCCGAGCGTGCAGCCGAATGGATTGACGCACAGATGACGCAGGAGGAAGTAGAGCAGCGCAGCGACTTCGTCATAACGAATGACGGGGTGAGCGATTTGCAGCAACAGATAGACCGTATGCTCCAGCAATTCCAACCAGCCGAATAATAATTGTAATTATTTAATATAAGAATGTATATCGGTGCAATTCCAGTTGCCCGAATAATAATTAATAAC
>ERZ1031449.447-NODE-447-length-10449-cov-5.568020_pt1 | contig 10449 bp, 8 predicted proteins | sample MGYA00516705_ERZ1031449 | MGnify/ENA primary metagenome ERZ1031449 (study PRJEB33719, sample SAMN04261152) | wastewater metagenome | biome: rural village; feature: human; material: feces | host: Homo sapiens | place: El Salvador | collected 2013-01-14 ... | reverse complement strand
GAAAATCGCTAATTTCAAACCTCCGCGGCGCTTCTGATTTTTATGCGCCGCACCAACCCCTTTGAACCTCTTGAACCTATAGAACCCGCTGAACCTCTTTCACACGTAATCATGGGACGGCACGCCCGAGGGGCTAACCCGGAACCCTTGAACTCATAAGTAAGAATATCATTAAAGGAGCATAGATCATGATCACACCGATGGATATTCATAATAAAACATTTTCCGGTCAGATCCGCGGCTATTCGAAGGATGAAGTGAATGCCTTTCTGGAAGAGCTTGCGAGCGACTATGAAAAGATTTACCGCGAGCACCGTGCGATGGAAGAAGAAATGGACATCATCCGCACGAAGCTCCGCAACTACGAAAAGATGGAGTCGACCATGTCCCACACGCTGGTCATGGCACAGGAAACCGCGGATAATGTGAAGAAGAATGCACACAAGGAAGCCGAGCTTTCCATTCAGGAAGCCCAGAGCGAAGCGCAGAAGATCGTTTCCGATGCCGAAGCGGCTCGTCGCAAGATGAATGCGGATCTGCTGAAGGCAGAAGGCGATATGAATCTGTATATCGAAAAGCTCTTGTCAAATTTCAAATCTGCGCTGGCGCTGATCGAAGCAGCCAAAGCCGCTCGTGCGCCGCAGGCGGTGCAGGCTCAGCAGCCGGCAACTTCTGAACCGTCTGAACCGGTCGCTGAGGCGGAGCCTTCTGCCACGGAAGAAGAAGCAGCACCGGCGGTAGAAGCACCAGCTGTAGAAGCAGAGGAAGCCGCTCCTTTTCCTGTCGGCAGAAATCTTTTCGATGAGGCGGCTAAGACAGTAGCTCCGAAAGAAGAGAACTAAGCCTATGGAAACAAAACAGACCGTGACCGAGTGGGCCAATGACCATCTGGGGCTCACCTTGGCGATCACAAAAAGGCTGCATGAAGAGCAGACCCCCTTTCAGCACATTGAGATCGTCGAGACGGAGCAGTATGGACGTCTTCTCATCTTAGACGGTGTTTTCCAGACTTCCGTTAAGGATGAGTGGACCTACCATGAAATGATCGCGCATGTCCCGCTCATGATGCATCCTCATCCGGAGCGTGTACTCATCATTGGCGGCGGAGACGGCGGCGTCGCACGCGAAGTCTGCCGCCACGAGTGTGTAAAACAGGTGGATCTTTGTGATATCGATGGCCGCGTCATCGAGCTTTCTAAGAAATATTTCCCGACGATTTCCAAAGTCCTCCTGGATCCGCCGAAGAAGCTTCATGTCCATGTGGGAGATGGCATCGCTTTTGCGGCTGCGGTGAAGAATTTTTATGACGTCATCATCATCGACTGCTCTGACCCCATCGGACCGGGCGAAGGCCTTTTTACGAGAGAATTCTACAAAAGCGCCAAGGCGGCTCTTAGAGAAGATGGGCTCATCGTCCAGCAGACCGAGTCCCCGATCGTCCAGCAGAAGACCGTCCACGATGTCTTTGAGGCGATGCGTGATGTATTCCCCATCGTACGCATGTATTTTTCACACGTGCCGATCTATCCGGAGTGTATGCACTCCTTCATGATCGGATCGAAGAAATATGACCCGCTGACAGCCAAGGTCCGTGAAGACGGCCCGCAACCGATGAAGTACTACAATAAAAATATCCAGAAAAGCTGCTTTGCCCTTCCGAATTTCATCAAAGACCTGATCTATAAGGGAACATACAGCTTTTAGCGAAAGAGACGTGCGCGAGCGCGTCTTTTTTTAGTGGAGGCTGCGGATGGAGTGCAAAGGCTGGAGAGGGATGAGCGGCTAGAGACTAGGAGACATCAGACTTTTGACTTCTATCCTCTATCCTTCGGGCATCGCCCTGTTTCGTCATCCTGAGCGGCGAGAAACGTCGTATGTGAGATAACGAATGCCAGAACAGCTGCGACCTGAGCCCTCGATCGCGGCGAAGCCGCTACATTCACTTCGAATTTCTTATTCATAATCCATATGTATTTGCTATGCAGCAACATTCTGCCTATACTAATGACAGAAGAAACGAAGGGAGGAGCATGAACGATGGTGATCCAATGGAAAAGGCGGCTTGCTGCAGGACTTGTGCTTGCGGTGCTGCCACTTATCATGACCGCAGGATCCTTGTATTTTCACTGTGAGGAAGTCTGCGCCGCGCAGGTGATCAAAGAGGAGAAAGGGCCGTACGGCTGCCTTACCTGGCCGCAGAATCTGAATGCCGTCAGAAGCGAGGTGGAGATTTTCAAAAAGATCCCCAAAGACCTGCGAGCGGATACTCCGATAGCCAATGCGATTTACAGGAATACCCAGGTATACACGAATAGCCTTATGCTGGACATGAGACAATGGCAGGCAGAGAAGCCTCTTTTCTATCGCGTGCGGGCGTACGATCTGGATGGGCATCCGATCGGCCCCTATTCGCAGCCGGCAGATGTGGAGAGCGCACTTTTTAAGACGGAGCGCGATGCGCCCATCCCGCACGATCCCTATAGCAAGGGGAATGGCAGCGTCCTTCTGTATCCGGTCTATGCTTACACAGGAAATCCGAATGCCGCGCGCTATGAGATCGAAGTCACGTCAAAGTATCCGGAAAATCTCCATGGCTTTTCGCCATCCGTCCACCGCATCTATGCGGCCCAGACAGAACTCACCGATCTCTATGATGATGCGCCGCGGACGGGAACCTACTACTGGCGCGTCAGGGGAATGGACAGCACGGGGAAGCCCGTGGGTGAGTGGAGCCTGCCGCAGGAGATCAAAAATCCGGTGAAGCATTGGAAGGTGGCTGTCTATGGAGACAGCATTTCTCACGGCGGCGGTCATCTCTCCTTCGGGCCTGCTGACCTTGCCTACAGCTATGAGTCGTATCTGGACTTTCCTTCGATCAATCTTTCCCAAAGCGGGGATACGAGTGAGGCGATGGTCAAGCGCTTCGAGAAGGACGTGCTTCCTTTTTCGCCGGAGTACCTTCTCATCTTGGGCGGGACGAACAGTCTTCGCGCTGGTGTCCCGGCAGCGGATGTGATCTCTGACCTGAAGGAGATCCAGAGAAAGTGCCGCGAGCATGGTATCACGCCCATCCTGATGACGCTGCCGCCGATCAATCCTGAAAACATCCAGAAGGCTTTTGATGAGCCGACCTATGAGGACTGGAAAGCTTCTTTCGCCGAGGTGAATGCTTTCATACGCGGCGAGGTCCATATCGATACCGCCGCGCCCTTTGAAGAGATGGATAAGCTTCCCACCTGGCTCGCGCTGGACGGCATTCATGGCGACTGGAATATGAAGCGCATGATGGCGGAGGTCATCAATCGGGAATTTCCAAAGATCATGGCTGAGTAGTATTGCGGCTTGTCCATCTTCGGACTTGGGGCAGAAGTGAGAAATGTGCCGTAAGAAGGGGAAAATGTCTTGGCTACCCATCGGGGGAGCTCCCCGAAAGAAAGCGGGCTCTCAGAGGCGTGGCATGTATTTTTGTCTTGCAGTCGAAAGGGAACGTAGCGGGCGAGGCGAAGCATTTCTGACCGTTTTTCATAAGGATTTATCATAGAATGCACCATCTTCATCTGAGATTTGCTTTAAAAGTAGGGAAAGCCACTTGACAAGCATGAAACATGATTTATAATAAAAGCATGTTTTAAGAGCATAAGCAAATTGTCTGTGTCTTAAAGCAAACCATTGCCTGCGTTTCGCGTGTCTGGCGAGTCATCCCGCCATGGTATACCCCTATATCATGGTTTCCCGCTTTCCCCATAGCCCCGATGACATCCCATCGCCCTCACAAGAGCGCAGGCAGAAAAGAGCGGGTCTCCCCTAATTTCCCGCTCTTTTTCTATTGCATTTTTCTGATGGATGGCCGATCTTGACTTGAGGTACTTCCATGTCCATGCTCCGTGCAGGAAAAGATTTTCTGATCGATCAAAAGAAAAGCGGCTCGGTGCATGCATGCCGGAGGCGGGGTTTCTGATCCTCCCAATGAAAATCAGTCCTGTCCGGCAGATTTTCTTATTTGTTAAATTGACAATTCGTTTTATTATATTTTATAATTAACCAGAAACATTTGAAATAGTGTATCCTTATTTGGGGAAGAGTTGATTTTTGAGTTTCCGGGGCCATTTGGAGTTTGGCCTCATTGTTCATGAAAAGGGGACATAATCATGGCACAGGCAGCAACAAGAGCAGAACGTATGGTGGGCGTTCGTGCGAATATTCTTAACACCGCTAAAAGACTTTTTTTGGAACAGGGGTATAAAAAGACAACCATTCGCCAGATCGTACAGGAGTCCGGGATCACCTCGGGCAGTATCTACAATCTGTTTGACAATAAAGACGCTGTTTTCTCGGCCATTACGAATGACCTTTGCCAGGTGATTGTGGATGAGGTGGAGAAGCGCTTCTCTGATAAACCGCTGGAATATCACTATGCAGCGATACTGGCGGTCGAGCTGTATGCGATCGAGAAGAAATCGGTTTTCCGTGAACTCTACTATGAAGCCTATACGGAGCCAAAGATTTTCGAAGCCCTGCTCCATACGCATCTGGATCTCGCAGATCACTACCTCGCAGAGGCAGACTGTATGGGCTATCTGAAGCCGGATGAATATTATGCACGCATGCTCCTTTCCAAAGGCGCCATGCTCGGCTATATGCAAGCTTTCGACTTTGACCGCACCGGACCTGTCCGTGTGCTTCGAAGAGAGCTTGCCTCCCTCATCCTGCTGTCTCTCGGGCTGAAGAAACGGGATATCAAAAACCTGTACTCCTTCATGCTGGAGATCGAGGATGAATGCAGCGAGATCATCGAAGTGATCCTTGACAGCGTGCATCAGCCGTAGGGCGGGGATAGTGAGTGAGGCTCCCTGTGGATCTGTGACTGGTGACCCGAAGGCCGCCCCAGGGAGCCGCCTCAGCCAATAGACAAATGGATAGCGATCCCAAAGCGTGAGAGATGGAGTCTCTCACGCTTTTTATTTGAAAAAAGTTTCACAAAAGCTATTGCAATTTTATGCACAACGCTGTATAATTATCACATCGTCAAACAAGCCCATGTGAAAGGGCTGATGAAATTGTCTATATTATTTTGAAAGGCGGCATTATCATGACAGATATTAAAAGCGTAAAGAAAGTAGTTCTTGCATATTCCGGTGGTCTGGATACCTCCGTTATCATTCCGTGGCTGAAAGAAACCTATGGCTGTGAAGTCATTGCCTGCACCGTAAATCTGGGACAGCCGGAAGACTTCGAAGCCATCCACAAGAAGGCGCTCGCATCCGGTGCTGAATATGCAGAGACCCTTGATGTTCGCAAAGAATTCATTGAAGAATATGCATACAAAGTCCTTCAGGCAGATGGCCGTTATGAAGGCAAGTACCTGCTCGGTACCTCCTTCGCTCGCCCACTGATCGGCAAATGCCTCGTCGACATGGCAAAGAAATATGGCGCTGATGCCATCTGCCACGGTGCGACCGGCAAAGGCAATGACCAGGTTCGTTTCGAACTCACCATCAAAGCACTGGCTCCGCACATGAAGATCATCGCTCCATGGCGTATCTGGGATATGAAGTCCCGTGAAGATGAAATGGCTTATGCAGAAGCACATGGTGTGCCGATCGACAAGTATGATGAAAAGCAGACTGATGAAGAAAAGGCTGCACAGAAATATCCATACTCCATGGACTGGAACATGTGGCATCTGTCCCATGAAGGCGATGACCTGGAAAATCCGGCAAATGCGCCGCACAAGGATATGTACCTCGTCACCTGTGATCCGGAAGAAGCTCCGGATAAGCCGGAGATCGTCACCATCGATTTTGAAAAAGGCATCCCGACCGCTGTCAATGGCAAGAAGATGGACGGCGTAGAGCTCGTCAATACCCTGAATGCCATCGGCGCACGCAACGGCATCGGCATCGATGACCTCGTAGAAAACCGCCTCGTCGGCATGAAGTCCCGCGGCGTCTATGAAAATCCATGCGGCTCCATCCTTTTCTACGCACACACCGAACTGGAACGCCTCTGCCTTGACCGCGCGACCTTCCATTTCAAAGAAATCGCTGCTGTCAAATACTCGGAGCTCGTATATGACGGGATGTGGTTCGCACCGCTGCGCGAAGCACTGCAGGCCTTCGCTGACAAGACCTCCGAAACCGTTACCGGCAAAGTCACACTTCGCCTCTACAAGGGCAACATCATGTCCAATGGCGCAGAAAGCCCGTATTCCCTGTATAATGAAGAGTTCGTCACCTTCGGTGAAGATGATGTATACAATCAGGCAGATGCAGAAGGCTTCATCAACCTCTTCGGCCTGCCGCTCACCATCCGTGCCCTTATGAAGGAGAAGAATGCAAAATGAGTGATATGATGTGGGGCGGACGCTTCACGAAGGCAGAGGAAAAGAATGCACTGGATTTCAATGCATCCATTTCCTATGACTGCCGCATGTATCGTGAGGACATCGCCGGCTCTATCGCCCATGCCAAAATGCTGGCGGCTCATGGGATCATTTCCAAAGAGGATCAGGAAAAGATCACCAAGGGTCTTCTCTCTATCAAAAAAGAGATCGATGAAGGGACATTCCCTTTCTCCGTCGAACTCGAAGATATTCATATGAATATCGAAAAACGTCTCACCGAGGAGATCGGTGATGCCGGCGCCCGCCTCCACACGGCGAGAAGCCGCAATGACCAGTGCGCGCTGGATCTCCATATGTACATGAAGAGAAATATCGCACGCCTGTCTGAAAAGCTCATCGCCGTCTTAGAAGCCCTCCTCGCTGCTTCCAAGAAATATCAGGACGTCATCCTGCCGGGCTACACCCACATGCAGCGCGCGCAGCCGGTCCTCTTCGCTCATCACATGCTCGCGTACTTTGCGATGCTCGAGCGTGACTTCAAGCGTCTCGAAGACTGCTACGACATGTGTGACATGTCGCCGATCGGCGCCTGTGCGCTGGCAGGGACCACGTACCCGACACATCCCGAAGAAGAAGCGAATGACCTTCACTTCGCCTCCGTCTATGGAAACAGCCTCGATGCGGTCTCGGATCGCGACTACCTTCTCCAGTTTCTCTCCTTCGCATCGATCTGTGCGATGCATCTCTCGCGTCTGTCGGAAGAATTCATCTACTGGTCCACCAGCGAATTCCAGTTCATCGAGCTTGATGACGGATACTCCACGGGCAGCTCTATCATGCCGCAGAAGAAGAATCCAGACATGTGTGAGCTCATTCGCGGCAAAACCGGCCGTGTCTATGGACACCTCATCGGTCTTCTGACCGTCATGAAGGGTCTGCCGCTGGCCTATGACAAGGACATGCAGGAAGATAAGGAAGGCGTCTTTGATGCCTTGGATACCCTGTACTTCGCCCTCGACATCTATGCCGGCATGATCTCCACCATGACTGTCAATGGCGATCACACCCGTGCGGTCCTTGAAAGTGACTTCTCGAATGCGACCGACATGGCAGACTACCTTGCGAAGAAAGGCCTGCCTTTCCGTCAGGCGCATGCCGTCGTCGGAAGTGCTGTCCACTACTGCATCGAGCACCATAAGGTCCTTCTGGATCTCTCTATGGAGGAATTCAGATCCATGAGCCCGCTCTTTGAAGAAGACATCAAAGAAGCCCTCTCTATCGAAAACTGTGTGAAGAACCGTGAAAGCTACGGCGGCACAGGGCCGAAGTCCGTAGAACGTCAGCAGACACACGCAGAAAAAGCCGTCGTTTCCATGAAGGAAACTATGGACGCCTGGAAACAGGAGATGGCATTTCTCGGGTGATCGGGATTAGTGATGCTTCTGTCGGACAGCCCCCACTTGATGTAACCACGGCGTTCCCGCCTGGTATAGACAATTTCACAAGCAAAAAGCCCATCGTCTGATGGGCTTTTTGCTTGTGAGGAGGGGAGGGGCATGGTGGCGGCTCTCTCATATAGCAGGATATGCGTTTTATCGGATCTGGTGAGCCGCGCGATCACTAAAAAACGAAGACACCTCGAGGAAGATGCCTTCGTTTTTTTCTTATCTTTCCGGCGGAAGTCCCGCATATTCTCTGGCGAAGTCAGAGAAATTCTCGATGATATAGCGTTTCAGCATATCTGCCGGGGGAGAGAGCTTCTCGCCTTTTTTCCACGAAAGGCTGATGTAGCGCGAGCAGTTCGGAGAGGAGATCGGCACCAGCGCGACATGGTCGCCGCCGACACCGTGCCATGTGATGCGCGGTGCGAAGGATACACCGAGACCGGCGCGGATGAATTCACGTACTGTCATCGGGCTGTCGCTCTCGAGTACCACGTGTGGGACAAAGCCTGCCATGCGGCAGTAAAAGTCTGTGATGGTACGAAGGGAAGAGCCTGCTTCCAGAGAAATGAATCCTGCTTTCTCAAATTCATCCAGATTGACAGACGATTTTCTGGCATGCGGATCCGTATCCGGCATAGCCAGCATGATGTCTTCCTTGAGGAGCGTCACAGAGTGGTCATTCTCGATCGGATTGATGGAGGAGGACAGGAAGAGATCCACATGATTCTGGTTCTGCTGACCCGGTTTATTGTGCTGCTGCAGGATTTCGAAACGGATATCCGGATGCTCCTGACGGAAACGGGTGAGGAAAGCCGGGATGATCATAGAAGCCGCGAAAAGGGAGATGGTGACGGTGAGCTTCTGTGCTTCCTTGGTATCAGCCAGCTCCTTCTGCGCGCCGTGCAGCTCCTGCATGATGCGGTTCGTATGGCGGAGCAGGATCTCGCCATATCTTGTGAGGACGATATTTCGGCCGCTTCTGGAAAAGAGCGGCACGCCGAGCTCGGTCTCAAGAACCTTGATGGTATGGGACAGGGACGGCTGGGAAATGTGAAGGGCTTCTGCTGCGCGCGTCAGATGCTGCAGCTCGGCTGTCTTTTGGAAATAGCTCAGGGCGAGCAATGTCAATTTCATGGAGATCCCCCAAATGATTGATAGAAAAAACAAAAAATCGAATATCACTTATAAGTATTATACTCTTACACATGGAAATTATCAATCAATCTTTCTTCTTATGCACTGAAATTTAAGAATTCGAAAAGAGATATCGGCTGTCTTGCGGTTCAAAAAAGTCCCGTGCATTCATTGGAGCCGGAATCATCAAGAGCTGTCGGGCATAAGAAAGATAACGGGCAGGAATACATGGTCAATGGAAGTGACTCATTCATAGATAAAAGGCAATGAATCGATAGATGAAGTCTTGGTTCACTCGGAAGCCTGCGTTCTTAAACCGCCCCTTCATTTATAGTATAATAGGAAAAATAATAGCATTTTGGAAAGGAGCTTTTCTATGAAGAGAAAAAAAACTGCCCCTATGACGAAGGCAGAACGCATCGCTGCCGCCATTCGTGGAGATGCAGTAGACCGTGTACCATACTCGCTGTGGTCTTATCTGCCGATGATCGATCTCGATCCCGCAGCGAATGCGGAACATACCTATGATTTCTATAAGACCTATGACGTCGATATCTTGAAGACGATGAATAACGGTATGTACAGCGTCGAAGACTTCGGCGTGACAGTCGATTATTCAGACATTGAAAGAGGCGGCGTGGCGAAAATCATTTCCACTCCGGTCCATACGCCGGAAGACTGGCTGAAAGTCAAGCCGGTCTCACTCCATGAGGGGGCGCTGGCTCGTGAGCAGGACTACCTGAAGAGACTGCTGAAGAAGACCAATGGCGAAGTGCCTGTCATTTTCACCGTCTTCAGTCCGCTGACTACGGCAAACAAACTGTGTCCGCACATGATGGAGCACATCGCTTCCGGTCATGGAGAGCAAGTGAAGGCAGCCCTGACTGCCATCACAGAGACCACCTGCGCCCTCGTCCAGCGCGTCATCGAGCTGGGCGCCGATGGCATTTTCTTTGCGACGAAGCTCTCCTCCTATGATCTGGTGAAGGAGGATCTCTACAAAGAGTACGGCATGCCCTATGATATCGCAGTCCTTTCCGCTTCGCAGGGCTGGTGCAATGTGCTGCATGCTCATGGAAAGCACATCATGTTCCCCCTGCTTCGGAAATACCCCGTTCAGATCTTCAACTGGCATGCCTTTGAATCTCTGCCGGGCATCCACGAGGCGCAGGTCATGACCGGTAAGTGCATCATGGCCGGCCTTGAACGCATGGATATTACCGACGGACATAAAAATGAGATCGAGCACCAGATCTATGAGACGCTTAGAGAGACGGGCGGCCGCCATGTCATTCTCTCGCCCGGCTGCGTCATCCGCTATCCGCTGGATCCAGATATGCTTTCCTTCGTCAGAAAGGCCAAGGAAGAAATAGAAGAAAGACTGCTGAGGAATAGGGACTAGGAGTGACTGGCGGACGAGTGTCCGGCTGCCGCGGGGGACTTGCAGCTCTCATGGGAGTGACCGGGAAACCTTATCCCAGCTGTCTTTCATGCCATAGTCACCCTATCCGCCCCTGCGGGGCACCT
>ERZ1031449.445-NODE-445-length-10489-cov-3.822024_pt1 | contig 10489 bp, 4 predicted proteins | sample MGYA00516705_ERZ1031449 | MGnify/ENA primary metagenome ERZ1031449 (study PRJEB33719, sample SAMN04261152) | wastewater metagenome | biome: rural village; feature: human; material: feces | host: Homo sapiens | place: El Salvador | collected 2013-01-14 ... | reverse complement strand
AGGCAAAGTCTTCCACAATAGCCAAAGGATAAGAAAAGGGGCGGCAGGCATCAAGATGTCGGTCGCCCTTTTTGGTGAGAGAGGACATATGAGCCTTGATGATTAGATTAATTAAGACAGACAGTATTATGGCAGAAGACAAGATAGAGCAGCCCGATGTGCAGCTACAGATGGTCCTCGACAGCGTGTTGGCAGAAGAGCCGACAGACGTGATGTTCAGAGGGAAGAGACACAGTATAGGTTGGCTGAAGAAAGGAGCCATGCGCAAGTTCTCGCATATCTGCATGAAAGAGAAGAACGACAGCAAGAGGAATGCGAAGATATGCGTAGTGGTGCTATTGAACAACTTCTGGAAGATAAAGCTGTTCTACTGGGCGTGGTGGCGTTGGTTGTACTATGTGTGCGACCTTGACGATGTGGAAGTGTTGAGAGTAGTTGATGTAGCTAAAAAAAAAATACCATCGACAGCATCCTCACTGCTTACCATATTAGCGACCGGGATGACAGATCTGATGATGACGATGACGAAGAAGGAAGTAAGTGCTATCCAAGCAGAACAAGCTGGGGCGCAGCCTACTCGTTAGGGGAGAAGTTCCCGTATCTTCTTGAGCGCAAGTTCGGTGTGAGAGCCTATGATTACTGGTGGGGTTACAGCAGTGCGCAGATAGACCTGATGATAGCAGACCAGCCTTTGGTTGTATATCCGAAGAGCGGCAGCAAGAAGATGACGAAGGCGAGAGCCGAGGCTACATACAAGAAATGGAAGGAGAGGAAAGAGAAGGAAGGCGGTGACATGTTTGTAGGCAAGAAAGTGTCGCTTGGAGATTTCCTGAAATAGCAACAACAGAAACTAAACGAAAGAAAGGAAGAAATATGGCAGGTGGAAATTTAGGGGATTTGTGGTTCAATCTTGGAATAAGGGAAAATGTCTCCGAAGAGATGAACCGCATCCTCAAAGCTATACAGAAGTCAGACGGCTCTGTCAGCAGCCTTACAAGGAAGCTGAATGAGCTGTTGCAGTCAATGGATGAGAAATCCGCCGATAAATTCAGCAAGGGTCTTGAGAAAGGAATACAGAACGGTCTGAAATATCTCGGCATGCTGCAACAGGTAGAGCAGGAGATGGAAAAGATACGCGGACTAAAGGCTTCCAATAAAGGTGTCAATGTAAGCGGCCTTGAAACGGCGATGCAGCAGCTGAGACAATTCAAGGGAGATCTCCTTGATTTGCAGAAGGCAAAGGCTTTCGGTGGCGTAGACAATGCAGCCCTTGGCAGATATTCCGGCACATTGAAGAATATTCTTGCCGATGTAAAGAATCTTGAAAGGTCTTTTGACAAGGAAAATTCCCTTTCGGCAGCGAAGAACAATGCGGCGAGGCTAACAAACGAGCTTGAAAGAGTAAAGAACAAGCTTGCGGAAATATACTCAATGCAGTCGAGCGGCATGAAGGGAGGTTTTGACACACGGTACCTGTTATCTGCCGGTAATTCCCTGCGAGGAATCCAGCGGCGCATAAGCTCCATGCTCGGCAACGATGACCTCCTTCTGAATGAGAGCAAATACAAGAGTCTGATTTCCGACATTCAGTTTGCCTTCACCAAGGCAGCAGGAAGCATACAGGAATACAATAGGGAAAAGGCGAAGGCAAACGAGCTCAACAGGGAGGTAAAAGCTTACGACAAATCGGTAGAAAAGCAGGCCCAAGCCGATGCGAAGGCCTTGTCCGATTATGCGAAGCGGTATATGCAGCTCCAGGAAGAGAGGCGAAGAGCGGAAGAAAGGGCGAAACGTGAAGGGATAGCGGCAGAGAAACAGCGCCAAGCCGAGATAGAGAGGACTCGCACAAGGATACAATCCCTGTCGCATGCCTTGCAGAATTTGTGGAGCAAAAGACAAGCAGGACGTGCGCTCGGTTTGGATACATCAAAGGCGGATGAAGGGATACGAAGAACAATATTCAAATTAAGAATACTGAAGAACCTTCTTCTTGGTTTATACAACGGCAACTGGACGAAATATCTTGGAAACCTTGGTAACATGGGTAACGGCCGTGAAGTTTCAGCCGTCAACCATCTTGCCTCAGAGCAGGCAAAGGTAAATGCCGAGAAGCAGAAGGCAGTCCAGTTGGAGGAGAAGCACCGTCAAGAGGTGGTGGCGACGGCAACGAGAGTGCGCAGTGACCTGGTGAGTGCTTTTGAGCAGGCGCGGAGGTCGGCGAGCGGTGTAAACTCCACCGTGCAGGATTTGAAGAACCTCTTTCTGCAAGGCGGTTTAGTGTATGGAGCTCAGCAGTTTGCAAACAGCATCATACAGACAGGTGGTGAAATGGAAAAGCAGCATATAGCATTGCAGTCTATTCTTGGCGACATGCAAAATGCAGACATTATGTTCGGCAATGTCAAGGAGCTTGCCCTGAAATCACCATTCACTTTCTCTGAGCTAAACAGGGATGTGAAACAGTTAGCGGCTTACGGCGTAGAATACGAGCAGTTGTATGATACAACGAAACGTCTTGCGGATATTTCAGCAGGATTAGGTGTCAGCTTTGAGCGAATAGCCTTGGCGTTCGGCCAGGTAAGAGCGCGAGGATGGCTTGACGGCAAGGAATTAAGGCAGATTTCGTATGCCGGTATTCCTATTCTGAGCAAGCTTTCGGAATATTACTCAAAAAAAGAAGGCCAAAAGGTATCCACAAGCGATGTAAAGAAGAGAATATCCAACAGAGAAGTAGACTTCTCCGATGTGAAGCAGATATTCTGGGACATGACCGATGCCGGAGGTCAATTCTATAACATGCAGGAAGTGTTGAGTGAGACACTTCTCGGAAGATACAACAAGCTGAAGGACGCTTGGGAGATAATGCTCGCCGATTTCGCGAGAGGTGGCAGCATGGTCGGCGGAACGTTCAAGACCATCATTGATCTTGTAACAACACTGGTACAGAATATAAATACGATAGGTCCAGCTCTCATGGCGGTGTTCGGCACTGTAGCAATGAGAAAAGGCTTAATGGCATTGGGAGGAAATGCCGGGGCGTCCTTGCGTTCAGCAAAGTCATCCGTCGCCGCAGACATACAGAAAAGGCTTGTTCTTGGGCAACAGGTAAGTCAAACCGAACTAAGGATACTCGCAACCAAACGCCAGATAACAAGTGAGGACATAAAGACCCTCGCTACAGCAAGAGCACTCACAAGAAACGACCTTGAAAGGCTGATGCTCCAAGGCAAAATAACCAAGGAAATGTATGCCCAGAATATCGGTGGCGTCGCGCAGATGTCACGTATGGGTACGATGCGCAGAATTGTTGCCTTACAGCAAGGGGGAGGTTTCTTCAACAAGATGCGGGTTGACCTGTTAAAGCTCAACCTTGCAACGAACGCATATTTCACGAAGTTGAAGATACAGATGGCATCATCCGGCACTCTATGGTCGTCCTTCGCAGTAAAGGGCTTGTCAGCTTTTACCTTACTTGGAAGTGGCGTAAAGGCACTTGGTGCTACTATGTGGGCTGCAATAGGCGGCTTGCCCGGTATGATAATGACAGCAGTAACAATGGGCGTAGGTTATATGATAAGCGCAAATGCCGAACTACGCCAGGCGCTCGACCAAAGCCAGGACGAGCTTGAAAACAGAAAGAAGCAGATAAACGAGTTTTTGCGCGACCAAGACGCAAACAAGGCGATAAACAGCGGCGACAAGAAAGAAATCGACAATATGATTGACGAATACGAGGATAAGCTTAAAGAACTTTCCCCCAGTATGTCAGGTTTCTTTATAATGAACGCCAACGAGAAACAGAGCCACGAAGAAAGATTGAAATACCTCCATGACGAGATGGAGGCTATGAAAAAAGCCAATATCGTGGCGCAGCTGAAGTTAAGCGATGAAGACAACTTCTCCAGTCTGAAGGATTATTTCGAGAAGAGCCAGAAGCTGTTGAACGAAGTTTTTGTGCTGAAAGGCAAAGCCCAGGCGTATAACGCTACAGACATCGACAAGCAGGCTTACGTCAATGCTTCCGTACATTACGAGGAATATGCAAGAGAGATAGGTCGTAAGTTTGCGGAGATACTACCTGATGTCGGCAATAACCCTGAATCGCAGCGTGCAGTTGTCCAGATGTTCGACAATATGCTTGCGCAGGTGAACATTCCGGAAGAACAGGCAAACTACATGCGTGCGTCAGTAATGAAAGCGTTAGGAATCGCCGACGGATGGCTTAACGAACAGGTCGGTACTGAAATGCAGAAGCTCATAGAAACCTCAAGCTCTGACATTGCCGACAAGATACGCAACAATATCGAGTTGACAGACGCTGAAAAGAGCAAGGTAAAAGAATTGATGCAGGATGCGAAGAAGAATCTTTCCGCAGAATACCCTCATCTTGCCGGTGAGCTTCAGCGACTACTTGACGCATCAAATTTCCAAGCCATAATCAAACTCGTTTTTTCCATGCAGTCGCCAGCCGGAGCACTGGAGAATCAGGTCATGAAAAACCTTCTTGGAGGCGGAAAGATGCTTTTGAAGGACGGCAGTAAATACACCGGTCACGCAAAGCGGTGGATTAAGGGAACCGAAGACCCATACGAGGCGGTCAACAGGGCGCACCAGGATATTGATGCGGCAAGAAACTCCCTTGTAAGGTGGAATAAGATGCTTAGAGTAGGCAAGGCTACGCAAGCCGAAGCCGATAAAGCTGAGCAGGCCTACAGAGATATGGTTAACGCCAACTACGAAGCCTTTGGAGACTGGTATCTCGGTCAAGACAAGAAGAGTAACAAGACACCGAAAGGAAAGACCAACAAAGAAGACAAGGTGCTGAAAGAACTAAAGGCAAGGATAGACCTCTACAAGAAATTCTATGAGGAGTTGCAGAAGTTCAAGAAGATATACGGTTCCGGTGCATTGGCAAAGTTAAGAGAGAGGGGCGATTTCTCCCCTGTGTTCAGCTATGGCTTGAAAAATGCGGACGATTACAGCGGAAGTATAAAAGACCTCCTGTCAAGAGTGAAGAGCAGTACTGCGGACCGCATAGATTACAAGAACAAGGAGATTGGCGGTATTGCCGACAAAGACAGGCAAAAAGAAGAACAGCGCATTGACGACGTAAACTCCGCATTAAGAGAGAAGCTGAGTCTGTTGTCAGAGGAGTATGACACATACAAGAAGCTGTATGAGCTGACTGGAGACAGGAACAGTTCCATGCGGTTAGCCTTCGGCGGCAACGTGCAGAGCGGCACGATGAAGGAATACCTCGCCAACGAGATGAAGAAAGCCCTGCCCGAAGCTAACAAGAGAAGTGGACAAAAGTATACGGCAGACGAGGTGTTGGCTATGAGTGAGGCAGACTTCAAGGCAGCCTACGGCGAGAAAAGCGAGAAAGTAAGCGAGATATTCTACAAGTACCGTGACGAGCTGAAGAAAGTGCAGAAGGAGACCATCGACCTCATGACCCGTCTTGTGCAGGAGAACGCCACCATCGACCAGCAGATAGCCGACCTCGACCGCAACCATGAGAGAAACGTGGCACTCATCAACGGCGACAAGAACATGTCTCCGGAGTTCAAGACACGCGCCCTTGCAGGAGAAGACAAGAGCTACAACGACAAGCGCAGCAGTCTACGGTTTGAGCAGTTCAAACAGAGCACCGACTGGGTGAAAGTGTTCGATGATCTTGACAGGGTCTCCAACGAGACCATTGACGAGATGATAAAGGGCATAGACAAATTCTCCAAGGAAGGCAATCTCAGCGTGGAAGTTGTGAAGCAGTTGCGTGAAGCCCTTTCCAAGCTGCGCAAGGAAAACATGGAGCGCAACCCCTTCGATGTCCTCATGAACACCACAAGCCAGGCAAACGCCATCGGAAGCTTTCTGAGAGACAAGAACAACAAGACAGACAAGGACGGCAAGTATACCGTCAGCGAGGCGCAAGGCAAGAAGATGGGCCTAAACGCAGGCAAATATACAAAGGCAGACCTTGAAGGCGAGCAGCGCGGCAAGTACAGTGACTTCACCAAGACCATTGGCGTGATAACCCAGAAGTTCAAGGCTTTGGAAGCCGCCATGGAGCCAATCGCTACCCTGTTTGACAACTTGGGCGTCGGCGGCAGCGGACTGACAGACGTCTTTGAGGCAGCAGGCAACGCACTCAGTGCGGCAAGCAACATGTCGGGAGCCATGGACACCCTGTCACAGCTAACCGGTGACGGTACGTCAGGCTTGAGCGGCATGCTTGCCGGTGCAGGACCATACGCAGCAGCAGCGGCGGCAGGCATCAGTATGATAAACAGCATAGCCGCGAAGCATGACGAAGCCTTGCAGAAAGAGATAGAAGCCAGCAAGGAACGTCAGAAAGAGATGGAAAACCTCTCGAAGAACGTGCAGTGGGAGATAGACAACATCCTCGGTGGAGTGTACAACTTCACGTCCGACAAGATGAAGGACAAGTTCCAGCAGGTCCTCGACAAGTACAACAGTACAAACGAATTTAACAAGCACTTCGAGAAGCATCCCTCGTTGCAGCAGAAGAACTACTCGGACAAAACTGCGGAAGCCGTAAAAGAGTCCATAGCGAACCCTGATTCAGCTTTCGCAGCACAGCGAGCCGCCCTTATGGTGCAGCGGGACGAGTTGGAAAAGCAGTTGAAAGCCGAGGAAGGCAAAAAGAAAAGCAGCAGCAGTGCCATTGCCGACTACAAGCAGCAGATAACCGAGCTCAACCAGGAGATAGACGCCTTTACCGACGAGTGGGCGAAGAAGATATACGACATAGACCTCAAGAGTTGGGCGAAGGAGTTTACCGATGTCATTGTTGATGCCTGGGCGAAAGGTGAAGATGCCGTAGACGCATACAAGGACAAGGTAAAAGAGGTAATGAACAGCCTTGCGAAGAACATCATAGCACAGAGTGTCCTTGAGATAGCCTTCGAACCGGTACAGGAGATGCTGCGCGAAAAATTGAAGGAGAACAACGGCAAGCTCAAAACGACAGACATTGCGGAGATAGGCAAAGAGCTGGATACCGCATTGGGAAACAGCGTAGACAATGTGACAGGGCTGCTTGACGAGCTGAAGAAAAAAGGCTGGGACCTGTCGGAAAATGGCAGTCTGAGCGTATCGAACTCCATCAAGGGCGTGACGGAAGAAACCGCAGATCTGTTGGCAAGTTACATCAACGCCATAAGACTTGACGTGAGTGTGAACAGAGCCAACATAGAACAGATGGTAGAAGCCGTGAAGAAGATACCGAACCTTACCGTCATAGCACAGTCGCAGCTGACACAGCTCAACACGTTGGTAAGCCTTGCGCAGACAAGAAACGAAAAGCTTGACATGATGTATGACTGGATGAAGGCAACCACGAACGGCACGAAGAAGATAAGCGTGGCGTAGAAAAGCGATTTTAGGAAAATTGGGAGGGTGGGAGGACAATAATAAAATGTAATAAATATGCAATCATATTGCATATTTATACAATAATCATTATCTTTGTGAATAAATAAACTGAATTTATGGAATATTACAAGATATATATGCAGAAAGAAGCAGAAAATTCGCCGGTTATGGAAACCATAGCGGACTTCCGCATGTACTGCATGGATATACCTTTCACGATGGTCGGCAAGAGCAAGGCTCTTACGGAGCGCAGTTGGGCAGGCGAGGACGGCAAGGACGTGTACGTACCGAAAACCCTGCCGATGGAGTCCTATGCCATGAAGGTAAAATTCGGTTTCAAGGGCGACAAATTCTCCGCCAACAATATTCTGAAAAAGCTGTTGGACTATCTCCGTGGGAAAGACGGCAACGGCGTGTATCTGAAGATGTACTGCGACTACACACAGATAGGCAGACAGCACGTCCGTTTCGACAGCATTTCCGACGACGCCAACCTGATAAGGAACGGCAGTGACGGAGATATACTGATAGTGACAGTGACGTTCAACGTGGACGATCCCACGACAGACATCAATGCGACAAAAAATCTTGACGGGAGTATAATATCATTAGACTAATATGGGCAAGTGGCAGATATACAGGAAAGACGGCAGCAAGCTGACCGATGCGTCAGGCAAGGAAGCCGTGGTCCGCACGCTGGAGTATACCGGCGAGTGGATGGGAGCCTGCAACATAAGCGTAGATATAGAGAGTGACAGCCCGATAGAGCTGAAGACCGGCGACTACATAGACTACAGGGACGAGCGGTTTGAGATAAACTACGACCCGGGCAAGGTAAAGAGTGCTCCAAGAGGAGTGCAGGGTGACGGTTTCAAGTACAGCAGCGTTATCTTCAACGGTTATGCTGATGAACTTGTGCGCTCCGAATTTAACGACATCGTTCTGAATGACAACAAGCTGCACTATACCAGTCTTCCGAAGTTTCCATTCTACGTGAGCAGTCTTGACGATATAGCCGACAGGCTGCAAGCCAATATGAACGATCAGTACGGCAAGGGAACATGGCATTTCTATACAAGAAACAAGAAGAAGAGCCAGGACAGAGGCTGTGACACCGCCACATGGGAGAAAGTCTACGGTGACGGCATAGCCGACAACGAGATAGCCGACAGCATCAGCCTTTCAATATCGTCGCAGACCTGTTGGGATGTATTGGGACTTGTGAACAGCCAGTTTGACGTGAACTTCGTAGTACGCGGCAGGAACGTGTATATCGGCACGGCAGGCGTTGATGCCAGTCATGTGTTCAGATACGGAAAAGGCAACGGACTGTACGAGATAGAAGAAGCCACCGATTCCTCGCAGGCTGTCATAACAAGACTCCGGGCTTACGGCAACACCACCAACATGCCGGTGCGCTACTATGCCGAGATGAACAAGAAGTGCCGTGCAAAGATAAGCCGGATACTGATAAAGTTTGCAGGTGACGACCCGTATTTCCAAATGGACATAGACCTTGCGTATGACAAAGGGCTGTTCATCGACAAGACAGACGACGGCAATTACAAAATAAAGATAAGGATAGACAACGCCGAAGTATACTGCGAGATAAGAGAAAGCAGCTACGAGAAAAGCAGTACAATCAACTGCGGTTCGAAAGGCGGCAACACGGCAGAAGCCATAAGAGCCTTTATAGAGAAAATCGACGAGGGCGTGACGCTGTACATCACGGAAGGCATAAGGATGTCCAAGGTCCCCGACAGCAACCTTGAATACACCAACAACCTTCCCAACAACATGGCGATAAGTACGCTTATGCTCCCCGGCTTCCCGAACGAATCATTGCAGGCCTGGTGGGACAGGCAGGACACCCAGAAGAAGGCATGGCTGAATCCGACAGGCAAGGGAATACGGTTCTCTGAAGACAAATACAGACCATATGTAGAATCCGTCAATGCAGACGAGATAGGCATAAGACCAGCCTCCGTGTTCTTCGACAATGACAATGACAAGGAAGGACTGAAAGACATCTTCCCAACCTTCGAGGGGATGACCGTCAACGGAGAGCGGATAGACGTAGTGGACACCGGTACGGAAGGCGTAGTGACCGACAACGGAGTATTCAAGGACGGAGAGACCGTACCCGACGCCACCATATACCTAAGTTCCGCCATAGACTTTGACTTGCATGCTCTCGCCACGGACAGTTTCGAGGTATATATGGCGGACGGCATGTGTGGCGGCAGAAGCTTCAAGGTAGATGCCTGTGCCAAAGACACGGACGGCAGATGGAAGCTTCGCCTGCAACGCGCCAAGGACAGCAGTCTTGAGCTGTATTTCCCTTACGGGGACTTCCCTATAAAGAAAGGCGACCATGTGAAGCTTATCGGTATCGACATGCCATCCTCATACGTAGAGTACGCCTCAGAAGAACTGTTGCGCTATGCCATAGCCAAGCTCTTTGACAACGACTATACAAGAAAGACATACTCCCCGAAGGTAGATGAAATCTTCATGGCACGTCAGCACGACAGGGCAGAAGCAGACAAGACAGGAGCGGAGAAGTCGCTGTATATGACACTGAAAGAAGGTGACATCATGCACTTCAAGGACGATGATCTTGGCATAGACAAGAGGGTAACGATAAACACCCTGTCAATAAAGGAAAAAGACGGCAAGATACCGACCTACGAAGTAACCTTGAAAGAAGAAAAGGAAGTAGGCACGATACAGAAGATACAGAATCAGATATCGTCAATCGTGAGCGGCAGCTACGGAGCCGGAGGCTTCAGTCGTTCACAGATAGAGAACATGGTCAAGAATATAGCCGACGATCTCTATCTGTCAAAGCTGAACCCCGATACAGCACGTGGAGTGATAACCTTCCTCAGAGGACTGAAGATAAACAACAGCCACAAGATTGACGAGAACGGCAACGCCATACTCGGCAGTCTGAAGATAGGCGACCATGGCATTGACGGAGGGGGGAATGCCATATTGGGCAAGGTGGTGGCAGAGCTGATGTCGAGATTCAAGTGCGGTGCTGAGTTCGGCGAGTTCATACAGGGCATACTGTACGGCACTGGCGGCA
>ERZ1031449.437-NODE-437-length-10560-cov-4.930129_pt1 | contig 10560 bp, 10 predicted proteins | sample MGYA00516705_ERZ1031449 | MGnify/ENA primary metagenome ERZ1031449 (study PRJEB33719, sample SAMN04261152) | wastewater metagenome | biome: rural village; feature: human; material: feces | host: Homo sapiens | place: El Salvador | collected 2013-01-14 ... | reverse complement strand
TCTCGTCTGCCACCATCAGGCCGAAGCGGGAAGCTTCCTTCCAGTCCACTTCCATAACGGCCACAGAGAACTCTGCGCCCTTTTCCTTGTGGAAGCGCAGGAAGTCGGCGTAGTCCTGCTTGCAGATCTGGTCACCGGACAGGATGATGACGTACTCGGGATCATAGCTGTCGATGAAGCCGATGTTCTGATAGATGGCGTTTGCAGTGCCCTTGTACCAGTCGGTGCCGTTTGCCTGCTCGTAAGGGGGCAGGGTGTGCACACCGCCGTGCAGACGGTCCAGATCCCAAGGCTGACCGTTACCGATGTACTCGTTCAGCTTCTGGGGCTGGTACTGCGTTGCGATACCAACGGTGTCGATATCGGAGTTGACGCAGTTGGACAGCGGGAAGTCCACGATGCGGTACTTACCGCCGAAGGACACCGCAGGTTTTGCCGTCTTTTGTGTCAGCGCGTATAAGCGCGAGCCACGTCCACCGGCAAGGATCATTGCCACGATTTCTTTTGCCATAGCTTTATTCTCCCCTTTAGCATTTCCTTTTTGGAAATGATAGTCAACAGTTCAGAATGTTCGTGCGTGCATCCGTGTGGGCATCCTTATTCCTTGGGTGCTTTTGCTTTGCGGGTGCGCTTTGCGGGTTTGGTTTCTGCTTCGGTCTCAGGTTTTGCTTTTGCCGCGGTCTTTGCCTTGGCGGCGGTTTTCTTTACCGGCTTTTCCGCTGCGGCCTCGGGTTTTGCTTTGGACTTGGCAGCGGTCTTTTTTGCTTTTTCCGATTTTTCATCCGCCGTTTCGGCGGCCTTGGCCTTGGTGGTGCGGGTCTTTTTTACCGGCTTGTCGGCGTCCGGCTCGGCTTTGGCCTTGCGGGTCGTCTTTTTTACTGCCTTTTCCACAGTGTTTTTGACCGTGGATTTTTTAGCGGTCTTTTTTGTCGGTTTGTCCGCGCTGTCTTCTGCTGCCTTGCGGGTGCGCTTTGTGGGCACCTCAAAGTACAGGGTGCTCATGGGCGGCAGGGTAACGGTGATGCTCTGCTCAAAGCCGTGCTGCGGCTTTTTGTGGGTACGCACCGGCTTGTTGTGCACGGTGCCGGAGCCGCCGAAAGCGGCATCGTCACTGTTCAGGATCTCTTTATAGGTGCCGGACACCGGTGCGCCGAGGGTGTAGCCCTCGCGCAGGACGGGGTTGAAGTTGCAGATGACAAGGATCTGCTTACCGGCGGCATCCTTGCGCAGGAAAGCGATGACGCTCTGCTGCGAGTCGTCCGGTACGATCCACTGGAAGCCTTCCCAGCTGTAATCGATCTGCCAGAGGGCAGGGTGCTCTTTATAGAAAGCGTTCAGGGTGCGGACGTAGTTCTGCAGCTCGGCGTGCTTGTCGTAATCCAGCAGCATCCAGTCCAGCTGCTTTGCCTCGTTCCACTCGGCAAACTGACCGAACTCCTGTCCCATGAACAGCAGCTTCTTGCCGGGGTGTGCCATCATGTAGCCGAAGAAGGTGCGCAGATTGGCAAACTTGTCGTCATACTCGCCGGGCATCTTGTTCAGCAGGCTGCCCTTGCCGTGCACGACCTCATCGTGGCTGATGGGCAGCACAAAGTTCTCGCTGAAAGCGTAGAAGAAGCTGAAGGTCACCTTGTTGTGGTTGCCGGCGCGGAACAGCGGGTCGGTCTTCATGTAGCTGAGCATGTCGTTCATCCAGCCCATGTTCCACTTGAAGTTGAAGCCCAGGCCGCCGTCCGAAGCGGGCTTTGTGACCATGGGCCACGCGGTGGATTCCTCGGCGATCATGTACTTGTGGGGGTGACGGCCCAGCACGGTGTTGTTCAGCTTGCGCAGGAAGGCGATAGCTTCAAGGTTCTCCTTGCCGCCGTCCTTATTGGGCTCCCATTCGCCCTGCTTGCGGTTGTAATCCAGATACAGCATGGAGGCCACGGCATCCACGCGCAGACCATCAATGTGGTACTGCTCCAGCCAGTACAGTGCGCTGGAAATGAGGAAGCTCTGCACCTCGTTGCGGCCGAAGTCGAACACCATGGTGCCCCACTCCTTGTGCTCGCCGCGCTTGGGGTTGGGGTCCTCGTAGCAGGCCTCGCCGTCAAAATTGTACAGGCCGAACTGGTCTTTGGGGAAGTGGGCGGGCACCCAGTCCATGATGACGCCAATGCCTGCGGCGTGCATCTTATCCACGAAGGCCATAAAGTCCTTGGGGGTGCCGTAGCGGCTGGTGGGTGCAAAATAGCCGGTGACCTGATAGCCCCAGCTGCCGTCAAACGGATATTCCATCACCGGCAGCAGCTCTACATGGGTATAGCCCATATCCTTGATGTACGGGATCAGCTCGTCCGCCAGCTCGGAGTAGTTGTAGGGCTTGCCGCCCTCCTTCAGCTTCCAGCTGCCGGCGTGCATCTCGTAGATATTCATCGGGCCGTTGATCACGTCCGCCTTTTTCTGTGCGGTCTGCCATGCGGCGTCGTGCCATGCAAAGCCGGACAGATCATAGACCTTGCTGCCGTTGGACGGCCGGGTCTCGGCGTGGAAGGCGTAAGGATCGGCCTTGTAGACAAGGTCGCCTGCACGGGTGGTTACGCAATATTTATAAACATCGTATTCCTTCATGCCGGGAATGAACAATTCCCACACGGAATCGCCATCAACCTTGCGCATGGGATGGCTGCCGGGCTTCCAGCTGTTGAAGTCGCCTACCACACTGATGGCTGCGGCGTGCGGTGCCCATACACGAAACACGACGCCGGACTCCCCGACCCGCGTTTCCAGATGTGCGCCGAAGTAGCGGTAAGCCTCGCAGTTATTGCCCTGCTTGAACAGGTACACCGGCAGATCCGATGTATTGCTCTGAATCTTTTCTTCGGTCGGTTTCATAGACTGCTCCTCCCCGTGTGGAAGCCGAAAACGGCTTCCACAGCTTTGTACTCTTTTATATTAAAATGTTTTGACCAGTTTTGCAAGACTTTTTGTCCGAAAAACAAATACAATTAACACAAATTTTCTGGCATTCTCTGTATGTTGTGGGCATATCATCTAAAATTTGCAGCTCAACATCGTGTAAACTGCTCATTTGACAAACGGTTTCAGTGAAAGCGTTGCGAAAAAAGAAGGGAGGGTTTCGGCTAGGGTCCCTTCCTGTGAAAATGGAGCACCGGAACGTCCGCAGACGCTCCGGTGCTCCGAAATAAAAAAGTTTTTCCGCTCACATCAAAAGAGACCGCTGCACAGTTTGTACAGCGGTCTCTTTGCGTGGTTATTGTGTTTTGTTTACAGCTCAGTCCACAACGTAGACGTTGACCTGAATAGCGCCGTTGATAACGCTTTCGGCGTAGGTCTCGTAGAACAGGTCTACAAGGATCTGCCCCTTCTGGACGGCGATGCCGGTGTCGGTGGCTACGGCGTAGCCGTAGACGAACTTGCCGTCGGTGGAGGTGATGTAGAGCTTGGTGCCGTAGGGGATCACATCCGGGTCCACAGCCACGGTGCCGTAGCCCAGACCCAGACCGGAAGAACCCTTGCCGGTGCGGGAATAGTAGCCGGTGGCCTTGCCGGTAAGCACCTTGCTATAAGAGGTGGGGGCGTTGGTGGTGCCGTCCGCGCCGGTCAGGGGGGACACCGGCGCGCCTGCGCCGTAGGTCTTGATGACGTGGTCGGTGGGCTCCACGGTGGTGGTGGTATCCACAACGGTGCTGTTCTCCAGCTCGCCGTCCACATAGCGGTCACGGGTGGTCACGGTCTGCTGACCGGCTGCGCCGTGCTGCAGGGTGGTGGTGCGGCCGGTGTTGCGGAAGTACAGGCTGGTGTAGACATACTGGGTGTCGTAGGGGATAGCCTGTGTCTCCACACGCTCTTCGTAGTCCACGCGGTGGACCACGATCTTGCTGCCGGCGGTCACAACATGATCCAGCGCCGGCTCGGTGTAGTCGTCCCCTTCAAGGGTGACACCGGCGCGCTCCAGTGCATCAGCTACGGTGCCGAACACCAGCTTTACAGGGTACTCCTGCCCGTCGGCAGTGATGCTGACGGAGAATGCGCGCTCGATGTTCAGGGAGGCAAGATTGCCGCTGAACGCGGTGTAGTAGACCTCATCGCCCTCTTCAGAGCGGATGCCGGAAAGGTGCATGACCTGTGCGGGGGAAGCATCGGCATCGGTCAGAAGGACCTGCCGTGCACCATTGGAGTCGGTGACGTAGGTCAGCCGCAGATTTGCAGCGGTGACGCCAAGGGTAGCCACAAGGCATACCACCATGACACAAAATGCCAGCACACGGGGAGATACTGCCTGCTTTGCGGCAGTAACTGCTTTCTTCAATTTAACGGAAGCGATACGAGACAACTCCTCTCTTTGTCGTATTTGGTGCGGCCGCGGGCAGTGCATCAACACCCCGGCCGCCCGGACTGCGGCGGCTGGGGATATAAGTGCCGCACAGTCAAATACGATGCTCTCTTTGGGTAAAAAGCGGAGCACCGTATTACAGGTTGGAATCCGTTTCGGGCAGACCACAAAACTGCCCAGACACGGGCCGCATCTGCCCATGCCGTGCCGTACGCAGGACGGCTTTTTACTTCATCCAGATAGAATTTAAACGCTGCAACGTTCGTTGCACAAACGTTATTTTACCAGACCGTAAAGCATCTGTCAAATTTGCACCTTACACTTTGATAGATTTGTAACGTTGTTTTTTGTGCAATTTTCACAGTGTTTCTTTTGATATTTTGGTTTTTAGGTAGTTTCCTTCTGATTTTTTCCTTTTTTCTGGGGGCGATTTGTTCATGAATTTTTAACATTTGCTCCGGCTTTTTTTCTTGCAAATAAGGCCGCAGATACGGCCGCTGCGGCCAAAACAAGCTGCCCCATATCGCGGGTTTTGCATGGAAAACCCACAGGGGAATTACCCGGTCCCGGCAGGGGAGAAAAGCCCGCATTTCCGGTGCAAAAACCCCGTTTAGCAAAATGCCGAAGAACAGAAAATTTCACATTTTCTGTACACACTGGATAGTTTTGCACCCCCGGCGGTACAATCGGGACAGCAAACAGAAAAGGAGGTTTTGCATGGAGATCGAGATCCTAAAGCAGCAGTGCGGCGGCACCGAATTTGTGCCCCGGCCGCACCGGCTGCACCTTGGCGCACAGAACGCCGAGGGGGTGGACCGGCTGCAGTTTATCCTGCCTGCAGCGTGGGCGGGGTGCACCATGGCGCTGTATCTGCGCCGCAGCGATGGGGTGCAGCTGGCGGCAATTCCGCTGGACACCGACGGCAGCGTGACGGTGGATCGCCGCCTGACCGGCAGCGTGCGGGGACAGTGGATGCTGGCCGCCATGGGCAGCGGTGGCTACACCGCCTACACCCGCCCCGGCAGCTACGATGTGTACGCCACCCTGCCCACGGACGGCGGCAGTGAGGAGCTGCCGCCCTCGGTGTACGAGCAGTTTGTGGCGCGCGTGCTGGAAAGCGCCCACGCCGCAGCGGAAAGCGCCCGCCGTGCCGAGAACGGTGCGGCAGATACCGCCATGCAGGCGGCAATGGCGCAAAAGGCTGCGGACAAAATTCTGGCCGACCGCACCGATGCCGATGCCTGCGCAAAGCGGGCGGAGGACGCCGCGCTGCGTGCCGAGAGCTACGCGCCCAAGGACGGCACCGTGCTGAGCGTGAACAGCAAGGGCGGCGCGGTGCAGCTGAACGCACAGGATGTGGGGGCGGTGCCAAGCCCGGCGCAGCCTTTGCCCGGCGAGGTGGTGCGCATCCTCAGCGTGGATGCCGCCACCGGCGCGGTGCAGACCGATACCACCCCGCTGCCGGACCTGCGCCCCTATGTGCGCAGCGAGACCGTGCCCACAGCAGCCGTGCCCGGCGCAGTACGGGCAGACGGGCAGTACGGTGTTGCGGTGCGGGCAGATGCTACCCTGACCACCGTGCCCGCCACGGCGGCGCAGCTGGACCGTATGACCGAGGCCTATGCGCCCCTGACCCCGGCGCTGCTGCCCTACGGCGTAAAAAAGGCACTGACCAGTGCCGCCGGGGCAGCAAACTGGTCGGCGCAGGAAAAGGCCACCGCACTATTGCAGCTGGGCGCGGACGACCGGTTCTACTCTAAGGCCGAGGCAGACCGGAAATTCGGCAACACCCTGCCGCCCGCCACCGCAGCCGTGCTGGGCGGCGTGAAGGTGGGGCGGGGCCTGACCGTGAGCGCGGACGGCACACTGGAAATGACGGCGGAAAACCTTGACACGGTGCTGGGCTTTAGCCTGGCAGAAAAACTGAATCAATTGGGAGGAGTGACGGACATGAACGGAAAGCTTGTCTACACAAGCGCCGGTGCAGCGGGCAAAAGCGACAAGACGCTGACTGTGCCGGACGAGGTGGATTACATTGTGGTGAAGATGCTGGACCCCATGGTAGAAAGCCTCAGCACCAGTACCAGCAGCGCTGTGGCTGCTGCAGCGGCTGCGGAGTACGGCAGCACCCGCATCGTGCGGGGCGGTACGGCGGTGGCCATGGTGGGCAGCGGCAAACTCTACAATATGCGGGGCGGCGTTTACTGCAGGGGCGGAGCACCGGTGAAGGTGGCTTTTGCAGCGAACGGCACGGTAAGCATCAGTACGGCAAACCAGGAGGCGCCCAGCGACAGCAGCTACCCCTTCAATGTGGAAGGCTACCGGTATGTGTAAGGATGGTGCAGCATGAATGAGATGACCATCCGGCTGGAGCGCAACGGCGCGGCAGCGGTGCCCGGCGGACAGCTGCTGCTGGGGTATGCGGGCAACCGGGGCAACTACCGGCTGCGCATCGAGCAGCGGGGCGAGTGGAAGGGGCTGACCGTGTGCGCCCACTGGCACACTCCCGGCGCAAGCGCGGCCACGCTGGTGGAAAACGGCTTTCTGACCGTTCCGGCGGCGGTGACGGCAGTGCCAGGCGCGGGCTGCATCACCTTTGAGGGCACGGACGGCAGCCGCACCGTGACAAGCGCCGATGTGCGGTGCAAAGTATGCGCCAACAGCGGCACGGCAGAGGGCGCGATGCCCGCCCCGGCTACGCCTGCGTGGGAGGCGCTGGTAGGGCTGCTGGGTACCGGCGGCATTACCACCGCGGAAAAACAGGCGCTGCTGGAAGTGCTGCGCACACTGGCGGCGGGCAATGACACGGCTATGGACGCCTATGACCGCTTGGCGGCGCTGTGGGGCACCACGCAGCCGGAAAAGCCGGATCAGCCGACAGACGCTGCCTCTGCTGTACTGGGGCAGGCAGTCCTTGGAAAAATGATCTTAGGGAGGAACAAATGAGCTACGAAAAACAGAATTTTGTGGACGGCCAGACCCTGACGGCTGCCCAGCTGAACCACATGGAAGCAGGCATTACAGCCGCCGCCACAGGCGTAAAGGGAGATAAGGGTGATAAGGGCGATAAGGGCGACCCCGGCCCGCAGGGTCCGAAAGGCGATAAGGGCGACCCGGGCGATGGAATCAGCGAAAATGCAAAAGAGCTGCTGCTGAGCCTGTTTGAAAACGCGGCCTACAAAACCAGCGATGCACAGGACACCCTGAACGCCTTGCGCGTGGAGTGGGGTAGAAGTGCACAGGAGATCCCGGTGCAGAGCGTGAGCCTGAGCGCCGCGACCCTGACCCTGAACGAGGGCGAGAGCCGGACCCTGACGGCTACCGTGCTGCCCGCAAACGCCACCAGCCGTGTAGTGGTGTGGCACGTTGCACCTGCCGGGTTTGCTACGGTGGCAAACGGCATGGTAACGGGCATCAAAGCGGGCAGCTGCACCGTGACTGCCACCGCAGGCGGCAAGAGCGCAAACTGTACGGTGACGGTGGCAGAGGTGGAGACGGCGCAGCTGCTCTACGACCTGCCCAGTGAAACGGAACTGACAAAGGGCCTTGACACCGGCGTAAAGATGCTGGAGCACGCGGGCACCGAGACCCCGCAGTATACCATTCTGCTGGACGCAAAGGCAAGCAGCAGCTTTAACGATAAGGGATGGATCGTGTTCCTGCACTGCATGACCGAGACCGGAAACAACTCCAATCTGCCGGGCATCAACGTCAGTCTGAACCCCAATTATGGCACTACCGCGATCGCTTACTATAATAATAGCCAAGTAAACATATCTGACAGCGTTACGCACCTCAAAACACGTACCCGGTATGTGATCCAGCTGGACGGCAAGAAGTATCGCGGTGGAAGCACATATTGTACCCTGAGCGACTGGAAAGAAACATGGCATACCATTACAGACGTGCCGGAGAGCCTGCTGATCGGCGGCGCACCGGGTACGAGCGGTGGCGAACTGACACGCTGCTGGACGGGCACGCTGTACCGGTGCAAGGTGTACAAGGGACTGCTGAGCGATACCAAGGTGAACAAATTCATTCAGGAGGGCACGGTATGATCTACGATTTACAGGGGAATCCCCTGAACGCGGAGGGCGGCAACGTGCTGTACGGGAAGAAGTATGTGGCCTGCGGAGACAGCTTTACCGCTGGAGACGCGAATGGCTATACAGATGCAAACGGTAACGTCGGCAAAAACTCGGATTTTTACGACCAGAAACTGAAGGTATGGAAAACATACCCGTGGTGGATCGCAAAGCGCAACGACATGACGCTGGTGAACGAGGCCATCAGCGGCACGGTGTTTACCAACATCACCGGGCGGCTCTCGCCGTTCTCGGTGGAGCGGTACAAGGCCGTACCGAAGGATGCGGACTATATCACCTTAATGTTCGGCCTGAACGAGTGCGAGCCGGACACGAATCAGGGCTTTGACCCGGCTGCTATCATCGGTAAAAAGACGGACACCACCAACGCAACGGTGTGGGGCGCATATAATATCGTTTTCGAATATTTTATGAAGAATATCCCCTACGCGAAGCTGGGCGTCATCCTTGCGGACGCGTGGATGACCACTGCCTACCGGACGGCAATCAAAGAAATTTGTGCCTACTGGGGCGTGCCGGTGCTGGATCTGAACGACGAAGAGCACCCGCTGCTGATCACCGCACACAGCGCAGGCCGTGCGGACACGAGCGCCAAGGCGCAGCAGCTGCGCAACGATGCTTTTACACTGACCGCAAGGAACCCCCACCCGGGTCTTCGGGGGCACGAGTACCGCAGTACCATCATTGAGAACTGGATGCGGGGACTGTGATGCAGAAAGAAAGTGAAGAGATGATCCGACAATATAGCTTTGCAAAGAATGGCGACCGCCGCCTTGCACCGGACTTTAAGGTGCGGGAGCTGCGCTGCCGGGATGGCAGCGACACCGTTATGGTGGACGAGACGCTGACCGTGGTGCTCCAGTGCATCCGGGAGCACTTCGGCAAGCCGGTGACCATTACCAGCGGTTACCGGACGGCGGCGCACAACGCGGCCGTGGGCGGTGCCAAGAGCAGCCAGCACCTGCTGGGCAGGGCGGCAGACATCCGGGTGCAGGGCGTGAGCGTGGAGGACGTAGCCGCCTACGCCGAAAGCCTGATGCCGGACTGGGGCGGCGTGGGACGCTACCCCGTCAAGGCGGGAAGAGCCACCGGCTGGGTACATGTGGATACCCGGCAGAATAAGAGCAGATGGACGCTGTGAGGGGGTGATACCGATGGCAAGCTGTTTGATTTCTGATGCACCCTATGCCGCTTGGCTCTCTGACGTACTTGCTACGCTGGAGGAGCACAAGGTCACCAAGATCGCCGTAGCAGCGCCCCTGCCCGGCGGTGAGGTCTTTACCGGTTACTTTGACATGGGCACCATGGACAAGGCTCTGATGGCGACCAACATTCAGGCAGACGCCACCATGGACGCGATCTGCGCCAATGGCCCGCTGATTCAGCAGGCTTGGGAGGACGCCGAGGATGATGATACTGACGATCTGGGGGAGGGGTGATTCCAGTGTGGACTGCGATCGTAGCCGCTGGCATTCCAACCAGCGTGCTGGGCTTCTGCTTCTGGATGCTGGAGCGGCGCATCGAACGCCGGGAAAAGCAGCAGGAAGCCGCTGAGAAAGCCCGTGAGGAGTTCGAGACCCACCTGTACGAAAGCTCTCTCGCGGCCATCGCACTGGGCGAGGCCACTGCAAGAGCCGTGCAGCGCATCCCGGATGCCCACTGCAACGGCGATATGCACGCCGCCCTAGATTATGCTGCTGCCGTGAAACACCAGCAGCGTGATTTTGTTGCCAAGCGCGGCATCCGCGCTATCATCAACTGAAGAAAGGAAGCATAAACATGAAGGCATATACTTACAACGCACCCACTATCTCTGCAGGCACTATCGCTCGTACCGCCTGCCTGCTGCTGGCCCTGACCAATCAGGTGTTGAGCGCTCTGGGCAAGCCCGTCACTGCCTTGATCGCGTGGTGGAAGAATAATTCCTTCACCGCTGCCGCGCTGGAGGCCGACAAGACCTTTGACCGCCTGAAGGCGCAGGGTAAGTAATAGCAAGGGCCGCAGTTCTCACCACAGGGCTGCGGCCCTTATTTTTTTTAGAGAAAATAGTGGGTCTGATAGTGGGTTACAATAAAGAAAAACACCCAGAAACTCACGTTTCTAGGTGTTTTATCT
>ERZ1031449.434-NODE-434-length-10588-cov-6.777841_pt1 | contig 10588 bp, 8 predicted proteins | sample MGYA00516705_ERZ1031449 | MGnify/ENA primary metagenome ERZ1031449 (study PRJEB33719, sample SAMN04261152) | wastewater metagenome | biome: rural village; feature: human; material: feces | host: Homo sapiens | place: El Salvador | collected 2013-01-14 ... | reverse complement strand
CGACAAGCCCATTGGCAGAATTAAGTATGCACTAAATTAATTCCGCCAACAGGTTTTCAGTAGATTTTTACTTTCCGACTCTATAAGCGGAAACTTAGGATTGCTGATGGCACGAACGGCGAGAGCCACACCCGAGTTGGTAAGAAATTCAAACTCATCAGCATAATCGCTAAACTGCTTATGCCCAGCCTTGCCCTCAATTTTTTTTACAACAATACGCTTCTTCTTATTTTCCATATTTGACGGAATAAGATCGTAGACCTTTCGTATAACGAGTTTTTTCTCTTCGTCATATTGCGACGCATCAATGCGGTAGAGAGCATGTATGTCGCGCTGAATGTCACGTACCTGAGCAATATTACGGTTCTCAACAAACTTGTTGATTGCATCAGGCATTCCTCCCACAAGCAGATAAATCTTAAACTGTTGCAACATATAATTGTGCAAGGAATCGCTAAGAGTCTGTCGTTTTTTAAAACATTCTTCTACACCTTCTATTGTTGTCTGAGCACAACCCATAGCAATGAGAAACTCTTCAAAATCAAGAGGATACATCTGTTCTATAGCGATGCTTCCAATAGGCACGGATGGTGTCTGAGCCAAAGCCACTCCAAGTTCAGAACCACTTGCAATGTAACGATAGCGTTCGTCCTCATTTAGAAACTTGAGCATGGTCATGAGATGCGGATAGCTTTGTATCTCATCGAGAAAAATCAAGGTATCACCTCGGTTTCCCAATTTCTTGCCAGCCAAGGCGCCTAACTGAAGATAAAAATCATCCTTGCTTCTTACTGTCGCAAACAAGCCATCGCCCTCCTTGTCTGCTTTTAGATTAATCTCAACAAAATTGTTAAATAAGCGAGTGCCGACATAACGAATAATGTATGACTTTCCTATCTGCCTAGCCCCATTGACCAGCAGTATCTTATTTGGCTCATTCTTAAGGAATTGCTCTAAGCGTGAAGCAAACTTTCTATATAACATATCGTTAATTTTTAAATATCTGCAAAGATACAAAAAATCTGACAATCAAGACCTTTTCAGGAATTATTCCGTGTTTAAGCAGCATAAAAACAGGAATTATTCCGTAATTTTTACACTTAAAAAAGGAATTATTCCACGTTTTAAGACACATGAAACAGGAATTATTCCACGTTTCAACAAGGAACACTAATATTATCTTTTCGAACACGAATTTTATTTTTGAACACGAATTTTATTTTTTTGAACACGAATTAAACGAATCTTGATGCTTGAGGAAATAAATCTCGAACGAATTAGGCGAATACTTATAAGCGGTACTGGCAAATGGATCTAATTGAGAGGGTTGCACACGGATCTCACTCTCACTGATTTTTTCAAATGCGAGGGAGGAATGATTTGATGAAAAGAATATTTAGACGGGACTGTTTTTTGAAAAAAGAAGTGAATTTTCGTGGGAAAGAAGAATGGAATTTTCGTGGGGAAAAAGAAGGGAATTTTAGTGGGGAAAAAGAAGGGTTTTTTAGTGAAGAAAAGAAGGAATTTTAGTGGAGAAAAGAAGGGATTTTTAGTGGGAAAACCGATGGAATTTTTATGCACAGAAATGAATATTTATGCAAAACAGGAGAAGGGAATGTATAAACATCCAAAACAGCGATTGTAAGCAAAATAAGGGTTTTTATTTGTTGTTTTCAAAAATAAGCAGGGTTTTATTTACTATTTTTGTTAACAACTCTTAAAATAGGGGTGATTTTGTCAAAGAGCCCAAATGAGGCTGTCAAAGGGCCCAAATGAGCTCGTCAAAGAGCCCAAATGAGGACGTCAAATGGGCACTTTCAAATCGTAAGTTGGGCCCTTTTAAAACGCCACTAAAAAAGCCCCGGAAAATGCATAAATATGCAAAAATCGGGGACTCTTTAAAACAGGGGAAACAGAAGAAAAAATCACATTAACATGCTGTCGAAAACATCACATTAACATGCTGTCGAAAACATCACATCAACAAGCTACCGGTGGCGCTTATGTGTACTGCTCACGTTCTTCCCTTTCCTTCTTGTCATATTTGGCTATAAGCTCAAAGTTGCTGCCGGTCCACTTATAATAATAGGTGTAGCCCGATAGGTCGGTGGCCACAACGCCCACATAGGAAAAGCCAAAGGCAGGCCCCGGTAGGGTGTGGACAGAGAATTCGCTGATGTTGTCGTGCCATTGGGGCAGCAAGGGCATGACGGGCGAGAAGTAAGAAGAGATGTTCCATTGGTTGCCATTCCTTACCTTATAGAACGAGTTTCCAATGGGTTGCATCTCTTCATACGTCATCTGTGTGGCACGGAGGTTGAACATCGCACCATCACACATGGGCGATGCGCCATCACAGACAATCTGCATTCCGTAATCGTCAGAAAACAGATGGGTGCGGGCGTAAATCTTGGTTATGTACTCCATACCTTCCATCCTTGGGGCATACAAATCGTCTTTGTGAATAAGGTAGAAGCCATCTTTAAATCCGTCGAAACAAAGATAGTGGTCTTTACGTTCGGGATCATAACGGTCAAAGACCACCTCGTTCTCAGAGGCAAGACGGAACGAGAGCCCTGTCATCTGCTCCAACAGAAGCACGGCACGCAACGCTGTCTGTAGGTTAAGGCGCGGGAAATAGCCGTCGGTTGCGCGGTTGTTTATAATGTCCATGGCCTTTGCGAGCGAATTGTCGCCAAGCGTAAAGACCTCCACCTTGTCGCCGTCGTCGTCATAAGGATGGTTGTTCCACACCCTCCTACGTTTCATGCCAGAGAGGAACGAGCGCAGCTTCTGCTTGGTGTCTTCACCGAGGTTCCGCTCCCAGCGCACCTCTATCTTTGCAGGACGGTCTTCCTTGACAGCACCTTCGCGGTCGGTCGTCTCATCGTTGGGGAAGATGGTCTCACGAACAGCAAAAAAACTTTTCGGAATGTCAGACCAACCGTCCGACCTACGGGTTGCTTCACCAACAGGCGTTGGAACGTCAGCTGAAGGAGCAGCCGGTCTGCCCACCGACGAGGGGGCCGATGCCAGCAGACGTTGCGCCTCGTCAACAAACTCGCCGACGGTCTGATGGCGCATGCGGCGCAGAGGTTGCATGGCACGTTCAACGAGAGCTATGATGGCTGGAGGCACGCCTGCCGACGACAGTTCGTCAACGGGCAATCCCTCGTTGAGCACCACCGACGCCTCGGGCGGCACGCAGCCTGTGAGCATCTTGAAGAGGGTGGCACCGAGAGCATAGATGTCGAGCGTGGGCATGAACCCGTCGGCTTTCTTGAAGCTGTGCTGCTCGATGGGGGCATAGCCTGTTGTGCCCTGCCCTATGCGTGTGCTCGACTCAGGCTGTCCGTCGGCACCGAAACACTTGGATAATCCGAAGTCGATGAGCACGATGTGTCCGTCCTCGCCCCGCATGACGTTAAGCGGTTTGAGGTCGAGGTGCAGCATGTGCTGGGCGTGCATACACTTGAGCGCCTCGCCAATCTGTATAGCTATGTCGAGCGCCTCACGACAAGAGAGCTTGCCGTGAGAGAGGATATGCTGGTCGAGGTTGCCGCCAGAGAGATATTCCATGACGTAATAGACCGTGTCGTTCTCCTCAATGGTCTCGAGCACCTTGACGATGTGCTGGTTGTCAAGACGCGACAGGTTCTGCGCCTCGCGCAGGAAGTCGCGGCGATAGTCGGAGCAGAGCGTACTGTCACTCACGGAGAACACACGCAGTCCGTTTCGGCTACTCACATCGCGCAAGAAAAACTCTTTTATCGCCACCATGGCCGTCGACTCGATGGCGCCGAGCCTGCCCTTCAGTCGAACGTTGGCAACATAGGTTATGCCGAACGACCCTTGTCCGAGGACACGCTCTATGCGGTAGTCGTTATGTGTGCCGTGGATCACGGTTCCGGGTTGTAGCTGTGTAGAGGTCATAAAAAAAAAGGTTGAAAGGTTATCGGCCGATCCAGCTCTCAGGGTTGAGTTTGGCCATGTTATGTCGTAGCTGGAACTGAAGGATGTGGTCGCGTCCCACCGTTCCAAGGGCCTGACGTGTCGACACCTTCTGTCCGCGGCTCACACACACAGACGAGAGGTTACAGTAGACCGAGATGTAAGAGCCGTGGCGCACCATGACCACCATGGAGCCGCTAAAGCCAAAGACGGCACTCACCTCGCCGTTGTAGATGCTTCGTGCCTGTGCGCCAGGCGATCCGAGGATATTGATGCCCTTGTTGTCGAGCGTCACACCCTTCAGGCCCTCCACGTTATACTGTCCGAAATGGCTAACCACACGGTAGCTGCCCGTGATGGGCATGGGCAGACGGCCACGGTTTTGCTCGAACGCTCCCGACAGGGCACGGTCAGCCGACGGCACGGTAAGCGCCTCGTGAGCATTCTCCTTGACCTCAGCAATAGCCTTCTTGTTGCGCTTGGCATCGGCCTCAGCCTTGCGCTCAGCCGCCAGACGTGCAGCCTCGGCCTCGCGCGCTGCCTGCTCGGCCCGTTCGCGCTGTGCCTCGTTCTCACGCTGTGCCGCCAGACGCGCCGCCTCCTTGAGGCGTTGCTCACGCGCCTTCGCCTCGGCAATACGCCGTGCGTTCTCACGCGCCTCAGCCTCAGCCTGCGCCTTCTTGCGTGCCAGCTCGGCAGCCCGTTTTCTTGCCGCCTCGGCCTCAGCCTTGCGGCGGGCCTCAGCCTCGGCACGTTTGCGGGCCTTCTCCACCTCTATGGCTATCTGCCGGTCGATCTCGGCGTTGAGCTTTGCGTTGACCTTCTTCTGCTGGTCTATGATCTGCTGAATGGTCTTCTGCTGCTTTTGCAGCGATGCCACCATGTTTTGCTGCTCCGTCTGCTGACCCTCAAGAGCCTTGCGTTCCTCCTGACCTTTTGCGAGCAGCGTGGTCTTGTGGCCCTTGACCTGTTGCAGCTGACGGTGCTTATCGTCGACCTGTGCCTGCTTGGCCTTCACAGCCTCGCCCTGCACACGCTGGTAGGCGGCATACTCGCGTGCAAACCTCAGACGACGATACATCTGCGCGAAGCCCCTCGCCGAGAGGATGAAGAGCAGACGGTCCTGGAAGGTGTGCTGACGGGTGATGTAACGCATCGACTTTATGTAACGCGCCTTACGCTCGTTAAGCTGCTGCTCAAGCGTCTTGAGCTGGGCGTTCAGGATGCCGATGTTGTTGTCGATGTGGGAGATGTCGCTCTGTATGTTGTCAATCTTCTTCTGTCGCTCCCCTATCTCGGTGTTGATCACCATGAGGTTTTGCAGACGCTTCTTCACGTCGGCCTTGTTGGCACGAAGGGACTGCTCCTGCTGTCTTATTTTTTTCTGCACCTGCGAGCGCTGGTTCTGCAGACCGCGAATGGAGGCGTTGGTGTAGCTGGCTGTGCCTTTCTTGTTCTTGCCCTTGTTCCTGGCAGTCTGCCTGCCCTTGGTTTTCTGCGCACCTTTTCTTGCCGCGTTGTTGCGCGACGAGGCAGCTGAGCTCCTGCGCTTTGTTGCTGTAGAGCGTGTGACCGTGGCCTTTTGCTTTGACGTGTTGCGCTTCTGCTGCGCCTGTGTAGAGAAGGCGAGCAGAGCGAGGAGAGAAACAATGATTATTCTTTTCATTGACATTAATTGATTTTTTCAGATGACCGATTTGGGTTAAAACTGCAACAGCTTCTGCAGCACGTCGGTAGCGTTGATCTGCTTATATTTTGGCGACACCTCCGTGAGGGCATCCCAGTTGGACGATGTCTTGACGTCGTTCATCCTGATGCTCACCTGCACGGGCGGCACCTTGTTGGAAGCCGTTGTGGAAAACTTGAAGACCTGCTGTGCCGGAAACTGCTTCACACCCACGGCCTTAAACGAAGAATATTTCCAGTTGAGCGTCGACTCGCCGTGAGCCTGACTGCGGTACAAGATGTTGGCCTCGTTTATGCGTCCTGTCTGGCGGTCGGTCTGCCATGCCATCTGCATGCGGCCGCTGTTTTGCGTCACCGTGACCCGTGGTGTGGTGCCGGCGAGCGCGGCATCAAACTTCTTGAGCTGTCCCTGACCGACCTTCTTCTCTCCCGGCACAAAGAGTTGGTTCCAGAAGAGCGACTGAAGGCTGTAGAAGGAGATGCCGTTCTGGCGTAGGAAGTCGACTTGCGAATAGTCGGCCTTCACATATTCCTTGTGCAAACGGTCAATGACGAGCACATAGTCGGGCGTAAACTCCAGTCGGCCCACCTCTGTTCCGAGGATGGGAATGAAGAGTTGGAGACGGATGACCTTGTCCTTGCGCATGCGCAGCGCTCCCGGCACGGTGATGTCCTTGCTTCCTGCTGTGAGGTTGAAGCTGATGTTGCCCACGATGTCGTTGGCATAGACCTGGTTGTCGTTGACCTTTTGCAGGAACGCCATGGTCGTGACGGAGTTGTCGTCGGCAGCCTCGGTCTTGGCGTTGTGCTTCGACGAGGTAGATGGTGTTGCGGTGCCGTCGGCCACAGCCTTCTTTGAGGCGCAAGAGCCGAGCAGCAAAGGAGCAGCGATGGCTGCTGCCATGAGTATAACTTTTGTTTTCATTTTTTCGCCTTTTTAATTTTTCGTTCAAACAGAGCCTTGTCGCCGCCTCGCGAAATGGCCAGCTGCCAGAAGCTGACGGCGCGGTCGGGGTCGCCGAGCTTCATGTAGATCTCTCCCGCGTGGTCAATGACCACGGGCGTGACATGCACCGTGTCGGTGTCGTTCTTCACCGCCTGGTCTATGTATATCTTTGCCTCGGCATAACGCTTCTGCTGATACAAGATCCAGGCGTAGGTGTCGAGATAGGTCGCGTTGTCGGGTTCGGCCTTTACCGTGCGGTAGCTCATCTCCTCTGCCTTGGTGAGGTTGAGGTTCTTCTCGCTCAGATAGTAGGCATAGTTGTTGAGGCACGATATGTTGTCGCTCTTCCATTGCAGACAACTGTCGTAGGCGGCGAACGCCTCCTTCTCCTGACCCTTGGTGTAGAGGATGTCGCCCATGAGAGCGTAGAAGTCGGACACAAACTCGGGGTTGCTCTCCTGCGTTATCTCACCGACACCACGGCGGAAGGCATCGAGGGCAGCGTCGCTCTCATCCTTCTGGTAGTGGGCCAGTCCGAGAAAATAGTAGAACGCCATCTCGTCGGGGATATACTGTATGGCCTGTGATGAAGCGGTGATGATGTCGTCCCAGCGCTCCATGGGCCATAGCTTCTGCAACAGTTGCAGACGTGCCGGGGCGTTGTCGGGCGAGATGTCGATGACCTTTTGCAGGGCGTGACACACCGTCGAGTCGGGCATCTTCTTCAGCTCCATATACACCGCACGGAGCATCGCCACGTTAGCGTCCTTGGGAGAGGCTTGCTCCATCCTGTCGAGGAGGGCGAGCACCTGTGTGCTGTCGCCGCCTTGAGCCTCGTTCTCATCGATGACCTGCTTGACCATCGATGTTTTGGTTTTTATATTGGTCTTTGCGCTGAGCAATATGCGGTCGCGCAGCTGTGTGGCGAGCGAGTCGCGGCCCGCCTGTCTGTAATAGTCGTAAAGCGACGTGAGGGCATACTCGCTCTCGGGGTCTGCCTCCACGGCAGCCGTGAACAGCTTGTAGGCATCGTTCTTACGGTCGTTCTGAAGGAGCCAGTTGCCGAGCATGACCTTATAGTTGGGCTCGTTGGGGTGGCTGTCGACGAGCGAGCGCAGCTGCTTGAGCGCCATCTTTCTGTCGCCCTTCAGCTCATAGACGTTCATCTTTGCCAGCGTCAGCTCCTCGCTGGAGCCGTCGACCTCCTCCATCAGCTCCAGACAGCGCAGCATGTTGTCATAGTCTTTCTCGTGACGGTAGAGCTGTGTGAGCACGCTGAGTATGTCGCTACGGTCGCGGTGGTGCTTATATAGACGCTCGTAGGCTTCAATGGCCTTGGCGTAGCTGTTTGTTCCGATAAAATATTGCGCCACCTGCTCTTGGTATGTGTCGTTGGCCGGACTGAGCGTTGCTGCCTTCTGCAGATAGTTGAGCGCCATGGTGTCGTTGTTGAGCTCCGAATAATAGAGCGCTGCGAGATAATAGGCCTCCGCCGCCTTGGGGTTGATGCTTATGCAATGGTTCAGCAGGTCGAAGGCGGCATCAAGGTTGCCCGCGTTCTGCTGTCGCACGGCCTCAAGAAAGAAATAGTCGTAGCGTCGGCTGTCGTTGCGCGAGAGACTATCGGCAAAGGCGCAGGTATTACCCTGCTCCTTTGCCTCAAAAATGGTGGTCTTTTTGTCCTTGTGGTTGTCCTTCATGAAAGGCAGGTTGCCTGCCAGCGCAGGTCCGAAGACCAAGGCCATGATCAGGGCCACAAAGACGAGGGGTGTATGGTTGAAATGGATATGTCGCATTGTCGTTTGTGTTATGGGGTTCATTTTACTCCCGTGTGGCCGTAGCCTCCCTCGCCGCGCTCAGTGCTGTCGAGCTCTGTGACGGGAACAAACTGCACCTGTGCATGGCGTGCCACCACCATCTGGGCAATGCGTTCGCCGTCGTTAACCACAAAATTGTCTGACGAGAGGTTCACCAGCAGCACCATCAGTTCGCCACGATAGTCGGCATCGATGGTGCCAGGCGAGTTGAGCACGGTGATGCCCTTCTTCAGAGCCAGTCCGCTGCGGGGGCGCACCTGTGCCTCATAGCCTGGGGGCAGCGCTATAAAGAGGCCTGTGGGTATGAGGCAGCGCTCAAGCGGGCGAAGGGTTATGGGCGCGTCGATGTTGGCACGCAGATCCATGCCGGCGCTTAGCGGCGTTGCATACTGTGGCAGGGGGTGATGGCTGCGGTTGATTACTTTCACTTCGGTAATATCTGTCATTGTCATTTTTTTCTTGAGTATTTAAGATGCAAAAATACTGATTATTATCCACATTGCTTCATTTTTTGTGCTAAAAATGGTTGAAGGGTATGATGGTTTGGGCATTTAAACAAAAAAGCCACCGAACAGGTCATCAAGCACAATACGCTTCTGCACGATGTCGCTGTGTTTGTTCTCTTTTATGCCAAAAGTTGTTATCATGGTGAGAATGACTGTTTTCTTTGTCTTCGTCTCAGCGATGAACGTGTTGACCTTACGAAGGAGGCGTTGCTCGTAATCGTTGTCGATGGCGTATTCGTCATTACAAAATTTTATTTCGCACAGGTTCACGGTTTCATCTTTTCTGTCTATAAGCAAGTCTATTTGTACGCCGTTGCCTGCCATTTCAGAGCTACGCCATGAACACACAAGAGTCTGTATGCCCGATATTCCAAGAACCTGCTTTATCGTTTCAACATGACTGAGACACAACATCTCAAACGACAGTCCGGCCCAGGTGTTGTGCATCGGACTGTTAAGCGATGCGGACCAGAAATGAGAGTCGCGGTAGCGGTTGTTTCTGATAAATTTAAAGTAGAACAGCGTGTAGAAATCGACGAGTTGAAACAGCGTGTCTCTACTTTGACGTTGTAAAGCTACAGACTTTCCATTGGAGAAAGGCTCATAAGCGCGTATGAAGCCACATTGTTGTAGCTCCTCAAGAACGGTAGAGAAGAGGCCGTTGTCTGTAACATCGGTAGCGCTGACAAGCTCCTGACGTGTCATGCCTATTCCCTTTGTGGCAAGAGCTGTGACCACAGCAACATGTGCTGCCGACTTGCGGAACAACGCCCTATAAAGGTCTTCAAACTCGTTGGCAAGTTCGGCATTGTCTGCAAAAAAAAGATTATCGATGTTCTGGGCAAGACTGAGCGAACGGTCAAGCATAGACATGTAATAGGGTATTCCGCCCATAACCATGTAACATTCAGCTATTTGCTTGCGACTATAGCCAAAATTGTAAGCGGAAAAATAGTTCTCACATTCGCGCAGAGAGAACGGATTGACCTTAATGTGGTGAGTTAGACGGTTATGCAGCCCTCCTCGGTTGTGAATAAGGTTGTTTATCATCCATGATGTGGCCGAACCGCAGACAATAAGTTTTATGTCGTTGCGCAACACAGCCCAACTGTTCCAGAAGTTTTCAAGAGCAGCAATAAAGCCCGAGCGTGGCGTATCCATCCACGGCAACTCGTCAATGAACACATACTTGTTGCCTTCAGGTAGCGTCTCAAGATATGTGGCAAGCGCATGAAACGCGAGCAACCAGTTACGTTGTATGCTGATAGACGGCGCGTTGGAATATTTTTGTAACGCTATGCTGAAGTTAAGCAACTGGTCTGTTTTTGAAGCCCCATGCACACCTGTCATAAAGAACGCAAACTGGTCGTCCACGCTCTTGCGTATGAGAAAGGTCTTACCCACTCGGCGTCTACCGTACACAGCAATAAACTCTGACTGTCCAGAAGTGAAGTATCTGTTCAGAGCACCAAGTTCCTGTTCTCTTCCTATCAGTTTTTGATTCATAATAGAGTGTTTTTTTATTATTACCTGCGCAAATATAGTCAAAAGCATGCGTTTGCGCAAGTTTTAAATAAATAAATTGCGCTAATGTGTATTTTTAGATATGTTTGCGCAAGTTTAAAAACAGGAAACCTGCGCTAACGTGTGTTTTTAGATATGTTTGCGCAAGTTTTATAAGG
>ERZ1031449.430-NODE-430-length-10644-cov-5.505430_pt1 | contig 10644 bp, 7 predicted proteins | sample MGYA00516705_ERZ1031449 | MGnify/ENA primary metagenome ERZ1031449 (study PRJEB33719, sample SAMN04261152) | wastewater metagenome | biome: rural village; feature: human; material: feces | host: Homo sapiens | place: El Salvador | collected 2013-01-14 ... | reverse complement strand
GCCGAAGTCCATGCCATAGCAGCTGTGGCTTGCCAACCGTTGTTGAAGCGGTATGTCGACTCGAGCATGAAGCTCACGTTCTGGTGCGCCTTTGTGAAGGGATCTGAGTAGGTGCCCCATCCCTTTTGCCATGTGGCGAGAGCGCGATACGACAAGCGGTCGGTGGGTTGTCCGTCAAAGCCCAAGTGGAACGCCACGAAGCGGTTGTCGTAAACACCTATCTTATCGTTGGTGTTGTATATAGGCGAGCGGAACAGCGGGTTGCCGATGACCTGTCCCCAGTGTTGCCATCCGGTGTAGGCGCTGTGGTTATAGTAGTCGTCGGTGCCGGCAATGTGGTCGCTGATGTTCTGCGTGCGGTCGTGGTTGTATGGACCGCTTTGGTATTTCGTATAGAGATACTCGAACACGATGTTTCGCAGCCATGTGCCATACTTGATGTTCATCTCTGCTCCGAGCATCATGTCTTTGAGGCTATACATGAAGTAGCGGCGGTCCTTCCATGTGTTCCACTCCTCGCCTTGTCCGTAGCCGTTATAGTCGAGCAGGAACATCTGGCTGTGGTCCTCGAAGAAATGGTCGGCATACACGCCCAGTCGCCATGTCTCAGAGTTGTAGTTTATTCTCATCACCCAGCTGCCCAAGATGTTGCCCTCCTTGTTGCCATACATTCCGTCTGTGTCGTCTTGTCCTCCGGGAAGGAACGCGTTCCAAAACGCTTTGAGGCCTTTGTTGGTAGGAACGGCAACCATCTCGCCCTGTCCGTTGCGCTGGTATGGTGTGCCGCCAAACTGGGTAGCCATCTCCAGTCCCATCTCCAGACTCAGCGGATACAGGTCTTCGTCTTTGCCAATGCGCAGATATCCAGCCTTCGAGTGGTAGAGCACGTTGTCGGCGTAGCGGCTCTGCTTATGTGTGAAGTCGTGCTGCCACGAGTCGTCTGTCATCATGCCGTAGGCAATGTGGCCCTTTAGCTGCACCCATCCGTTGAGCAACGGGACGGTCCAATAGCGTGACAGAGCCAGCCTGACCTGTGGCACGGGGCGTGCGTTTATGCCAAGGGTCTGTGAGCCCGAGCTCAGACGGTTGTTTTTCAGCTCCATGTCCCACTCCTTGCTGCCCACGGTCAGCGTGCCGTGCAGCCATCGTCCTTCCACATAGGCTTGCTGCACGATGAAATGGCTTGTGTAGTGGAGCGGTGCCACGATGTCCAGCCCGTAGCCCAAGCCCCATCGGCGCAGCGAGTCGGTGTGCAGCGGTCGCTCAATGGTTGCCCTTATGTAACCGTTGGTCTTGTCGAGCGAACTGAGTCCGTGCCTGTTGGCGTTGAGCCACAGCGGTGTCTTTCCTTTCGAGGCCGATGCCTGCATCTCTACCTTGTAGGCAAGGTTTTTGGTCGGCTCCGCCTTTATCAGCGAGTCGCTGTCGTGCCAGTCGGCCTGTGCCATTATTGATGGTGTGGCCAGCAAGAGCATGGCTGTTATTGAAGTTATCTTCATGATAATGAAATTCAGTTTTTTTTTTCTTTAAACGTCTGTTAGTTCTTTAAATAACGTTCGCGCGTGGGTTTTATTGCGTTATGACCATTGATGATGTAGGGATTTTCCACCCCGATATAGGGAAAATCCTTTTGCAAGCTTCTTTTTAGTTGCTACCTTTGCATCAGAGAAAAGAAAACAACAGTAAAGAACAAGTTTAAAGATATAAGATTATGAAAAAGTTTATATTCGCCCTTATAGCAATGGTCATGATGACCGTGTCGGCAACTGCTATGAGTTATGAGCAGGCCCGTCAGCAGGCGCTGTTCCTCACCGACAAGATGGCGTATGAACTTAACCTCACCGACGAGCAGTATGAGGCAGCATACGAGATAAACCTCGACTACCTGATGGGTGTGCGCACCGTCGACGACCTGTATGGTCTCTATTGGGAGCGTCGCAACCTCGACCTCAGCTACATCCTGCTGTCGTGGCAGTATCGTGCTTTCTGTGACGCCGCCTATTTCTATCGTCCGCTCTACTGGAACGCAGGCTATTGGCATTTCGGCGTTTATGCCCGCTACCCGTATCGCGACTATTTCTTCTTTGGCCGTCCCACCGTTTACATAGAGTATCGTGGCGGTCACAGCTGGCTCATGAACGGTGGTCGCTCATGGTATCGCGACCGTCGCATCTGTCCGCCGCATCATAACAACTATTTCGGAATGCGCGACGGTTTCCGTCGTGGCGATTTCGGCAACGGCTATAGCGGCAACCCCAGCAGCCGCACCCAGTTCGGCACAGCCCAGCGCCCGCCGATGATGAACAACGGAACCATGTCGTTCGGCAACGCTAACCGCAACAACAGCTCGTTCGGCAACGCTAACCGCAACAACAGCTCCTTCGGCAACGCTAACCGTAACAACAGCTCGTTTGGCAACGCCAACCGTAACAATTCGTTCGGCAATGGCAACGTTAACGGTAACAACGCTCAGTTTGGTTCAGGTCGCCGCTCCTCAGCTTCTTCTCGTGGCAACAGCGCTTTTGGCAGCAATGGTCGCGAGAGCAGCACCCGCAGCACCGTCGGCAACTCGCAGAGCACCTTTGGCAGCAGACGTTCAGGCTCAACGACAAGCACGCCCCGCAACACGTTCTCACCCAATCGTAACGAGGGTAACTCATCGTCATCAGGCTCAAGCTTCGGCTTAGGTCGTCGCTCTTCATCATCGTTTGGCGGCGGACGCGGTAGCTCTTCGTTCGGAAGCAGCAGTCGTCCAAGCGCCCCCAGCGTAGCCCCAAGCCGCGGCAACAGTTCGTTCGGTGGTGGCCGTAGCGGTGGTAGCTCATTCGGCGGTGGTCGTAGCGGTGGAAGCTCGTTCGGTGGTGGCCGTAGCGGTGGAAGCTCATTCGGCGGCGGCCGTAGCAGCGGTAGCTCGTTCGGTGGCGGCAGCAACCACGGTGGTGGCGGTCATGGCTCGTTTGGCAGCAGAAGATGAATTAAGTGAAGAGTGAAGAGTGAAGAGTGAAGAATTTTGATTGGATAAAGAAGGTAATTTTAAAAAGATAATCAAGGGTTATAAAAGAGACAATTAAGGGTTGTAAAAGAATATTATTGGTCTAATTTTTTTCTCACGACTTGCAAGGGATAAGTGCTCCTGAGCAAGTCGTGAGATTTTTTTTACCGTCACTAAGCCATCTGTTTCAAAGCTCCAGCACGCGCACCTCAGCGTTTTTCATCGGCACAATCTTGTTTGTGGGCTTGTCATAATAGACGCTTTGTATGGCCTTGTTAATGATGCCGTGGCCCACGGCCAAGACCGTCTTTCCGGGATAGCTGCGGCGTATGAACTCGATGAAGCGTGCCGCACGCGCTTTCAGGTCGTCCATCGTCTCAATGTCGTCAGGCCATGGCTCACATTTAAGGTCGGGTATGTAACGCCCTGTGAAACCTCCCCAGTCGCGCTCGCGCAGCAGAGGCGTGGTCACAACAGGCGCTTTGTGGGGTAGGGCTATGATGTGGCAAGTGTCGATGGCGCGTTTGAGATCGCTCGACACGAAAGCGTCGATCTGCCTGTCTGCCATCTCTTTCGCCACCACCTCAGCCTGTTCGCGTCCGTGGGTGGTGAGCTGTCCTTGAGTCTGTCCTTGCATTATCTGGTTCACGTTGTCCACCGTTTCGCCGTGGCGCGTGAGCAAAAGGGTTGTATGTGTCATTGCTTGTTTCCTTTTTTTTATTTTCTTTGTTCCTTTTCTTTTTTTCCGACTGCAAAAGTAATGATAATTCGCGATTTTTTGATAATTTTGCCAATGTAAGTTTTGCTTACGAAACAGAAACAATTCTATCCCCCACAAACACCTTTTCATTATGGACAATCTGTTGCTTAGCGCAGCCATTGGCGACATCGCAGGAAGCGCATACGAGTTTAATGCTACAAAGAAAGAGGAAGACGTGGTGTTCTTCCATCCGAAAGCCAAGTATACCGACGACACGGTCTGCACCTTCGCTTGTGCCGAGGCGCTGCTCCGCGACCTCAACATGGGCGCCAACCTGCACACACGTTGCCGCCAGCACCCGTGGGCAGGCTATGGAGGCAACTTCATGAGATGGGTCAGCTCGTCAAACCCTCAACCCTACAACAGCTTCGGCAACGGCAGCGCCATGCGCTGTTCGGCGGCAGGATGGCTGGCAGAGAGCGAGGCCGAGTGTGTGAGCATGGCATCTCTCACCGCCATGCCCACCCACAACCACCCCGAGGGCATAAAAGGAGCGGTGGCGACAGCCCTTACCGTCTTTTTCTTAAAGACAGGACGTGGTGCCGACTATGTGAAAGAGAATGTGCTTCAACGTTATTATCCTGAGTGGGCATCGCTCTCTTACGACGACATAAAGCCGCGCTACACCTTTGACGAGACGTGCCAAAAGACCGTGCCCGCGGCCCTCATCTGCCTTCTTTCTTCTTACGGCTATGTCGACTGCCTGCGCCGTTGCATAGCTCTTGGCGGCGATGCCGACACGCTCTGTGCCATTGCCGGCCCCATGGCCTATGCCATGTATCGCGAGATGCCTGCCGCGTTGGTCGATGCCGCTCTCGACATGTTGCCCGAATGGATGTTGAAGGTCAATGCCGAGTTTGACCGCGAGTGCAGCCGGCATCTCATCATACGCGAAAAGCGGTTGCCGCTGCCCGCCTTCTTCACAAGAAAGGTTAAGGGACAGATGCGCACGCTTGTCGACATGCTTGCCGCTCTGAACGCGCGACAGGGTTTCTCCTCACCCGATGAGGCTTACAACGCGCTCATGGAGATCTTGGAGATGGCTCGCATGGGCGGCGATGATGTGGCGTTCAACTGTAGCTTGCGTTCCATGTGGTGCTACGCCAAAGAGTGTTTCCGCGATGGCCATTTCGACATAGACCTGCTGCGCGACCGTCTCTCGCCCGTGGGCTATCATGGCGTGTATGGTGCTTACCGCGACTATGTGGTCGACAAGACCATCCGCCTGGTGGCTTATCTCAACGAGTTCAGACGTTACACCAGTGCCGACGACCTGTGCAACGATTTCTTCAAAGCCTCGGGTGGCGTGAACCATTGCGGTCCCAACCCCGAAGACTATTATTTCGCTTTTAGCCCCGACATAAAAGAGACGTTCCACCGATACCTGCAACGCTTCTGGCCGGAGCTGGCGCCCACAGGACAGCTCGACGGCAACCTGTTGCGCGAGTTTATGTATCGCCGTCATGAGCGCGGCGTGCGCAAGTATGGCTTGGCGGCTGTGCTGCAACGCAACTTCCGCGACGAGGATGTAAGTTGTGGCTTTACGGTGAAGAAAGCCTGGCGTGGCGGAGCTGCCCCCACCTACATGTACGGCAAAAACGTGTGGGGCAGAGACCCGCGCTACCCTGACCGTCATTACGTCAAGGCATGTGTGGCAAGACCTTATGGCGCCAACGAGGTACAAGACATGTATGAGTATCAGCTTGTTCGCTCCATTCTTAAGGAAGACAAACATTATGTTGAGACAGGCAATTGCTTTGTGCCGCTCGAAGACACCACCTTGCCCGTGTTCATCTGCTATGGAGGCATGATGCTCTTCGACACCCAAGAAGAGAAAAACAAGTTTATATGGAGCCTGCTCGACGACTGGCGCAAGGCAAACAACGGGGGAGACGAGTGATGGGTGTAAGCATTTTCGGACATGAGATAAGCGTCAAGACCACCGACTGCTGTCATGGCGACACACCCGGATCAAGGGTGCCGCCCGCCGTAAACCTCTTTGTCAAGGTCACCGATGGTTGCAACGCCCGTTGCCTGTTCTGCTCCAACGCTGGCGCTCCTCACACCACGGGGCCGTTTGACACGGCGAAGCTCTTCAGCGTGGTTGATGAGCTGCAACGCAACCGCATCATCATCAACCGCTTCAACATAACGGGTGGCGAGCCTGCTGTGGTGGCACCGCTGGTGGAGGAGCTGCTGCAGGAGCTGTCGAAAAGCCGCTATGACGACATACATGTTCACCTTAACACCAACGGACTGCTGCCGTCGTCGCAGCGTCTCATGCAGCATCCTCGCTTCGATTCTGTCTCCATGTCGCTCCACCACTACGACCGCCAGCGGCTGTCGGAGCTTTATGGCACGGAGATCCTGCCGTCGGCGCTTCGCTTTGAGGGCATTGACATGATGAAGCTCAACGCCAGCTGTAACCTCGTGCGCGGATATGTCGACTCCACCGCCGAGGCTCATCGCATGATGAACTTCTGCCTCGACCTCGGCATCACACGCCTCGGCTTTGTGGCTCTTATGGATGTTAACGCCTATTGTCATGAGCGGTTCGTTCCTCTCTCTGCCTTGCAGCTCGACACCATACCTCATTGCTATTTTACCGAGAGCCGTAACCGTGGGCGCAACTGCTGTTGCAGCAATTATCTCTACAACCGCAATCTGCGGGTGCTCGACATCTACATGCGCCATTATGTCAACCGCGCCTACTGTGAGTCGTCGCTGCTCTTCGACGGCAAGCATCTGAGGCAGGGGTTCGGGAACGATAACATTATTTTTTGACTGAAGTTGCTGGTGATGGAATTTATGGGAGTTAAGTGACGCTAAAAAAACAACTTGGTACGATTTGAGAGAAATATGTATCATATAAAGATGGTATCTGCTTTATCTTTTTGGCTATTTTCCTCCCTCTCATCGGTCGTGTAGCCCGCTACACTCCCTCTTCGAGTGAGAAAAATAGCTCAAAAATATAAAGCTCAAATCATACCAATTTATTTTTTTACCGTTACTAAAAAGGAAGTTAACTCGCTTTGCGAGTGAAGATAACGGACATGTGCAAAATTTTTTGAGATCTAATGTTTCTCAAAAGCATAAGAAACGAATGAAGACAAACGACAACATAGCAGCGCTGTTTGAGCAACGCAAGCATCAGCCACAATGGAACACCTCTTATCCGTTGCGTCCTGACCATTGGGCACGCTACCGATGGGGCGGGGACGAGCTGTCTTTCGGTGGCAAGCAACCCTTCGTTGGCGAGCAACCCTTCGTTGGCAAGCAGGTTTTGCCTTTCGACGGCGAGCAAGAGCTGTCGATGTATGTCCACGTTCCTTTCTGCAAACGGCTGTGCTCGTTTTGCGAATACACGCGCATGGTGCTGCCCGATGAGGCCACGCAAACCCATTATGTGGAAGTGTTGCGGAGCGACATCAGGCGTTTCCGTGAGCAGATGGGAACCTTTCGTCTTGCAGGCTTCGACATCGGTGGCGGCACCCCCATGGCTCTGTCTGACCATGCTTTTGGTTTGCTCCTCGACGTCTATGATGAGGCAGTAGACGGCCTGCTGCTTGCTGACGATTATGAGCCGAGCATAGAAGGCACGTTTGCTTCTGTGTCGCGTCAGAAGCTGGAGCGTGCAGCGGCAAGTGGTGTGCGCCGCCTGTCGCTTGGCTTGCAGACCACCAGTGGCGATGTGTTGTGCCGTCAGAACCGTGCTGTGGAGAGCGTCGCTTCTATGGCGCGTGTGCTCGACATGGCTGCCGCTTGCGGCATGTCAAAGGTTAATGTTGACCTTATGTATGGCTTGCCGGGCCAAACCCAGGCGAGCATTGCTGCCGACATCAGCATCCTTGGCACGCTTCGACCCCAACAGGTCACGCTCTATGAGCTTCGCACCAACATGATAGCATGTAAGGCGTTGCCGTCAAAAGATGTTCTCTTTGCCCAATACGCCCAACTGTTCGAGGCTCTCACCGCCATGGGCTATCATGCGCGGTTTGGGCAAAACACGTTCTCTTTGTCGCCCGTCGACGGCGGCGTGTCGTCCTACCTCCGCAGCCGCATGCTTCACGGCACCTCCTATCGTGGCTTCGGCGTGTCGGCTCAGAGCATGAGTAGGCGTGGTGTGGCTTATAACGTGGGCAAGTCGGCCTCTGCCGACAGTCTAAAGAAAATCCTGCCCGGCAACAGTTATGCCGAGCAGGATGTGTATCTTCTTCCACCCGCCGAGTGGGTCTCCAAGTATGTGTCCATTGCCGCCTATAACGGTGCGTTCTCCTTACGTCGAATAGAAGAGGCGGTAGGAAAAGAAGCCATGCGTCCGTACCTCGATGTCCTTCGTTTCTGTCTTGCCGAGAACCTCATGACCGTCGACAACGCCAACAATTGGGTGTGCATCACCCCTCACGGCTTCAAACACTATGGCGCCGTCTTCTCCCTCTTCACTTAAACCCAAAACGGATTTCCCCCTTTTCCGGAGTCAGCTTTTTTACCTTTTTACCTTTTTACCTTTAAACGTCGTCAGCTTTTTTTACCTTTTTACCTTTTTACTTTTAAACGGCGTTAGCCTTTTTTTTACCTTTTTACTTTTTTACCTTTTTACCTTTAAAATTCTTTTTTCGTACTGTTCTTTTATAACCCCGTCCGCCCACGAATAATAGTCGGCAAAGGCTTTATACACGTCTTTCTTGTTGCCTTCTTTCTTGTTGCCTTCTTTCTCGTTGCTTTCTTTCTCGTTGCGCAGATCGTTTACAAGCGCCGTTCCCTTATCCATCAGTTCGTCTTCAATCGGCCGGATGAGTTGCAGAATGCCGTTCCCCTTACGGTTCACAAGCTGAGCCACGTCGATGTAGCTTGAGCGCGTCTTCGTGCGAAGCGGGAACAGACGTTCTTTCAGCTTCAGGCCATATCGGCACAATGCGCTGCCTCCAGTGGTGCCACGCCCTACGGTCTCTGGCAGCTTGTCGTTTGGCAGCAAGATCAGCGGCATGGCCACCGTTGCGAGTGGAGAGCCGATGATGGTCCAAGCCACGGTGTGCGACGGGTCTTCGTCCTTGTTCACCCCTTCAATGAGCTGAGCGCAGGAGGTACTGAAGCGCGGAATGAAGTCAACAAAATTGGCAAACTTCGGCACGGTGTTGTCCTCTGGTGCGAGGTCAAGAATGTTGACGTTCGTCAGTCCGTGGGTCAGAATGCGCGGCACGGTGCGTATAAGGCTTGGCGCATCGAAGCATCCGGCAAAGGCCTGTTGCGTCATAAACTTGTTGATGGCGAGGTACCGCTCCGTGCCGAGATCCATGGTGCGGTCGCCACTGTAGGCGTGGTTGGTGCGTATAAGGAACCCGTAAGGAGCCACGTTAGGGTCGTTGGCGTCAAACTTTGTCCATCTGTGAAGCCCCACCTCATAGTAGGCGCAACCTCCTTGCGCGTCAATCACGCCAAAGTTGGCGTTGTTGTTACGCAGCGACGTGGTGTCGAGCAGCGCCTCAAAATCTTTCAGCGTGGCGCATAGGGCCAGCGCCTGGCGCATGAGCATGCCCTCGGTCTCGACCTCAAACTCGGTGTCGCCGTTAAGGTTATAGGCAGCGGTGTTCATTATGGCAAAGCCCGCCTCGTTATGGCCAGACCATATTTCGGTGTTGGCCGAATCTTTTGCTGCCGCCACCCCCATGAAGCGGTAACGCTCGCCTTTCACCGTGACCATGCAGTTGTCGAGGTTTCCTGTGTCGCGGTTCTTGAAAATCATTGGCCGTCCGCTCTTTGTTGCCTTGCCGGAGACGATGAACGATGTGCAGGCCAGCGACGGGAGAACAGACAGAACACACAGCGTTGCTGTGGCTATGATGTGGTGCATTGATAATTTCATGATGTTGCCTTTTTAGAATGATTTAATTTCAGATGTTGCAAAATTACGTTTTTTTTATAATATATTATCCTGCTTTTTCGCTTTTTATGGTAATTTTGCAACGAAAAGGACGATGCTTGTTGCATCTTTTAAAAAATAGAATAAGGTATTGGAAAAGAGAGTAAACAAAATCAAAAAAAAGATTATGAAAAAGATTTTTATCATGGTATGTGCTGCCATTGCTCTTGTGAGTTGTGGCGGTAAGACAGCACCCAGTGCTGCCGATGTGGTGAGCGACACGACAGAAGACGTGACCTCCGTTGCGGCAAAGACCGCCAATGAAGCTGCCGACAAAGCTGTTGAGGCTGTAACGACAGCTCTTGACGAGCAGCTGAAAGCTGGCGATGCGAAGACTCTTGCAAAGACGTTGGCTTCTGCCAAGGCCGCTGTAGAGAAGTTGCAGAGCGAGGGCAAGACCGAGGAGGCCGCTGCCTATGCGTCAAAGATCAAAGAATATGTAGACAAGAACAAGGAGGCTCTCATCACCGCTGCCAAGGGCGACATGACCGTTGCTGATCTGGTCAACGGCATCGCCAACCTGCCCGCAAGCGTTCAGCAGGGTGCTGCCGCCGCTAAGGCTGCCGTCAATGCCGATGCTGCCAAGGTGGCTTCTGACGCCGATGCCGCCGGCAAGGCTGCCAAGCAAGCTGCTGAGACAAAGATCAAGGAAGATGCCGCTGCCGTCAAGGCTCATGCTGAGGCTGCAAAGAAGGCTGCCGAGGCTCACGCTGCCGCCAAGGTGGAGGAGGGCAGGCAGAAGATTCGCGATGCTGCCAACAAGAAGGTTAACGAGGCCCTAAACGAGGTGCTGGGCAAATAATTGAGCTTTAAAAGCTTATTATATAAAAAATTGCGACAGCAAAAATATTCGTGTTATTCGTGCGATTCGTGTTCAAAAAAAAATCAGATCTGTGGTTTATATTGGTTGAACACGAATTAAACGAATTAAACGAATATTTTTTATAAAAAATTGCGACAGCAAAATTATTC
>ERZ1031449.429-NODE-429-length-10645-cov-7.105760_pt1 | contig 10645 bp, 9 predicted proteins | sample MGYA00516705_ERZ1031449 | MGnify/ENA primary metagenome ERZ1031449 (study PRJEB33719, sample SAMN04261152) | wastewater metagenome | biome: rural village; feature: human; material: feces | host: Homo sapiens | place: El Salvador | collected 2013-01-14 ... | reverse complement strand
GGACGGTACTTTCTTGCAGAAACTATATATTCTTCCATTATTTTTTCTTAATTGATGATGCAAAGATAACAAAAAAATATTATCTTTGCAAACAAATTCGGAAGAAATGAGTAAAAAACTTGGTATTATATGGAATTATCTCGCTCATTATAAGTATCTTATAGTGATTGTAGCGGGTGTTCTGGTAGTTGGTGTAGTTGACGACAATAGTGTAAGACAGCACATTAAGTACCAGATAGAGATAGCTACGCTCCGTTCGGAGATAGAAAAGTATCGTGAGCAGTATGAAAACGACAAGCATACCCTGCGCGATATGCAGCATGGTGCGCGGGCATTTGAGAAGATAGCCCGCCAGCGTTATTTCATGAAGGCTGATGATGAAGACATCTTTGTATTGAGTTCGGATATTCCGGAAAAAACTAACGAACAAGACGAAAATGAAACAATTGAGTAAACTGGAAAGTGCTATTTTCTTGCTGGGCGGCGTGCTGATGGTTGTCGGTGCGGCTTGCTTCGCATTTGGTTTTTCACATCCGCAGCTGGTGCAGGTAACGAGCTGGGGGTTCCTGCTGGGCACCATACTCTTCAGTGTAATGCAGGCGATGCAGTTCTATGAGGGACCTTCGCTGGTTATCCACCGCCTGAAGCGCATGCAGTATGTAGCAGACATCTTCTTCGTGCTCTCAGGCATCTCGATGGTAGATACGGTGTATGCTTTCCTGCGCCGCTGGTTTGAGAATTATGAGACCTATATCACCTATTTCTATAATAAGTGGGTAGTCTTCCTTCTCATCGCAGCCCTGCTGGAACTGTATACCACGCATCGCATCTCTCATGAACTGAAGAAGGAAAACAATCAGTAATATAGAAAGGACGAGAAAAAAGCTTTCGGTGGTCAACAGGAGTGCAAACAAAACATAAATCTTGTAAGAATGAATTAAATTGCTGCAATTTATTTCGTCAGTTCAAATTAAGATTGTACTTTTGTTCACCGAAAGTGATATAGATAGCTTATGAATAGAATATTTTACGCATTCATTGCCTTGATGGCACTTGCATCTTGTGCCAACAGTTACGATATCTCGGGTACTTCTAACGTAAGTACTCTGGACGGACGCATGCTGTACCTTAAGATACTGGAAAACAACGATTTCAAGAACGTGGATTCTTGCGATGTAGTGCACGGACAGTTCCATTTTCAGGGTTCTGTCGACTCTATGAAGATGGCGAATATCTTCATGGATGATGACCCTGTGCTGCCGCTGGTGCTGGAGAGTGGAAGCATTACGGTGAAGCTCGATGATACACAGCAGGTGGTAAGCGGTACTCCTATGAACGATAAACTCTTCGGATTCTTCAAGAAATACCAGCAGATTCAGAATCAGTTGCGCGAACTGGTACACAAGCACGACCAGGCTATCATGAACGGTAGCGATATGGTGGCTGTCAACAAGCATCTGAACGAGGAATCCATCCGCCTCTCTGAGCAGGAAGACAAGCTCATCACTTCGTTTGTTACCGACAACTTCAATAATGTGCTGGGACCGGGCGTCTTCTTCCTCGTTACAATGGGCAACCAGTATCCGATGCTCTCTCCTTGGATTGAGGATATCATGAGCAAGGCTACCGACTATTTCAAGAATGATCCTTATGTAAAGGACTATTATAAGAAAGCTCAAGAGAATCAGGAGATTATGAACGGTACACGAGATGCCCAGAGCGGCATGCAGCCAGAGATGGAAGCGGCTCCACAGGTAAATCCTGATGCGGCTCCGGCACCTACAGCCAACGAACTGGCTGCGCCTACGATTCCTGAAAAACAGGAAGGTCAGGAGTAGAAACAGGACTCTTTCAAGGTCTTGGGCATTAACATCTTGTAAAACTCTTCATTTTATAAGTTTAGTAATATGAAATTAATCAAGAATGGAACCATTATAAATGAGGGTCGCTCTTTTGTGGGCGACCTCTTGTTGGATGGTGAATTTATCAAGGAGATATATGAAGGCGAGGCACCCCGTGGCAATTACGATGAAGTCATCGATGCCTCGGGGTGTTTTGTTTTGCCGGGTGTGATTGATGATCATGTTCACTTCCGTGAGCCGGGACTTACGCAGAAGGCTGACATCGAGAGCGAAAGCCGCGCTGCTGCCTTTGGTGGTGTGACCAGTTATTTTGAGATGCCTAACACGGTACCTCAGACTACCTCTCTGGAGGCCTGGCAGGCAAAGCGGCAGCTGGGTGCTGAGAAGAGTCATGTGAACTACAGTTTCTTCTTTGGTGCTACCAATGATAATGTAAATGATTTTGAGCAGCTCGATACGCATCGTGTTCCTGGAATCAAGCTCTTTATGGGCTCTAGTACGGGCAATATGCTGGTGGATAAATATGAGGCGCTGCAGGCTATCTTCAAGAAGGCGAAAGAGATGGATTTGCCGGTGATGACCCACTGTGAGGATACCGAAATCATTAACCGCAACATGCAGCTGGCTAAGCAGAAATGGGGTGAGGATCCTGCCGTAGAACATCATCCGGAAATACGCAGCGAGGAGGCTTGCTATCAAAGCAGCCGTCTGGCGGTGCAGTTGGCTAAGGAAAGCGGGGCGCATCTCCATATCGCTCACGTTACTACGGCTAAGGAACTGGAGTTCTTCGGTAAGGATGAAAATATTACAGGCGAGGCTGTTGTAGCTCATCTCATGTTCTCGGATAAAGATTACGCTGTGAAGGGTGCACGCATCAAATGCAACCCTGCAGTAAAGACCGCTGCTGATCGCGAAGCTTTGCGTAAGGCGCTGAGTAATGGTAAGATAACTGTAGTGGGTACCGATCATGCTCCTCATCAGTTGAAGGATAAACAGGGCGGTTGTGCCAAGGCTGCATCAGGTATGCCAATGGTACAGTTCTCACTGGTAAGCATGCTGAAACTTGTTGACGAAAAGGTAATCAGTATCGAGCGCCTGGTTGAACTGATGTGCCATAATCCAGCCCGTCTGTTCCATATCAGTCAGCGCGGCTTCCTGCGTCCGGGTTATAAGGCAGATGTCGTTGTGGTGCGCAAGGGAGAGCCTTGGAAGGTGACCGCAGAGGTGATTCAGAGCAAGTGTAAATGGAGCCCTGTAGAGGGTGATGAGTTTGCATGGAAAGTGGAACAGACTTTCTGTAACGGTCGTCTTATCTATAACAAAGGCGTGTTTGATGCCGCTTGCAGAGGAGAGGAACTGGAGTTCAGAAACAATTCCTGAAAAAGGGAAATCTTACGGGGATTGTAAAATAAAATATCGTATCGGATGCGAAGAATAGTATACAATATAAGCGAAATTGAGCCATATATCAACTGGCTATACTTTTATCATGCCTGGGGATTGAGCGGCAAACTTCGAGAGGAAAAGGAAAAAATGAAGGCTGAGGCGCTCGATATGCTCCATTCATGGGAAGGCGAATATCATACCTATGCCGTCTTCGGACTCTTCGAGGCGAACAGCGAGGGGGATGATATCTGGCTGGAAGGGCAGAAAGTCCGCTTCCCGATGCTCCGTCAGCAGCATCCGGCGGCTCAGGGAGAACCCAATCTCTGTCTGGCTGATTTCATCCGTCCTCTGGGCAGTGGAATAACAGACCGGCTGGGTATCTTCTGCACGACGGTAGATGGCGGTCTGGAGAAGAAATATCGCTCGGACGACTACCTCAACATGATGGCACAGACACTCTGCGACCGGTTGGCTGAAGCCACGGCAGAGAAGTTGCACGAAGAGGTGAGACGCAGCATCTGGGGCTATGCTCCCGACGAGCAGCTGAGCATCGAAGACCAGCATCTGGAGCGCTATCAGGGCATCCGTCCGGCTATAGGATATCCTTCGCTGCCCGATACCAGTGCCAACTTCATCATCGACCAGCTCATCGATATGAGTCAGGTGGGCATCCGGCTCACCACAAGCGGAATGATGACGCCTCATGCCAGTGTCTCGGGGCTGATGTTTGCACATCCCAAGTCGCGGTATTTCGAACTGGGACGGATAGGAGACGACCAGCTTCGCGACTATGCACAGCGCAGAGGAGTGCCCGTGCAGGCAATGAAAACGTATCTTCAATCAAGTTTGATCAAGAAATGATAGCAAGAATATTGATACCCGTAGTGGTATTCACACTGTTGCCGTATCTGTGGATATATAAAAGGTATGGCAAGTTACGGCTGAAGAGCCTCTGGCAGCGGGTGCTCTTCTGGTTGCCGGCTCTTCTGGTTATCGCCTACAGCGCGTATATCACGATGCTGCCCAACTTTCTGCCCCGCAATCCGGTGCTCATCGACATCTGGTTTGTGATGATGGCAGTATGTGCGGTGCCGCAGTTTGTCTTCAGCCTGTTCAGTGTCTTCGGCTGGTGCTGTATGCGGCTTCTCCACGGCCATCGCAACTGGGGCAAGCTCCTCGGACTGGTAGTGGGAGCGGTGGCGTTCTTCTGCTTTATCTACGGATTTACCGAAGGTTTTCCTAAGATGCAAGTCAAGCGTATCACCATCTATGTACCTAATCTGCCGAAGTCTTTCGAGGGCTATCGCATCGTTCAGTTCAGCGACATCCATCTCGGGTCATACTATGGCTGGCGTGGTCATCTGCCTCAGCGCGATATCGACAGCATCAATGCCGAGAAGCCCGATTTGATTTGCTTTACGGGTGATTTACAGAATGTTACACCCGATGAACTGCCTAAGTATCAGGCGCTGCTCAGCAGTCTGAAAGCCAGAGACGGCGTGATGAGTGTGCTGGGCAATCACGATTACACCTATTATATGGATGTAGATGATGAGCAGGAGATAGCTGCGCTCGAGAAGCGGATGCAGGACTTCCAGCGGAGTTGCGGATGGCGCCTGCTGATGAATGAGCATGTGGCGGTGCATAGAGGCGCTGACAGCATCTATGTAGCTGGTACAGAGAACTATGACAAGCCAAAGCGCACCAACGTAAGGAAGGCGCTGTATGGCATCAGACCGGGCTCTTTCGTGCTGATGCTGCAGCATATGCCAAAGCAATGGCGCGAGACCTGGCCTTCTACTATTAATAAGGAGAAGGATGAGGATGGCGATGTGATTGGACCGGACAGGAAGGATTCGCTGGTCGTAGCACCGCAGCTTACATTGAGCGGTCATACGCATGCGGGGCAGGTCAGCGTACTGGGCTTGCGTCCGTCGATGTTTACTCCTTATGATTACGGCCTCTTCGAGGAGGAGGGTTGCCAGCTCTATACCACATCGGGTCTGGGCGGTACCGTTCCAATCCGCATAGGGGCTACGGCAGAAATCGTGGTCATCACACTCAAAAGAAAATGAGGAGTGTTGAGTGTTGAATGTTAAATGTTGAGTGTTAAATTATTCATTCTTAAATAAAAAATGAAGTACTTATATCGTCTGTATCAACTTGTAATATGCTTGCCTATCCTGTTGGTAGCTAGCGTTTTAACTAGTTTAACTACTGTTTTGGGATGTATGCTGGGCAATGGCCATTTCTGGGGTTATTATCCCGGCAAGTATTGGTCCTGGCTTTGGGTCCGCATCCTCCTCCTGCCTGTAAAGGTGGAGGGACGTGAGCATCTCAAGAAGAACCAGAGTTATGTTTTCGTGGCCAATCATCAGGGCGCTTTCGATATCTTCCTGATTTACGGCTTCCTGGGCAGAAACTTCAAGTGGATGATGAAGAAGGGCTTGCGCAAAGTGCCTCTCATCGGTATCGCCTGTGAGTATGCGCACCACATCTTTGTAGACAAGAGCGGACCTTCTAAGATCCGTGCTTCTTATGACCGTGCTCGCGAGGTGCTTAAAGAGGGCATGTCGCTGGTGGTATTCCCAGAGGGTGCCCGTTCGTTTACGGGTCACATGGGCGTGTTCCGCCGCGGTGCTTTCATGCTTGCCGATGAACTGCAGTTGCCGGTATGTCCGCTTACCATCAATGGCAGTTTTGATGTGAAGCCTCGCATGAAGGACATCTACTGGGCTTTCTGGCATCCTCTGAAGCTCACTATTCATGAGCCTATCGAGCCGATAGGCAAGGGAGCTGACAATATCAAGAACCAGATGAACAAGAGCTATGAGGCGATCATGAACGGACTTGACAAGAAATATCAGGGTTTTGTAGAGAATCCGGACCAATAATTTCGGGTTTTTGCTTGTTATTTCAAAAATAAGTTGTAATTTTGCATCTGTATTACATTATATAGAATCAGAATCATTAAAATTATAAGAAGTTATGAGTGATAGCATAGTAATCATTCCTACATATAATGAGAAGGAAAACATCGAGAAAATCATCCGTGCTGTCTTCGGTCTCGAAAAGCAGTTTGATATCCTCGTTATCGATGACGGAAGTCCTGACGGTACTGCTGCCATTGTTAAGGGCTTGATGGCTAATGAGTTTGCCGGTCGTCTGCATATTCTGGAGCGTTCGGGTAAACTCGGTTTGGGTACAGCCTATATCATGGGCTTCAAATGGTCATTGAAGCAGGGCTATGACTTCATCTTCGAGATGGATGCCGACTTCAGTCATGATCCTAATGATTTGCCTCGTCTCTATGCGGCAACTCACGATGAGGGATATGATGTGGCTGTAGGTTCAAGATATATTTCGGGTGTGAACGTGGTCAACTGGCCTATCGGACGTGTATTGATGAGCTATTTCGCTTCTAAATACGTGCGTATCGTAACCGGATTTAAGGTGAATGATACCACAGCTGGATTCGTCTGCTACCGACGTAAGGTATTGGAAACCATAGATTTGGATGCTATCCGCTTCAAGGGCTATGCTTTCCAGATAGAGATGAAATATACGGCTCATCGAATAGGTTTCAAGATCAAGGAGGTGCCTGTCATCTTTGTTAACCGTCGTGAAGGTGTGAGCAAGATGAGTGGTGGCATCTTTGGTGAGGCTTTCTTTGGCGTGATGCGACTACGCCTGGATGGCTGGTTCAAGAAATATCCGAAGAAGGATTAATACTCTGTAATCACTACTCAGTAATCAGTAATCACTAATCAGTACTTGGATGGAAATCCAAAAGATAGAAAAAACATACGGGCGTTCGCCACAGGCGGATGCCCTCTTTGATTTGATGGGGAAGAAGTCGGTTCATTCCATTTTTCTCCAGGGTTTGCTGTGCTCTTCGGCTCCGATGTTCTTTGCTTCTCTGCAGGGGAAGATGAGGCGTTCGGTACTCTTCGTATTGGATGATGCCGATGAAGCAGGCTATTTTTATCACGATCTCACTCAGATGATGGGGCAGGAGAAGGTCTTCTTCTTTCCTTCCAGCTATCGGCGTGCCGTGAAATACGGGCAGCGTGATGCAGCGAACGAAATCCTACGTACAGAGGTGCTGGCGCGCCTCTCTTCGGGAGGACATTTCCTGGTAGTCACTTATCCCGATGCACTGGCAGAACTCGTTGTGGCTAAGCAGAATCTGGATGAACGGATTCTGAAACTGACTGTAGGCCAGCAGATTGCTCAGACCGATGTGGTTCATACCCTGCGCGATTTCGAACTCAAAGAAACCGATTATGTTTATGAACCGGGCCAGTTTGCCGTGCGTGGAAGCATCCTCGATGTCTATTCCTACAGCTGCGAATATCCGTTCCGTATCGACTTCTTCGGCGATGAGATTGACACCATCCGTACCTTTGATGTTGAGACCCAGCTCTCGCAGGCGAAGCGCACAGAGATAGAAATCGTGCCCGAACTCGCCCATATCGAGAGCAACAAGCAGTGTTTCCTCAATTTCCTCTCCGAAAGTACGCCAGTCGTTGCGAAAGACCTTTCTTTCGTTTGCGACCGCATCGGTCAGATCTATACCGAAGGCTTCTCATCGCAGAGCCTTACCGAGCAGCTGGAGGGAGCTACTGAGGTAGAGGCTGAGCGCATCAGACATGACATGAAGACCGAGCTCAACCTCGTTTCTCCGCTCGATTTCAAGAAGGCAGTAGCGGCTCATCTCCGTATCGAGTTCGGCAAGGTCGCTCCGTCAGAGAGTCCGGCTGTGATACCTTTCAATATCGCTCCACAGCCTCTTTTCCATAAGAATTTCGATTTGCTTTGTCAAACTCTGGAGGATTTCCTGCTCCAGGGTTACACCTTATATATATTGGCAGATAGCCAGAAGCAGCAACAGCGCCTGAAGGATATCTTTGAAAGCGAAGAGCTGAAGCGCTACGCCATCCGTTTTACACCGGTAGACAAGACGCTTCATGAAGGCTTTACTGACCATGACAAGAAGTGCTGTTTCTTTACCGATCATCAGATTTTTGACCGTTTTCATAAATATAACCTGCGCTCAGATAAAGCGAGAGCCGGCAAGATGGCACTCACCATGAAGGAACTGCAGGAGATGGAAGTGGGAGATTTTATCGTGCATGTAGACTTCGGTATCGGCAAGTTCGGCGGTTTGGTTAGGGTTCCTACGGGCAACAGCTATCAGGAAATGATCCGCATCGTCTATACGAACAATGACAAGGTGGATGTTTCTATCCACTCGCTTTATAAAATCAGCAAATATCGCCGCAGCGATACCGGTACTCCGCCTCGCCTGTCTACACTGGGTACAGGTGCCTGGGATAAACTCAAGGACAAAGCTAAGAAGCGAATCAAGGACATTGCGCGCGACCTGATCAAACTCTATGCCCAGCGCCGACGGGAGAAGGGATTCGCCTTCAGTGCCGACAATTATCTGCAGCATACGCTGGAGGCTTCCTTCCTGTATGAAGATACGCCAGACCAGAATAAGGCTACTCAGGAGGTGAAGAAGGATATGGAGAGCGGCAGACCGATGGACCGTCTGGTTTGTGGCGATGTGGGCTTCGGCAAGACTGAGGTTGCCATCCGTGCAGCCTTCAAGGCAGCGTGCGACAGCAAGCAGGTTGCGGTGCTGGTGCCTACTACCGTTCTGGCTTTCCAGCACTATCAGACTTTCAAAAAGCGTCTGGAAGGCATGCCTGTAAGGGTAGACTATCTCAGTAGAGCCCGTACAACGAAGGAAACCAGAGAGGTGCTTGACGCCCTGAAAGAGGGTAAGATTGATATCCTCATAGGTACGCATAAGCTGATATCAAAGACCGTGAAATGGCATGACCTGGGACTGCTCGTCATCGATGAAGAGCAGAAGTTCGGTGTGTCTACCAAAGAGAAACTCCGTCAGCTCAAGGTAAATGTCGATACACTCACAATGAGTGCCACTCCGATTCCGCGAACCCTCCAGTTCTCTCTGATGGGCGCCCGGGATATGAGTATCATGCGCACTCCGCCACCTAACCGTTATCCGATTCATACCGAACTGGTAACGTTTAGTAGTGAAGTTATCTGTGATGCCATCAATTTCGAGATGAGCCGAAACGGACAGGTTTATTTCGTATGCGACAGAATATCCAAGCTTCCGGAGCTCAAGATGCTCATCGAGAAGCATATCCCAGACTGTAGGGTAGCAATCGGTCACGGACAGATGAAGCCTGAGGATTTGGAGAAAATCATCATGGGCTTTATCAATTACGATTATGATGTACTGCTTTCTACCACTATTGTAGAGAACGGTATCGACATTTCCAATGCCAATACGATTATCGTGAGCGATGCTCATCACTTTGGATTGAGTGACCTGCATCAGATGCGTGGACGCGTAGGAAGAAGCAACAAGAAGGCTTTCTGCTATCTGATGGCGCCACCTAAGAGTGCACTTACTCCTGAGGCGCGTCGCCGTCTGGAGGCGCTGGAGACGTTCAGCGAACTGGGTAGCGGCTTCAATCTCGCCATGCAGGACCTGGATATCCGCGGTGCGGGTAATCTGCTGGGCTCTGAGCAGAGCGGTTTTATGGAAGATCTGGGTTATGAAACCTACCAGAAGATTCTCTCTCAGGCTGTCACAGAGTTGAAGAACGAGGAGTTCTGTGATCTTTATCAGGAGAAGATGGATGAAGGTGCCCAGCTTACGGGTGATGATTTCGTTGACGATTGTGGCATAGAGAGCGATCTGGAGATGTATTTTCCTCAGACTTATGTGCCGGGTGACAGTGAGCGCATGCTCCTTTATCGTGAACTGGACCGTCTGGAGAGCGATGAGGAAGTAGAGGCTTACCGCAAGCGTATGATAGACCGTTTTGGTCCTGTGCCTCATGAAGCAGACGAACTGATGCATGTGGTAGGTCTGCGTAGGGTAGGCAAGAAGCTAGGTTGCGAGAAGATTATTCTCAAGCAGGGCTATATGCAGATGCAGTTTGTGAGCAATGTAAACAGTCCGTTCTACAGAAGTCAGATGTTTAACCGCATACTCGCTTACGTTACCAGTCATATTCAAGATTGTGTTCTGAAGGAAAAATTCAACAAGCGAATGCTTCGCATCAATGATGTGAAGACAGTAGGGCAGGCTGTAAATCTGTTGAATCAGATATCGCAGATAGATTTAGGTAATGAAAAGAAATAATCTGTGTCTACAGTCTATGGGTAAAATCCTGTATCAATTGTGGAAGTAGACAATAAAACAGACTGTTGATTTATACTGAAAGGTTAGAAATCTGACAACGTTACATGATGATATGTCAACTTTACATGATAATATGTTTCAGTTTAGTGTATAAAAAAACATTGGAATCTCAATATCACTATTGAACTCCAATGTTTTATTTTTT
>ERZ1031449.427-NODE-427-length-10690-cov-5.185990_pt1 | contig 10690 bp, 10 predicted proteins | sample MGYA00516705_ERZ1031449 | MGnify/ENA primary metagenome ERZ1031449 (study PRJEB33719, sample SAMN04261152) | wastewater metagenome | biome: rural village; feature: human; material: feces | host: Homo sapiens | place: El Salvador | collected 2013-01-14 ... | reverse complement strand
CGATGCCCGTATCCGCAGAGGAAGCGGCTCGGAATGTCGGCTTTGAGGAGCTGAAGCACCTGTCTTTGCCGCATATCGTGGTGACGCAGGTCTAAAAAACGGCTATAATGAATCTATAGATGGTTATCCGGGAAAACGATGATGCGATTCGCGATGGGATCCGTACTTCCCCGGTGGATCCGGTAAAGGAGCTGATTTCCATGATCCATATCACCTGTGAAGGCAGAAGTTTTGACTTTTTTGACGGTGCGACACCGCAAAATTTATGGAATATGGTCCGCGGTACAAGGGGGAAGGAGGCGGCGGTGCTGGCAGAGATGGATGGCGAGCTTCTTGATTTCCAGACACCGTTTCCCTCCGGCGGAGATGTGCGATGGATCCCTCTTTCAGCGCCAAAAGCGCATCAGGCGTATGTGAGAAGCGCGATCATGCTTCTCGTATGTGCTGTGGAAGAGATCTATGGAGAAGGGGCAGATGTCCTCGTGAAGCATTCGCTGGGAAAATCGCTGTATTGTGAATTCGAAGACGGTCATGTACCGCTCAAGAAGGAGCTGGATCGGCTGGCGGAACGGATGCGTGAGATCTCCGAAGAGGGACGCGATATCACCAAGCTCGTCGTCGGAAAGAAACGCGCGATGGCCTTCCTTCGCATCAAAGGGCGGGAAGAGGATGCAGAGCTGGCAGGTGAGCTCGCCGGGAATACGATCAATGTCGACCAGTGCGGGCGCGTGATCGACTATTTCTTCGGCCCTCTTTTGCCGGATATGAGCTTTGTGAGCCTTTTTGCGCTGAAGTCTTATGCGCCGGGATTTCTGCTGCGCCTTCCAGATGAGGATTTTCATCTGGCTCAGGATGAGGAAGAGGACCCGCTCTTTGCGAAGGTTTTCCTTGAAAGCCAGAACTGGTCTGAGCTTATCGGCTGCCAGAATCTGGCGCAGCTCAATGCTTCTATCGAGAATGGTAAAATTCTCGACTACATCTCCATTGCGGAAGCGCTGCATGAGAAGAAGCTGGCAGAGCTTGCAGATGCGATCTGTGAGGCGAAGCCCAGGATCCGTCTCGTCTGTATGGCAGGGCCGTCATCCTCGGGCAAGACCACCTTCATGAGGCGTCTCATCGTCCACCTGCAGGTGAATGGGGTACGCCCCGTCATGATCTCGCTGGATGACTATTTCAGGGATCGCGACGAAATGCAGGAGGAAGATTGGGAAGATATCCACGCGCTTGATCTGGACCGTTTCGAAGGAGATATCACCGCACTTTTGGAAGGAAAGCCGGTGCGGCTTCCGACTTTTAATTTCATCACTGGGAAAAAGGAGTGGAATGTGCCGCCCGTGACGCTCGGGAAGGGGCAGCCGATCCTTGTGGAAGGGCTCCATGCACTGAATCCGCGCCTCACCTATTTTGTCCCCGGCTACCAGTGCATGCATATCTATCTTTCCGCACTGACACAGATCACCATTAACCACCATAACCGTATATCGACCTCGGACACGCGGCTTCTTCGCCGTATGGTGAGAGATATGCAGTTCCGCGGAAACCCTCCGGAAAAGACGATCTCCTCCTGGCCAGGCGTCCGCAAAGGAGAGGAACGGAATATTTTTCACTTCCAGGGACGCGCTGACGTTGTATTTAATTCCGCACTTCTTTATGAGATCCCTGTTTTGAAACGGATCGTAAAGCCGTTTTTAGAGGAAATATCCAAGGATAGCTCTGCCTATGGGGAAGCCCGGCGACTTTTGGAATTTCTCGCGCCCTTCCGTGAGCTGGATGCATCGCTTGTGCCGGATCATTCGCTGCTTCGCGAATTTGTCGGCTATCAAGGACTGGGAAGGTCGTTCCTGAATCGGTAGAGCTTTCTCATGGATCCCGATTGAAGGATCGGCTCAAATGAGAACTGCGGGATGAGAAATAATGGCGGCTGCGCCGCAAATGAAGGACAGCCGATGCCGATTATCTGCTGCTTTTCCGCACGGTCAGCGTTCTCCTTATCGGGAAGGCAGATCGTCAGGTCCTGTGGATTTGAATCACTTTCCCATTCTCCTACTAGCAATCTTTGGCAAGACAAGGTACAATAGAAACAGCTTTAAGACAATTCTCATTTCTATTTGGAGGTCATGCATCATGGCAGAAGAAAAAAGAGTAAACCTGAAAGCCCAGAAATTCGAAGCCTACACCCAGGCAAACAAGATGGACTTTTTCGTCAAAAATGAAATGAAAGATGAGGCAGATACCGTTGTATTCCAGTCGAACCTGAAGGTCGAAGGACAGACCATTCCGCTCGGCATCATCACAGACAATACCATCTACACCATCATCCGCGTCCAGATCGGAAGCCAGCTCCTGAAAGATGAAAATAAGCTCGCCCTCCTCGAATACCTGAACCAGCTGAATCGCAGCTACAAGGTATTCAAGTATGTAGCAGCAGAAGACGGCAGCATTTTCCTCGATGCGTGCCTCCCGAGCACGAACGAGAGCTTTGACGCAGAAATCGTCCGTGTCATCCTCGATGTCATCGTCGATCATCTGAACAATGAATACAAAAACATCATGAAGCAGGCTTGGAAATAATGTCTCTTCCGCAATCAAAAACGGCTTTCCGAAAGGAAGGCCGTTTTTTGATGGCGTCAGCTTCGCTCAAAGAAAAGACAACGATGCCGGAGGAGCTGTGCATCCAGAATTACTTTTTCATAGCAAATTTTTTCTAAAAGCTATATAATAGAAGAAATCTATTTGCCGAAATGAAAATATAGATCTTCATTTCATGTCTAGGAGGAGATTTCATTGTTAGCATCCAAATTATATAGCCCGACCCTGAGAGAACTGCCTGCCGACGCTGTCGTCATGAGCCATAAGTACATGCTGAAAGCCGGCATGATGCGAAAGATCGCCAATGGTACCTATGCGTACCTGCCGCTGGCTTTCCGTGCCATCGAGAAAGTGAAGAAGATCATCCGTGAGGAGATCAATAAGACAGGCGCACAGGAGATCCTGATGCCGATCGTACAGCCGTCGGAGATCTGGCAGAAAACGGGACGCTGGGCCGTATATGGAGAGGAAATGTTCAAGCTGCAGGATCGTCACGGCAGAGATTACTGCCTGGCTCCGACGCATGAAGAACTGGTGACCACGCTCGTTTCCATGGATACCTCGTCCTACAAGCAGCTGCCGGTCTCTGTGTATCAGATCCAGAACAAGTACCGCGATGAGAAGCGTCCGCGTTTCGGTCTGATGAGAAGCCGCGAATTCATCATGAAGGACGGCTACACCTTCGATATGGATCAGGAAGGTCTCGATAAGCAGTACAAACTGATGTATGATGCATACTGGCGCATTTTCACCCGCTGCGGTCTGAAATTCCGTCCGGTCATCGCAGACTCCGGCGCGATCGGCGGCAATGCGTCTCATGAATTCGAAGTGCTGGCCGATTCCGGCGAAGCCGATATCGTATACTGCGAAGATTGCGATTTCGCAGCGAATATCGAAGCGGTCGATCCAAAGACGATTTCCTGTGATATCCGGAATGACAAGGAAAAAGAGATCGTAGAAACACCGGGGCAGCACACGATCGAGATGGTTTGCAACTTCCTCAATGCGGATGTGAAGCAGTCTGTCAAGGCGGTCGTCTACAAGCTCGATGATACCGTCGTCCTTGCGATGGTGCGCGGCGATCATGAAGTCAATGAAGTGAAGCTCCAGAATATTTATGGTGCGATCAATGTGGATATGGCGTCGGAAGAAGATCTGGAACGCTGCGGCCTGACGGCTGGCTATATCAGCCCGATCGGACTTAAAAAGGTGAAGAATTTCGATATCATCTGTGATAAGACGGTCATGGAAATGCAGGATGCCTGCTGCGGAGCCAATGAAAAGGATAAACACTACATCCATGTGAATCCGGCCCGCGATTTCGGTGATGTGAAGGTGGATACCATCCGCCAGATCCAGGAAGGCGATGTCTGTCCGCACTGCGGCGGCAAGATCGTCATCACGAAGGGCATCGAAGTCGGCCAGGTCTTCAAGCTCGGGACCAAGTACAGCGAAGCGCTGGGGGCGACCTACCTCGATAACAATGGCAAGTCGCACCCGATGGTGATGGGTTGCTACGGCATCGGCGTCACCCGTACGGTGGCTGCCTCCATCGAGCAGAATCACGATGACGACGGCATCATCTGGCCGGTCGCGATCGCGCCTTATGAAGTGGTCATCGTCCCGGCGAATAATAAATCGGAAGAAGTCATGGATGCAGCAAAGAAGCTCTATGATGCGATGGAAGAAAAAGCGGATGAAGTGGTCCTTGATGACCGCAATGAAAGAGCAGGCATCAAGTTCAAGGATGCTGACCTCATCGGCTATCCGGTCCGTGTGACCATCGGCAAGAAATGGCAGCAGTCCGGCAATGTGGAGATCCGTCTGCGTCGAAGCGGTGAGACCATCGAAGTGCCGTATGAAGAATGCAAAGCCAAGGTCATGGAGATCCTGGCAGAGCTTCATGAAAAGAACCAGTAAGGGGTTCAGATGGACGAAAAAGAACTGGAAGAGTTGCGCGCTTCGGTGCGCCGGATCGATAGTGAGCTGGCAGAGCTTTTTGAGAAGCGGCGGGAGCTGTCGAGAGGCTTTGCCCTGTATAAGCTGAAAGCGCACAAGCCGATCTATGATGCAGAAAGGGAAGCGAAGAATATCGAGGCATTGTCTTCTCTCATCGAAGATGTGAGAAGCCGCCCTGATTTCATCCGTTGGTACCAGCTCTTGATGGATATCAGCAAAAAGCTGCAGTCGAAACTGATACAAGGGGAAACAAAATGATCGAAGAACTCAGAGGTACCGTCAGACGATGCATCTATGCAAGCGATGATGGCAGATTCTGCGTTTTTCAGATCGAAGATAAGGAAAGCCGCAAGCTGGCCTGCGCCACATACCATGGGAGAGGCCCATACGTCGGCGAACAGATACTCATGCGGGGGTGCTGGCAGAAGCATCCCCGTTTTGGAGTGCAGTTTTCCGCTGAGAGCATGGAAATGGTGAAGCCGGAAGAAACGGAGGATATCATTCATTTCCTGGCATCGGGGATGATCGATGGCATCCGTGAGACCATGGCGCGCCGCATCGTGGCACACTTTGGCAAAAAGACGATGGATATCTTCGAGAAGAATATCGATGCCCTTCTGGAAGTCCCCGGTATAGGGCCGAAGGGATTCGAGAAGATCAAAAAATCCTACGAGATGATTTCCGGGCTGAAGGAGATCATCATGTATCTCCAGTCACTGGCTATTCCCGAAAAATATGCGGCAGATATGCAAAAGCATTACGGAGAGAATATCAAGTCCGTCTTTCAGCACGAACCCTATCGCATGCTGGAAGACATAGCCGGAATGACTTTTCTCGAGGTCGACCGCATCGCAATGGATCAGGGCGTAGCGGCGAATGACTGCGAGCGTATCACGGCAGGTGTGACGTATATGCTGGGACTGGCGCTTTCTCAGGGGCACAGCTGTGTGCCGATCGATTCGCTGGCGAAAAATACCGTGCCGCTTCTCCATCTCTCCATCGAGATCATCAAGGAAGGCATCGAGTCTGCGATCGAGGAAGGCCTTCTGCCGTCTCTGACCTATGAAAAGACGGTGTATGTGTACCTGAATTTTCTCTATAAAGCGGAAACGCAGTCGGCTGATATCCTGAAAGGCATGCTCTGCCACCAGAAGTCACTCGGAACGGCTGCACTGGCCATCGAGAAATTTGAGAGAGAGAATCATATCACGCTGGCAGATGAGCAGAAGGAAGCCGTCGAAGAGGCGATGAAGAGCCGCGTCCTCGTCATCACCGGCGGGCCGGGCACAGGGAAAACGACACTCGTGCGGGCCATCATCACGGCGGCCGAACAGCACGATCTGAAAGTCCATCTCATGGCTCCGACCGGCCGCGCGGAGAAGCGCCTTGCGGTCGCAAGCCACATGGATGCGGATACCATTCATAAAGCGCTCGAGGCGGAAAAACGTGAGGATGGCGGGACGGTCTTTTCGCGGGATGAAAGCGATCCTTTGGAAGAAGACCTCATCATCGTCGATGAAGCGTCCATGATGGATATTTCCCTTTTCTACCATTTATTGTCTGCGCTGAAAGAAGATGCACGCCTCATTCTGGTCGGCGATGTCGACCAGCTCCCGCCGGTAGGACCGGGTACGCCCTTGAAATCTATCATCGCTTGGGAAAAGGTGCCTGTCACAAGGCTCAAGCATATTTTTCGTCAGAAAGAAGGGAGCGGCATCATCGAGAATGCGGCGCTCATCCGGGAAGGAAATATGTGTGTCCCGGACGAAGGCGGGGAATTCAAGATCCTTCCGGTCTGGTCGGAAGAGGAAGCCTTCGATACGGTCATAAGCCTTTGCCGCTCGTTGCACTATGGGGAGAGCAAGGAGAAAATGGCACTGCAGGTGCTTTCTCCCATGTATCGTGACCGGTGCGGGGTGGACAATCTGAATCATGCCATTCAGGAGCTGGTGCATCAGAAGCAGATCCCGCCGGGAAATCATTTCTTTGTCGGTGACAAGGTCATGCAGAAGCGGAATGACTATGACAAGGGTGTCTATAATGGTGATGTCGGCATTGTCTGGTCTGTGACAGAAAAGCGCATCGCTGTCAGTTTCTATGACAGGGAAGTCGTCTATGAAAAAGAGGAAAGAAATGACCTGCAGCTCGCCTATGCGACGACGGTCCATAAGAGTCAGGGCAGCGAGTATGATACCGTCATCCTCGTCCTCCTTCCGACACAGCGCATGATGCTGAAGCGAAATCTTCTCTATACAGGAATCACCCGTGCGAAAAAGACCACTTATCTGATCACGACGGAAGAAGCATTGGCAAAAGCCGTCGATACCGTAGAGACCGGACGAAGATACAGCCTTTTCTTTCCGCTCCTGACGGGAGAAACGGAAGGATGATGCCTTGGTGGGAAATCCCCACCCCTGAATCCCTGGAAAGGACCCTGCCATGCGTCTTATCACTGATATCCTGGAGACACTCTACCCCACCTGCTGTCCGGGCTGCGGATGCGTGGTCGATCCGAACGTGCAGTGGTGCGAGGCGTGCCTCCGGAAGATCTGGAATCCGAGGCTCCTCAATTCCTCTTTCACCGACCACCTCTCGGGCTGCTATACCTGCTGCGACTATGCAGGTGCGATCCGGGACTGCATCATACAGATCAAGTATGGCAGGCGGCGCAGCAGGAAGCGCGTCTTTGCGCCGCTCCTTTCCCGCTTTCCCTGGTGGGACAGGATGGGGGAGTGCGGATTGGTGATTCCTATCCCGCTGTCTTTTCAGAAGAAGAAATGGCGCGGGTATAACCAGGTGGATCTGATGTTTGCCACGTGGATGAAGGAAGCAGGCTATGATTACCGGCCGGATGCACTCATCCGTATCCGCAGTGCGCACACGCAGTCTCTCTTATCCCGAAAGGAGCGTTTTCAGAATATCAAAGGCGTTTTTCACATCGCGCGGTCTATGGATGTGAAAGGGGAAACGATCCTTGTCGTGGATGATATTTATACGACGGGGGCTACGATGGAGGCGGCCGCTCATGAGCTCATGCGGGCGGGAGCGAAAAAAGTCATGGGCATGACGATCGCGAGCGGAGCCAGCTAAGGAAGGGCTTCCCTGGTAAACCGGCTATGTATAAAAAAGGAGGCTGTATGGCTGAGATATCGGCTGATTTCCGTCCTGCCAGGATGGAGGAGATCTATGAGATCGCACGAAGACTCCATTGGAAGATCGTGCAGGAGGAAGAAAAACCATTTTTCTATCACTTTGTATACACCGGCGAGGATCTTCCTCGGATGCAAGCGGGGAAAAACTGGTCTTTTCTGGTGCTGAACGAGAAGGGGACGGCGAGTCTCATGCTTGAGCGTATCCAGTGTACGGCAGCCATTTATGAGTGTGAGAGGGTGACGACACAGAGCGGTCTTACCGAGAATGCGTTCGTCATGCGAAGCTTTATGAATAAAGTCAAGATCCTTGATAAGACGCTGAGAAAAGAGCTTCACAGCTATGCGCCGGAGATCGTGCTCCGGAGGAAATGACCCTGTGGAGTGTTTTGCCCTCCGTGAGCCTCGTGTAATTGATGAAGGAGAATATGTATGCATTTTGCCAATCCGAAAGCGTTCACCAGACCGCTTCGCAAACTGTTAAAATCCTATCTGCTATCTGTGACGGCGGGGGATATCATGCTCGGAGAGGTGGCAGACCACCTCTGCGTGAATGATCTCGACCGCGGGCTCTCGGATAAAGAGCGGATCCGTGCGGCGGCCGATATCGGATTCACAGATACGGTGGATGACGCTATCGAGAACATCTGGGAGGATCCGGAAGGCCTCATCCCATACTCTGCGCTTTGTGATCTGTATGATCCGGAAGGCCTGTGGAAGGCGCTGATAAAGGAGATCGAAGAGCACACCCATTTCTATGACGCCTCTTTGGTGACGAAGAATCCCTACTACATCCATGTGCATGCACCGGAAGCGAAGTCGGGGGCGATCGAGCTGGGGACGACCGACTATCTTGGCGGGGAATTCTTCCAGACCTATCATCAGGGCTATTCGGCCAAGCGGCCTTTTGGCTATGCGGATATCGGTTTCTTTGATGAGCGCATCGCTTTTCCTGTCATCAGAGAAAACGGCCATGTGTGGATGAGTGTCGTCATGAGTGAGATCGAGTCGATGGAAGAGCCGCTGGCGCGCGCCCATGGAAAGGTCATCACCTATGGCCTTGGCCTGGGCTACTATGCATTCATGGCGGCAGAAAAGAAAGAGGTGGAGTCTGTCACGGTGGTGGAGATGAATCCCCACGTGATCTCTCTCTTCAAGACACACCTTCTGCCGCAGTTTCCGCATAAGGAAAAGATCCATATCATCGAAGCGGATGCGATGGATTTCATTCGTGAGCAGAAGGATGGGGCCTATGATGTCGCCTTTGCTGATTTCTGGGGAGGGGTCAGTGATGGGCTTTCTTTGTACCTGAGATTCATGCCTCTCACCGCGCGTTTTCAAAGGACACTGCATGAGTTCTGGATAGAAAGCTGCTTTTTGGAGTACCATTTCCGCCCTGTCATGCTGAAAGTACTGCTTGACATGGGGCTCTCCTATCCGCTGGTCTTGCCGGAAACGGGTCATTCGGAGCGGAGGATCCAGAAGGCGTTCTCTCGATTTCTGAAACAGTGGGACTATACGATCGAGACGGAAGAGGATCTCGCATACCTTCTGACGAATGACTGCCTCATTCGCCTCATGCATCAGTTTGCGGTAGAATATACCAGAGACTAGTGGCCGGGGATCGGCTGTATGGTGTTCGGGTATTGCCTGTTTTGTGTAGGCAGACGGGCGCAATGCTCCCCTTGGCCTTACGTATCTATGGAGAGACTTCCAAAGGGGCAAACCCTACATCCCGCATCCAACGACTTCATATATTAGAATTTTCTAAAAATAGAAAAGTGTATACTACATTATTTCTATAAGTATGATACAATAACGATAACTGTGAAAGAGAAAGTATACTATTGTGGAGGCATACAATGAACAGACAACTTTCAATGGAATTTGTAAGAATCACAGAACAGGCTGCACTTCTGGCTGGTCGTTTGATGGGGACAGGCGATAAGGAAGGCGCGGATCAGGCTGCGGTAGACGGCATGCACCAGCAGTTTGCCAAGACACCGGTCTCCGGCACTGTCGTCATCGGCGAAGGCGAGATCGATGAAGCACCGATGCTGTATATCGGTGAAAAAGTCGGTCAGGGCGGAGAAGAGGTCGACATCGCTGTCGATCCGGTCGAAGGGACGAATCTGGTAGCGAAGGGCAAAGATGGCGCGATCGCGGTCCTTGCTATTGCACCGAAAGGCTGCCTTCTCCACGCACCGGATATGTATATGCAGAAGATCTGCGTCGGCCCGAGAGCGAAGGGATGCATCGACATCAATGCATCTGTCACTGAAAACCTGACCCGCGTGGCGAAAGCGATGGATCGTGAAATCTCTGATCTCACCATTGTTGTCCTTGATCGTGAAAGACATGAAGGCATCATCCGCGAAGCTAGAGAAGCCGGCGCACGCATCCGTCTCATCACCGATGGGGATGTCGTACCGTCCATCGACTGCGGCATTCAGGGCAGCGGTATTCACATGGTCCTCGGCTCCGGCGGTGCGCCGGAAGGCGTCCTTGCCGCTGTCGGTCTGAAATGTCTCGGCGGTGATATGCAGGCGAAGCTGCTCCCGCACACGGAAGAAGAAGTCCGCCGTCTGCATGCTATGGGCATCACCGATCCGAACAAGGTCCTGACCTTAGATGACCTTGTCAAAGGCGATGACTGCATCTTTTCGGAAACGGCGATCACTGACTGCGCGATGCTGAAAGGCGTCCGCTACTTTGGCGGCGGTGCGAGAACCAGCACGCTGGTCCTGCGCTACAAGACTGGTACGGTCCGTTTCGTAGATACCATTCACCGCTTCGGTGAACCGGATAAGAAACCGGCTGTCAGACTTTGGTAATACGGCTCTGTTTGAAAAACCGCAGCATGCGTGCTGCGGTTTTTTGTGTCGGGAAATAGGCTCGGCGGGAAAGGCGCCCCAAAGTGGCTGAGGGGATCCTCGTTTCCTGAATACAGGGGATACTAGAGATGAAAGCCCCATGGAAGCTTTGAAGCCTAC
>ERZ1031449.423-NODE-423-length-10733-cov-6.947462_pt1 | contig 10733 bp, 9 predicted proteins | sample MGYA00516705_ERZ1031449 | MGnify/ENA primary metagenome ERZ1031449 (study PRJEB33719, sample SAMN04261152) | wastewater metagenome | biome: rural village; feature: human; material: feces | host: Homo sapiens | place: El Salvador | collected 2013-01-14 ... | reverse complement strand
AACACTGACAATTAGATCGTTAGGTTGTTTTTGACTGATTTACGAGCATCCCTATGTAATAATCAGAAGTCTTCCTGTGACGATTCTTCTTTCTCCCATCCTGCGCTGAACACCGCCGAGCGTGAGCGCAGCCGCGACACAACGAGATCTAAGAGCACTTTGTGTTCGCCTAACGTTTCCATGTCGCAACAAACCGTTAATCGGTCGTCATCGCCTTTATAGAAAAGCGAATTGAGCCTTACGTCCTGGTCGAAAGCAAGCGTATCCATGATGAGTTTCTGCACGCTATCTGACGCATTGCGCTGGCGGTACTGTCGCTCCACTCCAATCAGTGTACCCATAAAAAAGGCACATCCTATTCTTGTAAGATATTCAGTAAAGAGAATCATAACTGTTTGTTTTTGGGCAAAGTTATGGGCTTTTTGCGCAACACTATATTAGAGATGTATTAGAACTATATTAGAAAACTATTAGAGTCGGCTCTAATAGATTTCTAATATGGTTCTAATTGTTTTCTAACTGACACGATCGGATGAGGTGAGTAATTTTGCAGCGCGAAACGAAAACAACAACCCATTAAAATGAACTAATTATGTGGAAGACAAAAAAGAAAAACAGTAAGATTGCCTTCAACACCGAGAGGGTGCTGATGGCAGCAAAGGTGCAACTGGAGAACGTGTACACCCACTTCCAGACCACATCGCTGGGTCTGACCGACGAGGAGGTGGAGAAGCGACAGGGGCTGTACGGCAAGAACGAGATTGAGCACGAGAAGAAGAAACGCCCGTTGGTGATGCTCGCCAAGGCGTTCATCAATCCGTTCGTGGGTGTGTTGACGGTGCTGGTGGCTATCTCGTTCGTCATGGACGTATGGATGGCTGACCCGGGCGACAAGGATTGGACTTCCATTGTTGTCGTGACGACGATGATTGTGCTGAGTGCGCTGCTGCGCTTCACACAGGAGTGGAAGGCTAACCGTTCGAGCGAGGCTCTGCAGAAGATGGTGACGAACACGTGCTACGTGGTGCGTGCAGGCACGGCAAGCAGAGGCGGAACACCGGGCGACGAGACAAGCAACGAGGAACTGGTGCCGGGCGACGTTGTGATGCTATCGGCTGGCGACATGATTCCGGCGGATGTGCGCATCATAGAGTCGAAGGACCTATTCGTGAGCCAGTCGAGTTTGACGGGCGAGTCCGACTCGATAGAGAAGTTTGCCACGCTCTCGAAGCCGCGCAAGCACTCGGGCTGCAGCATCGTCGACCTCGACAATATCTGCTTCATGGGGTCTAACGTGGTGAGCGGTTCGGCTAAGGGCATCGTGTTCGCCACAGGCAACCACACCTACCTCGGCACTATAGCGAAGAGCGTGGCGGGACATCGTGCGGCTACGGCGTTCGACCGTGGCATCACGAAGGTGAGTCTGCTGCTCATACGCTTCATGCTCGTAATGGTGCCTATCGTGTTTCTGGTGAACGGCATCACGAAGGGCGACTGGATGGAGGCGTTCATCTTCGCCATATCGGTGGCTGTGGGTCTGACGCCGGAGATGTTGCCTATGATCGTGACGGCGAACCTCTCGAAGGGTGCGCTTGCCATGTCGCGCAAGAAGACTATCGTGAAGGACCTTAACGCCATTCAGAACTTCGGCGCGATGAATATTCTCTGCACCGACAAGACGGGCACGCTGACGCAGGACCACATCGTGTTGGAGCGACACGTGAACGTGGATGGCACGGAGGACAAGGCAAACCGCATTCTGCGCCACGCCTACTTCAATAGCTACTTCCAAACAGGACTGAAGAACCTCATGGACCGTGCCATTCTCTCGCACGTGAAGGAGCTGGGACTGGAGTCGCTGAGCCGTTCGTACAAGAAGGTGGACGAGATACCGTTCGACTTCCAACGCCGTCGTATGTCGGTAGTGGTGGAGGACCTCAGCGGCAAGCGACAAATCATCACAAAGGGCGCTGTGGAGGAGATGCTCGGCGTGTGCTCTCATGCCGAGTTCGACGGCAAGGTGCTGCCGCTGACAAAGGAGATGCGTGCGAAAGCGCTGCGCTTCGTGATGGAGATGAACGAGCTGGGTATGCGCGTGCTGGCTTTGGCGCAGAAGAGTTTCTTGAGCAAGGAGAACAACTTTGCCATCGAGGACGAGAAGGACATGGTGCTCATCGGCTATCTCGCCTTCCTCGACCCACCAAAGGAGTCGGCTTCGCAAGCCATAAAGCAGCTGCACGAGCACGGCGTAGAGGTGAAGGTGCTCTCGGGCGACAACGACGCTGTGGTGAAGTCGATAGCGCGACAGGTGGGCATCGACACGGCTAACGCCACGACCGGACCCGAACTGGAGGTGATGAGCCAGGAGGCGAAGACGCAAATGGTGGAGAAGTGCAGCATCTTCTCTAAGCTGACACCGATGCAGAAGGCTGAAATCATACAGCTCTTGCAGAAGAACCAGAACACAGTGGGCTTCCTCGGCGACGGCATCAACGACGCTGCAGCACTGCGCGAGTCGGACATCGGCATATCGGTAGACTCGGCTGTGGACATAGCAAAGGAGAGTGCCGACATCATCCTGTTGGAGAAAGACCTGATGGTGCTGGAGAACGGTGTGCTCGAAGGTCGCAAGACGTTCGGCAACATTGTGAAGTACGTGAAGATGACCGCCAGCTCCAACTTCGGCAATATGTTCAGCGTGCTGGCAGCGAGCGCCTTCCTGCCCTTCCTGCCCATGCTGCCTATCCATCTGCTCATACAGAACCTGCTCTACGACATCTCGCAGACCACCATTCCGTTCGACCGCATGGACAGCGAGTATCTGCGCCGTCCGCGCATCTGGGATTCGGGCGACTTGAGCCGCTTCATGATATGGATTGGTCCGATCAGTTCGATATTCGACATCGCTACTTATCTGGTGATGTGGTGGGTGTTCAAGTGTCAGGGTCCGGACATGGAGTCGCTGTTCCAGTCGGGCTGGTTCGTAGAGGGCTTGCTCTCGCAGACACTCATCGTACACATGATACGCACACGCAAGGTGCCGTTCGTGCAGAGTTCGGCTTCGTGGCCCGTAATGCTCATGACGTTCTCTATCATGGCTGTGGGCATCTGCATACCGTTCACACCGTTCGGCAGTTCGATTGGTCTCACGCCGCTCCCATTGTCTTACTTCCCGTGGCTCGTCGGCATATTGCTCGCCTACTGCGTGCTCACGCAGTGGCTCAAGACGCTGTACATCCACGTGTTCAAGCGCTGGCTATAATAGGAGGAGGGTGTGCAAAACACAAAACATCAGAAATGAAACGTATTCTTATTATTATAAGCAGCTTCTTCCCCTGCCTTTGCGCTGCACAAACCTTTTCGGGCGAATACACCGCAGAATGGCAGTGGGACATGAAGCGCAAGACCAACTGGGTGAACCTGCTGCGCCTGAACATGGACATACAGCTCTTCGACGGCAAGGGCACCATTGAGGCCTCAATTCTACACATCGCTAAGACCAACGATAGAATAGCCGACGACTGGCAGACATTCTCGAACATAGAGGAGGACAACCGCGTTGCCACCCTCGCCGTACTGGGCTACATGCACGAGTGGCAGGCGGCGCATCTGTTCGTAGGCGTGAGGAACGTGAACGAGGACTTCTTCACGTCCGACGTAACGTCGCTATTCACCAACAGTTCGTGCGGCATCTTCCCCACCATCGCCGCAAGCTATCCCATAGCCAACTATCCGTTCTCGGGGCTTACCGTCTATTTTGATGTGTCGAAGGGCAACTGGCTTTTCAAGAACAGTCTGTACAACGGCGCAGGCTACAACGGATGGAAGCGCAAGGACAACCCGTTCGTGGTGCACCCGAAGCGAGACGGAGTGTTCAACATCTCGCAACTGGAGTATGCCAACCGCGGTGCGCACTACTTCGCTGGCGTAGCTGTATACTCGCGGCAATATCCTGTGCAGGAGGATGGCGAGATGGTGTCCGCCGACAAGGCGCTGCGCAAGACTACCTGCGCATGGTGGGTGTACGGCGAACAGCCGGTATGGTCGTCAGCCGAGCGCAGCGTGACGTGCATGGCGCAATACTCTGAGAACACCTGTCACCAAAGTGCCTGCTACAGATACGCCGAGGCGGGCTGCGCATACACAGACAGCCTCAACCTGTGCGGCGCAACCGTTCAATGCGCCCGATTCAAGCAGGGCACAGAGTGCTCCGTTGAACTGACATACCGCCGCCAACTGAACCGACACATCGCTCTGCAGCCCTCGTTCCAATACATCAACAACAAGGTTGGCAGCTTCACCGTGCTCAGCGCACGCCTGTGCTGCAGTTTCTGACCAATTAGGGGTAGTTTATAAACTTTCCTACCATACTAACACAGTCTACATTAATTCTTGCTAATTATAACTGCAATTCAGCAGTTTTAAAGAAAGAAAAGTGTAACTTTGCAGCAGTTTCATGTGTCGAAAAGTATAACCCACAAACCAAACCAACTATGATCAGCATATTAGTTATAGAGGACGAAAAGCGCGTAGCCGACCTTCTGAAGATAGGTTTGGAGGAGAACGGCTACCAGGCAATGGTGGCGTACGACGGCGAGATGGGGCTCAGGCTCTTTCAGAACAACGCTTTCCAACTCGTCATCTCGGACATCATCCTGCCGAAACTGAACGGCTTCGAGGTGTGCCAGCAGATACGCCAGCACGACGAGCAGATACCGATACTGATGCTCACGGCACTGGGCACAGCAGACGACAAGCTCGAAGGCTTCGACGTGGGCGCAGACGACTATATGGTGAAGCCGTTCGACTTCCGCGAACTGCTCGCAAGGGTGCGCGTGCTGCTCAAGAGGCGCGCCGTGAGCGGCACCGAAGCGCCGAAGCAGATTGCTTACGCCGACCTGAAGATAGACCTTGAGCGACAGGAGGTGACGCGCGGCGACACGTCGATAAAGCTCTCGCCGAAGGAGTACAACCTGCTGGTGTATCTCGTGGAGAACGCCGAGAAGGTGGTGAGCCGCATAGAGATAGCCGAGAAGGTGTGGAGCACACACTTCGACACCGGCACCAACTTCATCGACGTATACATCAACTATCTGCGCAAGAAGATGGACAAGAACTTCGATGTGAAACTGATACACACCAAACCCGGCGTGGGCTTCATACTAACAAGCAGACTATAATGAAAATACGTACAACCCTCACTCTGAAATATACCTGTGTCACAGCTACCATCTTCCTGCTGTGCACGGTTCTCATATACCTGCTCAGCGAGCACACTCGCGCACAGACTTTCTTCCGCGACCTCAAGAGCGAGGGCATAACGAAGGCTAATCTGTTCCTTGCCGGACAAGTGGATGCACAGACCATGCAGTCGGTGTATCTTAACAACCGCAAGTTCATCAACGAGGTGGAGGTGGCTGTATACACCACCGACTTCCACATGCTCTACCACGATGCCATACACAACGACATAGTGAAGGAGACGCAGCAGATGATAAACGAGATACTCAGACAGCGAGAGATAGAGTTCAGCATAGGCAAGTATCAGGGCATAGGCATGGTGTTCCTCTACAAAGGAAAAGAATATATCGTGACCGCCGCCGCCTACGACGGATACGGCCACGCCAATCTATCGGGCCTGCAGAACACGCTTATCATTCTCTTCATCGTAGGTCTCACGCTGCTCTTCGTTGCGGGCTACTTCCTCGCGCGCCTTGCGCTGAAACCGATACAGAACATTGTGAACGAGGCTGAAACTATCACCGCCTCGCACATCGACCGCCGCTTGCCGGTGAAGAACGAGAAGGACGAGTTGGGCGAACTCTGCATTGCGTTCAATGCGCTGCTCAACCGACTTGAGGTTTCGTTCGAGTCGCAGAAGCAGTTTGTCAGCAACGTGTCGCACGAGTTGCGTACTCCGCTTGCTGCCCTCACCGCCGAACTGGATGTGTCGCTGCAGAAAGACCGCACCAACGAGCAGTACAGACACGCCATGCAGAACATCCTGCAGGACGCAAAGCGCATGACCCGACTCATCGACGGCTTGCTCAATCTGGCAAAGGCCGACTACTGCAAGGAGAAGATTAGCATGCGCGAAGTGCGCCTTGACGAACTGCTGCTCGACGTGCGCGAACTCATTCTGCGTGCGCACCCCGACTACTCCGTCGAACTGCTCTTCTCTAACGAGGAGGAAGACGATGACCGACTCATAACCACGCACGGCAACCCCTATCTGCTCAACATAGCCTTCGCCAATCTCATAGAGAACAACTGCAAGTACTCTGCCAACCGCTCTTCAATCGTGCAGATTTCGTTCCACAACCGCTGGAGCGTAGTGCGCATGTCGGACAACGGCTGCGGCATGTCGGCAGAAGAAAAGCAGCAGCTCTTCACCTTGTTCTATCGCGGAGCGAAAGAGAACGCCGTAGAGGGTCACGGCATCGGCATGGCGCTCGCCCATAAGATTGTGAAGCTGCACGAAGGCAACATCGCCGTACACTCGGAAAAAGGCAGAGGCACGAGTTTCATCGTTGAGCTGCCCCACGTCTGATTGCCACTTTTTACTTAAAAGCAAAAAAGATTGTAAGCGTATCCGCGATGCTAGTATATATACATCAAAAAATATCGCTCAAGTTTTTATCCCAAATCCTAATCCAATAAGGAAATCTTTTCGCTTTTTACAAAACATAAATAGCCATTCACCCATGTGGAGGGATAATAAATCGTGTCTTGTTGCCTAATTGACTTTATGACATAATCTTATCCCGAACTCAGGTTACAAGCGAAAGTTCAGTAATTTGCTTGCGAAAATAAAATAAGGTGGGAGAAACGTTCGTTTTTTTCGGTTTTTAAGCGTAAATTTGCATACGCATAAAGTATGGAAAGAAAATAAGCTGTTATATTATGGAGCAGAGAATTATTATTTCAGACAATTTGGATGAGGATTTGGCTGTAGCCATCTCCGAGTGTGAGCATGACCGTGTGTTTGTGCTTACCGACAGCGTGACGCGTGAGAAATGCTGGCCTAAGATCAGCGGGTTCCACAGCATGCGTAAGGCACACGTCATAACCATTGGCGACACCGACACACACAAGACGCTCGACAGCTTGGCACAGGTGTGGAAGGAGCTTGGCGACAACGGGGCGACACGCCACTCGTGCATGGTGAACCTGGGCGGCGGAATGGTTACCGACCTCGGAGGATTTGCCGCTTCCACGTTTAAGCGCGGCATCGACTTCATTAACATCCCCACCACGCTGCTGGCAATGGTTGACGCATCGGTGGGAGGAAAGACGGGCATCAACTTTAACGGTCTGAAGAACGAGGTGGGTGTGTTCAACGACAGCAAGTATGTGTTGCTGAACACGGCGTTCCTCGACACGCTCGACTATGATAACCTGTGCTCCGGTTTCGGCGAGATGCTTAAGCACGCTCTCATAAGCGACCGCAGGACATGGCACGACCTGCTGGCCTTTGACCTTCAGAACCCAGACCTGCCGTTGCTGCAAAAGCTTGTGGCACAATCGGTAAAGGTGAAGGAGCGCATCGTGGAACAAGACCCCTACGAGAAGAACATACGCAAGGCGTTGAACCTCGGCCACACGGTGGGACATGCGTTTGAGTCGTGGGCGCTGAAGAAGGGACACCCTGTGCTCCACGGCTATGCTGTGGCTTATGGCTTGGTGTGCGAACTGTATCTCAGCGTTGTGAAGACCGGGCTGCCTACGGAGGTGCTGCGCGAGGCTGTGAACTATGTGAAGGCTTTCTACAGCCATCTCTCTTACACCTGCGACGACTATGAGGCGTTCTTCGAGCTGATGAAGCATGACAAGAAGAACACCGCAGATGGCGGCATCAACTTCACTCTGCTCGACAGCATAGGAGGAATAAAGATTAACCAGACGGCTTCGAAAGAGGAGATCTTTGAGGCACTCGACTTTTATAGGGAAAACTAAGGAAAGTGAAGAGTGAAGAGTGAAGAGTGAAGAATTCTTTACTCTTAGCTATTGAATTCTTCACTCTTCATTCTTCCCTCTTCACTTAACATACTCTTCACTCTTCACTTATTAACAAGATGACGATAGGAATAATTGTGGCTATGGACAAGGAGCTTGCCCAGCTACGCACACTTCTTGAGCAACCGACGGTTGAACGCAAGAACGGTAAAGATTTTATATTGGGAAACATTGGTTCCAAAAAGGTGGTGCTGCAGAAATGTGGCATCGGTAAGGTAAACTCGGCAATAGGGGCGGTGGAGATGATAGACCACTATCATCCTGACCTCGTGGTGTCGTCGGGCTGTGCCGGCGGTGCCGACACAAGCTTGAACGTAACGGATGTGGTGGTGAGCACCGAGTGCTGCTATCATGATGCCTACTGCGGCAGTGAGCAAGAGTATGGCCAGATCATGGGCATGCCCGCACGCTTCGCCTCGCCTCAGGAGCTGGTGGCCAAGGCTGCTGCCATGGAGGGAAACATACGCGTGGTGCCGGGACTGATCGTCAGCGGAGAGTGGTTCGTCGATAGTCGCGACAAGATGCGCTTCATCCTCGACTGTTTCCCCGAAGCAAAGGCGGTGGACATGGAGAGCTGCTCCATTGCGCAGACATGCCATATCTATGGCGTGCCGTTCATCTCGTTCCGCATCATCAGCGATGTGCCGCTGAAGGACGAGAAGGCACAGCAATATTTCGACTTCTGGGCTCGCATGGCTGACGGATCGTTCACCGTGACCAAGCATTTCCTTGAGAGCATTTAAAGGTAAAAAGGCTTTTTAAAGGTAAAAAGGTAAAAAGGTAAAAAAGGCTGACGCCGTTGGAAGGGAAAAACGAAAAGGGAAAAGTGAAAAATCCTATAAACTTTTTAAATGTAAAAAGGTTTAAAGGTAAAAAGGTAAAAAAGGCTGAGGCCGTTTTAAAGGTAAAAAACGTAAAAAGATAAAAAAGTAAAATATAAAAGTAAAATATAAAAATGGAGAAGATAGCAAGTTTCACCATCGATCACAACCGCCTGTTGCGTGGCATCTATGTGAGTCGTAAGGACCAGGTGGGCGGAGAGACCGTCACCACCTTCGACATAAGAATGAAGGAGCCCAACCGTGAGCCAGTGCTTCATCCGGGAGCGCTCCACACCATTGAACATTTGGCTGCTACCTATCTGCGCAACGATGAGCAGTGGAAGGACCGCATTATTTATTGGGGACCCATGGGTTGTCTCACAGGCAACTATCTGCTGATGCGCGGCGACCTGCGGTCAGAAGATATCGTGGATCTGATGCGCCGCACCTTCATGTTTGTTGCCGACTTTGACGGCGACATTCCCGGTGCTGCCCCCAAAGACTGTGGCAACTGGCTCCTCCACGACCTGCCCATGGCCCGCTGGGAGGCACGCAAGTTTGTAAACGAGGTGCTCAACGTCGTTAAGCCAGAGAACCTGAATTATCCTGAGTAAAGGTTGAGGTGGATAATTATCCGTCTCATGTTTTATGTTACATGTTTTATGTAACATGTTTTATGTAATAGGTAGAAAGAACTGGGTCGCATCAAAAAGCAACAAAGGCTGTTTGGAAGTGTTCAAACTTTCCAAACAGCCTTTGTTTTATATATATGTTAGGCTCTTTAGCCCATGCCTCTTTAGCCCATGCCTCTTTAGCTCATGCCTCTTTAGTCCATGCCCCGTTACAGCGTGAACCTGTAGGCGGCGCTTATGCAGATGGCGTTGTTCTTCGGCGAGTAGGAGCCGAGGTTGGAGCAGATGCGTGTGAGGCCGAGGTTGTAGCGGGCGTCGATGATGACGTTCATATATTCGTAGGACAGACCGATGGGTATGGCGAGGTCGAAGGTCTTGGCGTTGTAGTCGGCCTTGTAGGTGGTGGGCTTTCCATACTCGGTCTTGCCCTCGTCCGTAACCTTGAAACTGTTCTCCGTCGTCTCCTGCTTGCCGCTCACGTTGAAGCCCATCTGAAGGCCAACCTTAATGGCGAAATTTTGTGCGGCATACATGTTGAGCATTATGGGCACGTTAATATACTTAAGGTTCGTCTGGCAGTTGCTCACGCCGGTGTAGGAGCCTGGCGTCTGAATGTCTTCTACGTTGTTGTTCTTATATTTGCAGCCTTGCTCGCTGTAGTAGGCACCGAGCGACACCGACACCTTGGGCAGCACCTGGTAGTCGAAATCGACGCCTGCCATCATGCCCGTCTTCCATTGCTTTTCCATTGGTATTATCGTGTTGCCGGAGGTGGTGTATATCTCGTCCTTTGTTATGGATGTTATGGCCACGCCCACGCGCGGTATGATGGAAAAGGTGCCCTCCTTAGGTTGTGCCATGACCGCTGTGGCGATGGCGAGGAACAATGTGATGATGATGTTTCTTTTCATTTTTCTGTCTTTTCTTGTTGTGAGATTTTTATAATATAAAAACGTGAAAAGTGGCGGAATATTGCATAACCTATAGTCATAAAACGAAGAAAGGACCATATCCTTGTGGGATACAGTCCTTTCAGAATCCCTTTAAGCAAATGCGCGCTATTACTTACGCAGGCCGAGGGCCTTGATGATTGCACGATAACGAGTGACATCGCGGTCGTACAGATAGTCGAGCAATGCGCGGCGCTTTCCTACCAGCTGTGTCAGAGAACGTGCGGTAGTATAATCTTTACGGTGCTTCTTGAGGTGCTCCGTCAAATGGGAAATACGGTATGAGAACAATGCTATCTGGCTCTCAGCTGAAC